>Ga0315293_10003680_pt1 | contig 14777 bp, 11 predicted proteins | sample YL17G13_20_MG_FD_203071 | JGI IMG/M metagenome (GOLD analysis project Ga0315293, IMG submission 203071) | Sediment microbial communities from Yellowstone Lake, YNP, Wyoming, USA - YL17G13_20 | ecosystem: Environmental > Aquatic > Freshwater > Lake > Sediment | place: USA: Wyoming | collected... | reverse complement strand
GGAGTCCCCGCCGCGCTGGTGATGTACCGCCTTCAACCCCGCCGTGACGCGCCCGACGCCGATGCCGCCGACGATGCCGACGACGCCGATCTGTAAATCTGATCCGTCGGCGGGCAGAACGGTGTCCATGATGTCGGCTGTCATGAGCCGGCTTGGCCGGCTGAGGTCTTTTAGACGAACTCCTCGGCGCTGGCCTCGATCCAGTCCGACAACCAACTCTCCGGCGGGCACTCCAGCAATTCGCCGGGCATCAGCCACTCGTAGATCTCGGCATAGGTGCGCGTGCGGGCACAGTCGATCCGCCGGTTGAGCATCGACGGCTCGAGCTCGGCGAAGTTCTCCAGCCCCATCGAGGCGACCATCTGCGCGGCGCTGGCCACCGTCGCCCGCTGGAAATTTGCCACCCGCTCGATCTTGTCCGGTACGTGCAGTGCACGCGACAGCCCGGCATCCTGGGTGGCAACCCCGGTGGGGCACCGGTTGGTGTGGCATTTCATTGCCTGGATGCACCCGAGCGCGAACATCATCGCTCGGGCCGACAAGGTGAAGTCCGCCCCCTGAATCATGCGGCTGACGATGTCGAAGCCAGTGGCCACCTTGCCGGATGCGCCGATCTTGATGTGCTCGCGAAGCCCGGCGCCGACCAGGCAGTTCTGCACCAGCATCAGGCCCTCGGTCAGCGGCATGCCGACATGGTCCTCGAACTCCTGCGGCGCCGCGCCGGTGCCGCCTTCCGATCCGTCGACGATGATGAAGTCGGGGGTGATGCCGGTCCGCACCATCGACTTGCAGATCGACAGGAACTCGGTGCGGGCTCCGATGCACAGCTTGAAGCCGATCGGCTTGCCGCCGGAAAGACTGCGCAGCGTTGCGATGAAGTGCATCAACTCCAGCGGGGTCGTGAAAGCGGTGTGCGCCGGCGGGGAGATCACCGTCTTGCCGACGGGTACGCCCCGGGTTTCGGCGATCTCGGGGGTGACCTTCGGGCCCGGCAGTACGCCGCCGAGGCCGGGTTTGGCGCCTTGGGACAGCTTGATCGAAATCGCCTTGACCGCGGGCAGGTTGGCCCTTTCCCGGAACTTCTCCGCGTCGAAGTGACCGTCGGGGGTGCGGCAGCCGAAGTAGCCCGAGCCGATCTCCCAGATCAGGTCTCCGCCGTGCTTGAGGTGGTAGGGGCTGATGGCGCCTTCCCCGGTGTCATGGGCGAACCCGCCCTTGGCCGCCCCGCCGTTGAGCGCTTCGATCGCGTTTCCCGACAGTGCCCCGAAACTCATCGCCGACACATTGAGCAGTGCGATGTCGTAGGGCTTGGCGCAGTCCGGGCCGCCCAGGCGCACCGTCGGAGTCAGGTCGGTGGCCATCCTGGCGCGCAGTGAGTGCCGGAGGAACTCGTGGCCGACGGCGTTGAGATTCTGCTCGGTGCCGAACGGTTCGTCGCCCTTGATCCCTTTGGCCCGCCGGTACACCGCGTCGCGACTCTCGCGGTTGAACGGCGCGCCGTCGGTGTTGGACTCGATGAAGTACTGGTAGATCTCCGGGCGGAGCAACTCCGCCACGAACCGGGCATGGCCCAGGATCGGGTACGCGCGCAGAATCGAATGGCTCTTCTGCAGCAGATCCCACGTGCCCAGACCGGCCAGTGCCCCCAGGATCGCGGCCAGGATCCACCAGCCCGCCCCGATCTTGAGGGCCACCACGGCGACGGCGATCGCGGCCGCCCACACCGCTCCCAGGATGAGCGCTCTGATCATGTGCAGTCCTCCGCTGGGCAAGCCCGCTGCCGGCCGGGCGAATTGCCGGCGAGGGGCCATTCTGGCATCACCTATGATCTGCGGGTCGGCACTTCAGTCACACCCGTGCCGAGTGAAAGTCCCGGGCCAGCCAAAAGGAGAGTCTCGCCGCGTGGGTGAGCAACCCGTCGAAGTGTCAGAGGACGCGTTGACCGTCGCCGTTGACGCGGCCTGCCAAGCCTTCGCGGCGGCCGGCGATCTCGATGCGCTGGCCCGCGCAAAAGCCGACCACCTCGGCGACCGTGCGGCCCTGGCCCTGGCCCGTCAGGCGCTGGCCACCCTGCCCAAGGAGGGCAGGGCCGACGCCGGAAAACGCGTCAACGTGGCCCGCACCGAGGCCCAGGAGGCATTCGACCGGCGCCTGGCCGGACTGCGGGCCGAACGCGACGCCGCGGTCCTGGTGGCCGAGACCATCGACGTCACGCTGCCCTCCACCCGCCAGGCGGTTGGGGCGCGTCACCCGATCACGATCCTCGCCGAGCACGTCGCCGACACCTTCGTGGCGATGGGCTGGGAACTTGCCGAAGGCCCCGAGGTCGAGGCCGAGCAGTTCAATTTCGATGCGCTGAACTTTCCGCCCGACCATCCGGCGCGCAGCGAGTCCGACACCTTCCACATCGCGCCGGCGGGGTCGCGGCAACTGCTGCGCACCCACACCTCCCCGGTGCAGGTCCGGGCGCTGCTCGAGCGCGAACTGCCGGTGTACATCATCTCGATCGGCCGGACCTTCCGCACCGACGAACTGGACTCCACCCACACCCCGGTGTTCCATCAGGTCGAGGGGCTCGCCGTGGATCGCGGGCTGACCATGGCGAACCTGCGCGGCACCCTCGACGCGTTCGCGCGATCGGAGTTCGGCCCGGCCGCCCGAACCCGGATGCGGCCGCACTTCTTTCCGTTCACCGAGCCGTCAGCCGAGGTGGACATCTGGTTCGAGGGCAAGAAGGGCGGACCGGGCTGGGTGGAGTGGGGCGGCTGCGGCATGGTCCACCCCAACGTGCTGCGTGCCGCCGGCATCGACCCGAAGGTCCACTCCGGCTTTGCGTTCGGCATGGGCCTGGAGCGCACCCTGCAGTTCCGCAACGGCATCCCCGACATGCGCGACATGGTCGAGGGCGACGTGCGGTTCTCGCTCCCATTCGGGGTCGGGCTCTGATGCGGCTGCCCTACAGCTGGTTACGTGAGGTGGTGCAGGTCGGCGCGCCCGGATGGGATGTCGCGCCACACGAGTTGGAGCAGGCGCTGATCAGGGTCGGCCACGAGGTCGAGGAGGTCATCACCCTCGGGCCGGTCAGTGGTCCACTGGTGGTCGGTCGGGTGAGCACCATCGAGGAGCTCACCGAGTTCAAGAAACCGATCCGGGCCTGCACGGTCGACGTGGGGGAGTCGAGTCCCCGTGACATCGTCTGCGGCGCAATGAACTTCGCCGTCGGCGACCTGGTCGTGGTCGCACTTCCGGGCGCCATGCTGCCCGGGGACTTCCACATCGCCACCCGCAAGACTTACGGACGCACCTCCGACGGGATGATCTGCTCGGCTGCCGAACTCGGTTTGGGCTCGGGCAACTCTTCCTTTGACCATTCCGGCATCCTGGTGTTGCCGCCGGGTGCCGCGGATCCCGGCATCGATGCGATCGGAGTGCTCGGACTCGACGACGTGGTATTCGACCTGGCGGTGACGCCAGATCGCGGCTATTGCATGTCGGTCCGCGGTATCGCCCGGGAGATCGCCTGCGCCTACGACCTGGAATTCGTCGACCCCGCCTTCAATCCGGCTCTGGTGCCGGCGCTGCCCGCCGATGGGCCGGCGTTGCCGGTCACCATCGCGCCCGGAACCGGTGTCAGTCGCTTCGCGCTGCGCCCGGTCACCGGTGTCGATCCGAAAGCGCAGTCGCCGTGGTGGTTACGGCGGCGGCTGCTGCTCTGCGGCATCCGGCCGATCTCGCCCGCCGTCGACGTCACCAACTACGTGATGCTCGAACTGGGCCACCCGATGCACGCCCACGACCGCAGCCGGATCCGCGGCGACTTCGTCGTGCGGTTCGCCAATCCGGGTGAGACCGTGGTCACCCTCGACGACGTGGAGCGCCGACTCGACGCGCAAGACGTGCTGATAGTCGACGACGCCGCCGTCGCCGCGATCGGCGGGGTGATGGGAGCGGGCACGACCGAGATCGACGACAACACCACCGACGTGCTGCTGGAAGCGGCGGTGTGGGACCCGGCCGCGGTCTCCCGCACGATCCGCCGGCTGCACCTGGTCAGTGAGGCCGGCCGGCGCTACGAGCGCAGCGTCGACCCGGCCGTCTCGGTGGCCGCCATCAACCGCTGCGCCAGCCTGCTCGCTGAGATCGCCGGTGGCACAGTGCAGCCCACGCTCACCGACTGGCGCGGCGATCCACAGCGAGACGACTTCGCCCCGCCGCCGGTGCAGCTTCCGGTCGACCTGCCCGACCGCACCGCCGGTGTGGTCTACCCGGCCGGCGCGACGGTGCGCCGGCTGACCCAGATCGGCGCCCGGGTCTCCGCCGATCCCGACAGCGCGGTGCTGACGGTGACACCGCCGAGCTGGCGGCCCGACCTCGTCCAGCCCGTCGACTTCGTCGAGGAGGTGCTGCGGCTGGAGAGCCTGGACGTCATTCCATCGGTGCTGCCGACCGCCCCCGCGGGTCGCGGACTGACCGCTACCCAGAAGCGGCGCCGCGCGGTGGGCAAGGCCTTGGCGCTCGCCGGTTTCGTGGAGGTTCTCGCCACGCCGTTCCTGCCGGCCGGGGTCTTCGACCAATGGACGCTGCCCGCCGACGATCCGCGCCGCAGCACCACCGTGGTTCTCAATCCGCTCGAGTCCGACCGGCCCGAACTGGCCACCACGCTGCTGCCAGCTTTGCTGGAGGCGTTGTCTCGCAACGTTTCCCGCGGATTCGGTGATGTCGCACTGTTCGCCATCGAACAGGTGGTGCAGCCGACCGGGCAGGCCCGCGCCGTCGACTTGATTCCCACCGACCGCCGGCCATCCGAGGAGGAGATCGCCCTCCTCGATGCCTCGTTGCCGGAGCAACCGGTGCATATCGGGGCGGTGCTGGCCGGTCTGCGTGAGCCGCGGGGCCCGTGGGGGCCAGGGCGGCCGGTGGAGGCCGCCGATGCCTTCGAGGCGGTGCGGGTGATCGCGCGGGCCTGTGGGGTCGAGGTGACACTGCGGCCGGCCCGCCGTCTGCCGTGGCATCCCGGGCGCTGTGCCGAGGTGGTCGTCGACGGCCGGGTGGTCGGTCATGCCGGTCAGTTGCATCCCTCGGCCCTCGAACGGTCGGGACTGCCCAAAGGCACCTGCGCGGTGGAACTCGATCTCGACGCGGTCCCGGTCGTTGCGGTCCTTCCCGCGCCGCGGGTCTCGCCCTTCCCGGCGGTGTTCCAGGACCTCAGCGTGGTGGTCGGGGCTGACGTGGCGGCCCGGACGGTCATCGACGCCGTCCGCGACGGCGCCGGCGAACTACTGGAGGACGTCGTCCTGTTCGACGTCTATACCGGGCCCCAGATCGGACCGGACCGCAAGTCGCTGACGCTGGCCCTGCGGTTCCGGGCACCGGACCGCACGCTCACCGAGGACGAGGCCAGCGCGGCGCGGGATGCGGCGTTGGCCCGGGCCGTCGAACTGTTGGGCGCACAGCTGCGGGGGTAGCGGTAACCGGCCGATCTTTCGTCCCGTGGTCAACGCATGGCGGCATCGGCTACCCAGGATCGTCCCCGTCCGGCCGGAGCACCTTCTCCGGGTGGTGATACAGGTTGACCCGGCTCTGACCCCGGTCGAGGTGTCGCGGTGGAATCCACTCGGTTCGGTTGTCGCTCTTGCGTTTTCGGGTGGTCCACCCGGTCGGAGTGTTGTCGACCAGGCGGTTGTCGCAACCACAGGCCAAGGTGAGTTCGTCGATATCGGTGTTGCCGCCGTGTTGCCAGTCGCGCTCGGCATGGTGGACCTGGCACCGGTTGGCCGGGGCGGTGCAGTCGGGCTTCGTGCATCCCCGTTCGAAGGCATGCAGGACGAGGCGCTGCCCGGGGCTGGCGGTGCGCCGGGTGCGCCCGTAGTAGAGCCGGATCTCGCGTGGAGTGTGGAAAAGCGCCAGGTACGGATGGGCTTCGGCGGCCATCCGGATGAGTGTCGGGATCGGCACCTGCGTCCCTCCGCCGGTGTGCGCAAGCCCGGCGGCTGCAGACAGGTCGGCCAGCGTTGCGGTCGCCACGATCGTGACCGGTAGTCCGTTGTGCTGACCCAGCTTCTCGGACGCGAGCATCGCGCGACACACGGTCTGCAAGGCGTCGTGGGTGCGCTGCGCGGCGGTCCGGGCATCGCCGGCGATCTGGGCCTGTGACGGGGTGCCGTCGACGCACTGATCCTCGTCGTCGGGGTTGCAGTGTCCAGGGGCGGCGAGTTTGGCGAAGATGGCGTCGAGGGCCGCACGCAGTTCTGGATCTATCCACCCCGAAATCCTGCTCATGCCGTCGAGTTCCTGGTTGCCCAGCTTGATGCCGCGCTTGCGGGCGTGCTCACGTTCGTGATCGAGCGTGCCGTCCTGGTCGAGGTAGCCCATCAGCCGGCGGGCGACTTTGCGCAGTCCCTCCGGGGTGAGTCCGCCAGCCAGCTGCGCCAGCTGAGATTCGGCCTCCACTCGGGTGCCAAGGTCGACCTCAGTCGGCAGGCGGGCCATGAAATCCCGGATCACCGTCACGTGCTCCGTTCCGATCTCGCCACGCGCCTGTGCTGCCGCGGTGGTCGCCAGCTGGGGCTCCAGCGGTTCGCCGCTGACGGCCCGACGCGCCCCGAGTGCAGCTGCCTCGGCGATTCGGCGGCCGGCGTCGGAACCGCTGATCCCCAGCCGGCCCGACAACACCGCCCGCCAGGACTTGGCGCCCATCTCCGTCGCGGTGGCCTGGGACTGCGCTTGAGTGATCAGCGCGTGCTCGAAAGCGGGCTGCCGGCGCCGATGGGTTTCCAGCCGCCCCAGTGCCGCCAGGGCTTGCGGAGCAATCAGCGCCCCGATCGGTAGCGAGGCCAGCTTGTCCCAGGCGGCATCGAGCTCGTCCAGTGCGGTCATCACCACCTCGGCCTGCGCGTTGGTCGTCTCCATGATTCGAACAATAGTTCGATACACCGACAAGAATCGTCGGTCGGCCGGCCCCGGGGGAGACCACAAGGGGCATCTATTTGCGACTGACTGCATAACAATGCACAATGCTCCGGTGACCTCGGTGGCTGTCGCGGGTGCCAGCGGATATGCCGGCGCCGAGATTCTGCGCCTGCTGCTCGGCCATCCCGCCTACTCGGACGGCGGTCTGACCATCGGGGCGCTTACGGCCGCGGGCAATGCGGGCAGCACCCTGGCCGAGCACCATCCGCATCTGCTGCCCCTGGGCCAGCGGATCCTCGAGCCCACCGAACCCGGTCTGCTCGCCGGTCACGATGTGGTGTTCCTGGCGCTGCCGCACGGTCATTCCGCCGAACTGGCCGGCCAGCTCGGCCCGGAGACGATCGTCATCGACTGCGGTGCGGACTTCCGGCTGACCGATGCCGCGGATTGGCGACGCTTCTACGGCTCCGAGTACGCCGGCAGTTGGCCATACGGGCTGCCCGAACTCCCCGGTGCCCGGGACAGGCTGCACGGGGCCACCCGCATCGCGGTGCCGGGCTGCTACCCGACCGCGGCACTGCTGGCGCTGTTTCCGGCGGTCGCCGCCGACCTCGTCGACCCCGCGGTCACCGTGGTCGCGGTATCGGGCACCTCCGGAGCCGGTCGGGCCGCGAAGGTCGATCTGTTGGCCTCGGAGGTGATCGGATCGGCACGGGCGTACAACATCGCCGGTGCACACCGGCACACCCCCGAAATCGCCCAGGGACTGCGGGCGGTCACAGACCGGGCGGTCACGGTGTCGTTCACCCCGGTGCTCATCCCGACTGCCCGCGGCATTCTGGCCACCTGCACCGCCCGCACCTCGGCAACCCAGTCCGAGATCCGGGCCGCCTATGAAAAAGCCTATGCAGAAGAGCCTTTCGTGTACCTGCTGCCGGAAGGCCAACTGCCACGGACCGGTTCGGTGATCGGCAGCAACGCCGCGCAGCTCGCGGTTGCAGTCGATGCCGACGCAGGCGTTCTGGTTGCGTTGTGCGCGATCGACAACTTGGTGAAGGGGACGGCCGGTGCCGCGGTGCAGTCGATGAACCTGGCGTTGAGGTGGCCGGAGACGCAGGGACTGTCGACGGTGGGGATCGCGCCGTGACTCCCGGCGGGCAGGAGCGCAGCGACTCGGGGATCGGGAACGTCGCGCGGTTGCTGCGGAACCAGGGGGTCACCGCCCCCTCGGGCTTCCGCGCCGCCGGAATCTCCGCGGGCATCAAGAAATCCGGGGCGCCGGATCTCGCCCTGGTGTTCAACGAGGGCCCGGACTACGCCGCCGCCGGGGTGTTCACCCGCAACCAGGTCAAGGCCGCCCCGGTGTTGTGGACCAGCCAGGCACTCACCACCGGACGGCTGCGCGCGGTGCTGCTGAACTCCGGCGGCGCCAACGCCTGCACCGGCCCGCCGGGCTTCCAGGACACCCACGCATGCGCCGAGGCCGTCGCCGCCACGCTGTCCAACTGGGGCACCCAGACCGGTCCCATCGAGGTGGCCGTCTGCTCCACCGGCCTGATCGGCGACCGACTGCCTCTTGCCAAGGTGCTGGCCGGTGTCACCGAGATCGTCCACGAGATCCACGCCGGGCTGCTCGGCGGCGACGATGCCGCGCGCGCCATCATGACCACCGACACCGTGCCCAAACAGGTTGCGCTGCATCACTCGATGGAGTCGGGGGAGAACTGGACCGTCGGCGGCATGGCCAAGGGCGCCGGCATGCTGGCTCCGTCGCTGGCCACCATGCTGTGCGTGCTGACCACCGACGCGGTGGCCGACGCCGGGGCGCTGGAGGCCGCGCTGCGCCGGGCCGCCGCCCGCACCTTCGACCGCCTCGACGTGGACGGCAGTTCGTCGACCAACGACACCGTCCTGCTGCTGGCCTCCGGGGCCAGTGAGATCCGGCCCAGTCAGGACCACCTCGACGACGCGGTGCTGCGGGTCTGCGAGGACCTGTGCGCCCAGATGCAGGCCGACGCCGAAGGTGTGACCAAGCGGGTCCTGATCACGGTCACCGGTGCGCCGAGCGAGGAGGACGCGGTCGTCGCCGCCCGACTGGTGGCGCGCGACAGCCTGGTCAAGACCGCGATGTTCGGCTCGGACCCCAACTGGGGCCGGGTGCTGGCCGCGGTCGGGATAGCGCCGTTCACGCTCGACCCGTACCGGATCTCGGTGTCGTTCAACGGCTCCCCGGTGTGTGTCGACGGTGTGGGCGCACCCGGTGCGCGGGACGTCGATTTATCCGGATCCGACATCGAGGTCACCATCAACCTCAACCTCGGCGATGGTGAGGCCACCATCCGCACCACGGACCTCTCCCACGCCTATGTCGAAGAGAACTCGGCCTACAGCTCATGACCATCTCCACCAACACCAAGGCGGCCGTGCTGGCCGAGGCGCTGCCCTGGCTCAAGGCGCTCAACGACAAGATCGTCGTCGTCAAGTACGGCGGCAATGCGATGACCGACGACGTGCTCAAGGCCGCCTTCGCCGCCGACATGGTGTTCCTGCGCAACGTCGGTATCCATCCTGTGGTGGTGCACGGCGGCGGCCCGCAGATCAGTGCGATGCTCAAACGCCTTGGTATTCCAGGGGAATTCAAGGGTGGTTTCCGGGTGACCACCCCCGAGGTGCTCGACGTCGCGCGGATGGTGTTGTTCGGTCAGGTCGGGCGCGAACTGGTCAACCTCATCAATGCCCACGGCCCTTACGCAGTGGGCATCACCGGCGAGGATGCCCACCTGTTCACCGCGGTCCGGCGCAGCGTCTCGGTGGACGGCGTGGACACCGACATCGGACTGGTGGGCGACGTCGAGCAGGTCAACACCGACGCCGTGCGCGATCTCATTGCGGCAGGACGGATTCCGGTGGTCTCCACCATCGCCCCGGACGCGGACGGGCTGGTCCACAACATCAACGCCGATACGGCGGCGGCGGCGCTGGCCGAGGCGCTGGGAGCCGAGAAGCTGCTGATGCTCACCGATGTCGAAGGGCTCTACACCCGCTGGCCCGACCGCGAGTCACTGGTCAGCGAGATCGACACCGCCCGCCTGGCCGAGCTGCTGCCCGGCCTCGAGGAGGGCATGGTGCCCAAGGTCGAGGCCTGTCTGCGGGCGGTGAACGCTGGCGTGCCCAGCGCCCATGTCATCGACGGCCGGGTCGAACACTGCGTGCTGGTGGAGCTTTTCACCGACGAGGGCACCGGAACCAAGGTGGTCCGGGCATGACCCATCCCAACAGCCTCCTCGACCGCTGGCAGGCGGTCATGATGAACAACTACGGCACCCCGGCGCTGGCGCTGGCCAGTGGCGATGGCGCGATGGTCACCGACGTCGATGGCAAGAGCTACCTGGACCTGCTCGGCGGGATTGCCGTCAACATCCTCGGCCACCGGCATCCCACCGTGATCGAAGCGGTGACGGCCCAGCTGAACACTCTGGGCCATGTGTCCAATCTCTACGCCACCGAACCGGGTATCGCGCTGGCCGAGGCCCTCGTCGGTCACCTCGGCGCGCCGGCGCGGGTCTTCTTCTGCAATTCCGGCGCCGAGGCCAACGAAGTCGCGTTCAAGCTCACCCGGCTGACCGGGCGGACGAAAATCGTTGCGGCCCAGAACGCCTTCCACGGCCGCACCATGGGGGCGCTGGCGCTCACCGGACAGCCCGCCAAGCAGCAACCCTTCGAACCGCTGCCCGGCTTCGTCACCCATGTGCCCTACGGCGACGTCGACGAACTGGAGCGCGCGGTCACCGGGGAGACCGCCGCGGTGTTCCTCGAACCGATCATGGGCGAGGGCGGCGTCGTGGTGCCCCCGGACGGATACCTGGCCGCCGCCCGCGAGATCACCCGCCGCCACGGCGCCCTGCTGGCCGTCGACGAGGTGCAGACCGGAGTGGGGCGCACTGGAACGTTCTTCGCTCACCGCCACGACGGGATCACCCCCGACATCGTCACCCTCGCCAAGGGCCTCGGTGGCGGGCTGCCGATCGGTGCCTGCCTTGCCGTCGGCCCCGCCGCCGACCTGATGACCCCCGGCCTGCACGGCAGCACCTTCGGCGGCAACCCGGTGTGCACTGCCGCCGCGCTGGCAGTGCTGCGGGTGCTGGACGCCGACGACCTGATGAACCGGGCCGACAAGCTGGGCACACGACTGCGCGACGGCATCGAGGCGCTGAACCACCCGCTGGTGGACTACGTGCGCGGCCGCGGCCTGCTGCGCGGCATCGTGCTCACCGCACCGCACGGCAAGGCCGTCGAGACCGCCGCCCGCGACGCCGGGTTCCTGGTCAACGCGGCCGCCCCCGACGTCATCCGGCTGGCACCGCCGCTGATCATCACCGAGGCCCAGGTCGACAGCTTTATGGCGGCGCTACCGGGCATCCTTGCCGCCGCCCGGGAGGCAGCGTGAGCACCCTGCGTCATTTCCTGCGCGACGACGACCTGTCCCCGGCCGAGCAGGCCGAGGTCCTCGCCCCGGCCGCCGAACTCACGGCGGCACCGTTCAGCAGCCGGCCGCTGGAGGTGCCGCATTGCCTTCCCGTCCACCGCGGCGACGAGATCACCGACGAGGTGATCGACGGTCCGCACCGCGCAGGGTGGGACGGGGCCGAGAACCGACTGCCCGCCCAGAAGGCGCTGCCGGTGTGGCTGCTGGAGCGGCGATGAGATCCTCGGATGTCACTGCTTCCCGGGCCGGACGGCAGGCCCGCATCGTCGCCGTCCTGTCCTCGCGCCCGGTGCACAGCCAGGGCGAGCTGGCGGCGCTGCTGGCCGATGACGGCATCGAGGTCACCCAGGCCACGCTGTCGCGCGATCTGGAGGAACTCGGTGCGGTGAAACTTCGCGGCGCCGACGGCGGGGTCGGGGTGTATGTGGTCCCCGAGGACGGCAGCCCGGTGCGCGGGGTGGCCGGCGGCACCGACCGGCTGTCCCGGTTGCTGGGCGATCTGCTGGTGTCCACCGACGCCAGCGCCAATCTCGCGGTGCTGCGCACCCCGCCCGGCGCGGCGCACTACCTGGCCAGCGCCATCGACCGGGCCGCGCTGCCCGAGGTGGTCGGCACCATCGCCGGGGACGACACGATCTTCGTGGTCGCACGCGAGCCGATGACCGGTGCACAATTGGCCGCCACCTTCGAGACCATCCGCTAGAACGCACGAAACACATAAGGAGCATCCGATGTCTGAGCGCGTCATCCTCGCCTACTCCGGCGGGCTGGACACCTCGGTGGCCATCAGCTGGATCGGCAAGGAGACCGGCCGCGAGGTGGTGGCAGTGGCCATCGACCTCGGTCAGGGCGGCGAGGATATGGAGGTGGTGCGCCAGCGCGCGCTGGCCTGCGGCGCGGCCGAAGCCGTGGTGGTCGACGCCCGCGACGAGTTCGCCGAGCAATACTGCCTGCCGGCCATCCAGTCCAATGCGCTCTACATGGACCGCTATCCGCTGGTGTCGGCGCTGAGCCGGCCGCTGATCGTCAAGCACCTGGTGGCGGCTGCCCGCGAGTTCGGCGGTGGCACCGTCGCGCACGGCTGCACCGGCAAGGGTAACGACCAGGTGCGCTTCGAGGTCGGATTCGCCTCGCTGGCACCGGATCTCGACGTGCTGGCCCCGGTCCGCGACTATGCCTGGACCCGGGAGAAGGCCATCGCCTTCGCCGAGGACAACTCCATCCCGATCAACGTCAGCAAGCACTCGCCGTTCTCCATCGACCAGAACGTCTGGGGCCGCGCCGTCGAGACGGGCTTCCTGGAGCATTTGTGGAACGCGCCCACCAAGGACGTCTACGACTACACCGAAGACCCCACGTTGAACTGGAACACCCCCGATGAGGTGATCGTCGGCTTCGAGCGCGGGGTGCCGGTGAGTATCGACGGGAACCCGGTCACCGTGCTGGAAGCCATCGAGGAACTCAACCGCCGCGCCGGCGCCCAAGGCGTGGGCCGCCTCGACGTCGTCGAGGACCGGCTGGTGGGCATCAAGAGCCGGGAGATCTACGAAGCTCCCGGAGCCATGGTGCTCATCACCGCGCACACCGAACTCGAACACGTCACCCTCGAACGCGACCTCGGCCGGTTCAAGCGCATGACCGACCAGCGGTGGGGTGAACTGGTGTACGACGGTCTGTGGTTCTCGCCGCTGAAGACCGCGCTGGAGACCTTCGTCGCCAAGACCCAGGAGCGGGTGACCGGTGAGATCCGGCTGGTGCTGCACGGCGGTCACATCGCCGTCAACGGCCGCCGCAGCCCCGAGTCGCTGTACGACTTCAACCTGGCCACTTACGACGAGGGCGACACCTTCGACCAGTCGGCGTCCAAAGGCTTCGTCCACGTGCACGGGCTGTCGTCGAAGATCGCAGCCCGCAGGGATCTCGGCCTATGACTTTCGGTCCTGCCGCCTGCCGGGCCTTTCCCGCGAGCAGACGCAAACTCGCACGTGCGGAAGCATTTCCGTGCGACTTTGTGTCTGCTCGCCGGGAGAATTTGGCCGGGGACGGGACATGAGCACCAACGAGGGCTCGCTCTGGGGTGGCCGGTTCGAGGGTGGTCCGGCCCCCGCATTGGCGGCCCTGAGCAAGTCCACCCACTTCGACTGGGTGCTCGCGCCCTACGACGTCGCCGCCTCCAAGGCCCATGCCCGGGTGCTGGACCGGGCCGGGCTGCTGACCGACGAGCAGCGCGACGGCCTGCTCGCCGGTCTGGAGAGCCTCGGCAACGACGTGGCCGACGGCAGCTTCACCCCGCTGGTCACCGACGAGGACGTGCACGGTGCGCTGGAGCGCGGGCTCATCGACCGGGTGGGCCCGGATCTGGGCGGGCGGCTGCGTGCGGGCCGCTCCCGAAACGATCAGGTCGCGACGCTGCTGCGGATGTGGCTGCGCGACGCGATGCGGCGGGTGGCCGACGGCGTGCTGGAGGTGGTCGATGCGCTCACCGGCCAGGCAGCGGCACATCCGGCTGCGATCATGCCCGGCAAGACGCACCTGCAGGCCGCGCAGCCGGTCTTGCTGGCCCACCACCTGCTGGCCCACGCGCACCCACTGCTGCGCGACGTCGACCGCATCGCCGACTTCGATGCCCGCACCGCGGTGTCGCCGTACGGTTCGGGCGCACTCGCCGGGACCTCGTTGGGGCTGGACCCCGACGCTATCGCCGCGGACCTCGGTTTCGCTGCGGCCGCGGACAACTCGATCGACGCCACCGCTGCGCGGGATTTCGCCGCTGAGGCCGCCTTCGTGCTGGCCATGATCGGCGTCGACCTGTCCCGGCTTGCCGAGGACATCATCCTCTGGAGCACAACCGAATTCGGCTACGTCACCCTGGATGACGCCTGGTCCACCGGCAGTTCGATCATGCCGCAGAAGAAGAATCCCGACATCGCCGAACTGGCCCGCGGCAAGGCGGGCCGGTTGATCGGCAACCTGACCGGGCTCCTGGCCACGCTCAAGGCGCAGCCGCTGGCCTACAACCGGGATCTGCAGGAGGACAAGGAACCGATCTTCGACTCGGTCGCCCAGTTGGAACTGGTGCTGCCGGCGATGGCGGGCCTGATCGCCACCCTGCGGTTCGACGTCGAGCGACTGGCGGCGCTGGCCCCGCAGGGGTACACGCTGGCCACCGACATCGCCGAGTGGCTGGTGCGCAGGGGAGTGCCGTTCCGGGAAGCCCACGAGGCGGCCGGGGCGGCGGTCCGGGTGGCGGAGGGTCGCCGCGTGGGACTCGATGAGCTCACCGACTCCGACCTGGCGCAGATCAGCGTTGAGTTGACGCCGCAGGTGCGTGAGGTGCTGACGATCGCCGGCTCGGTGGCGGCGCGCAACGCCCGCGGCGGCA
>Ga0315293_10003678_pt1 | contig 14779 bp, 9 predicted proteins | sample YL17G13_20_MG_FD_203071 | JGI IMG/M metagenome (GOLD analysis project Ga0315293, IMG submission 203071) | Sediment microbial communities from Yellowstone Lake, YNP, Wyoming, USA - YL17G13_20 | ecosystem: Environmental > Aquatic > Freshwater > Lake > Sediment | place: USA: Wyoming | collected... | reverse complement strand
AGATGCACGACCGCTGCGTCGCCATGAAGGACCAGATCTTGCGGGAGCATACGCCGGAGCCGCTGGACGACGACACGGCCAGGGAAGTGGACAAGATCGTGGATGCGGCCAGGCGGCACCTGGTAGGGGCGTGAAAGGAGGATAGTATGGCAGTCAAGCCGTCGTTATTGTCTGATCCTTTCGTGTTTCCGGCGTACCCACCCGCGCTCCCCGAGCGCGGGGTGGACGACACTGGTGGCCCCGAATACGTGGTCAAGGCGGCGGTGCAGGAGGAGCACGAACGCGGCCTGGCCCTGGCGGGCACCACCCAGACCGGCCAGCCTGTCCGCATCGCGGTGACCGTGGTCGCGCCGGGGATCGTGCGCGTGCTGCTGGAGGGGCAGGAAGGGAGGGAACGGCTCAGGTTGGCGCGTGACCTTTCGCACCAGGCGGTTGATGTGTCGGTGGAGCGCTCGACCGATCACATCACGCTCAAGTCGGACCTTGTCCAGGTGCGAATTGCCCTCGATCCTTTCCATATCACCTTCTACGGGCCGCATGGCCGGAAGATGCTCGACCAGAACTATAGCCACCGGGATGCCACGGGCCGCATCACGATGCTGCCTTTTGGCTTCAGCCGGGTGGAGGGAGAGCGCGTGGCCTTTCACGACACCTTCACCGCCGAGCCAGACGAGCACTTTTACGGCTTCGGTGAAAAATTCACCGACCTGGACAAGCGCGGCCAGCGGCTGGAGATATGGGCGCACAACACCTACGGCGTCCACACCGAGCGGGCCTACAAGAACACCCCCTTCTTTATCAGCACGCGGGGGTACGGGGTGTTCGTGGACACCATCACCTGTTCCCGCTTCGACATGGCGGCCAGCAACAATGCGGTCTTTACCATGGTCGTCCCCGACACAGCGCTTGACTACTACGTGATAGTAGGACCGGATCCCAAGGCCATTATCACCCGCTATGCCAGCCTGGTCAGTTTCCCAACCTTGCCGCCCAAGTGGGCGTTCGGGCTGTGGCTGTCCTCCAGTTTCCACCAGGATAGCGCCGAGGACGTCCTGGAGCGGGCCCGCCTGGTCGGCCAGCAGGGCATCCCCTGCGATGTGCTGCACCTGGATTGCTACTGGCAGCGGCATGGCACGTGGTCCGGGATGGAGTGGGATCGCGAGACGTTCCCCGATCCTGAAGGACTGGTCGGGCGGCTGAGAGAGATGGGCTACCGCGTCTGCCTGTGGGAGAATCCGTACCTGGGGGTCCAGAGTGAGCACTTCCCGGAGGCGAGCGACAAAGGCTATCTGCTCAAGACACCCGAGGGGGAGACCTACGTGCTCAACCTGTGGGACGGCTACCACCCGCCGGTGGGCATCGTGGACTTTACCAACCCGGAGGCGGTGGCCTGGTTCCAGGGGCTGCACCGTCCGCTGCTGCGCATGGGCGTGGACGTGTTCAAGACCGACTTTGGCGAGAGCGTGCCCGCCGACGCGGTGGCCCACAACGGGATGACCGGGGAGCGGTTGCACAACCTCTATCCCCTGCTCTACAACGACGCCGTCTCCCAGGTCACCGCCGAGGAGACCGGCCACACCGGCGTCGTGTGGGCGCGCTCCAGTTACGCGGGTGGGCAACGCCACGCCGTCCAGTGGAGCGCCGACTGCGAGAGCACGTATCAGGGCATGACGTCGTCCTTGCGCGGGGGCCTGTCCATCGGCATGTGCGGGCACCCCTTCTGGGGCCACGACATCGGCGGCTTTTACGTGCAGCCCACGCCGGAGGTGTACGTGCGTTGGGCGCAACTGGGGCTTCTGTCGCCGCTTTCAAGGCCCCACGGCGTCACGAGCCGCTTGCCTTGGGATTATGGAGACGAGGCGCTGCGCATCTTCCGCGACTATGTGCGGCTGCGCTACCGGCTGCTCCCCTACCTCTACACCTACGCGTGTGTGGCAGCCGAGACCAGCGTGCCGATGCTGCGGGCGATGGTGGTCGAGTTCCCGGACGATCCGCACACGTACACCATGGATTTGCAGTACATGCTGGGCGCGGAACTGCTGGTGGCGCCGATCTATAATAGCGAAGGCACGCGGCCGGTCTATTTCCCGGCCGGCCGGTGGGTGGATTTCTGGACCCACGAGGTGATCGAGGGGCCGCAGACGTGCTGGCTGGAGGACGTGCCACTGGACACGATACCCCTCTACGTGCGGGCCAACGCCCTCATCCCCACCATGGAGGTGCCGGAGCACGTGGCCGAGGGGCCTTTCGACCTGGTGACGTTCGATGCCTACTTGCTCGACAAGGGTACTTTCGACCTGCACGATACCGACGGGGCCACGCACGTCTCGGCCTCGTACCGCAACTCTGGCGAGATCCCGTACGGGGGGGCACAGTTGAGCATTCGGGTCGAGGGGGCGAAACGTAGGCTGGGATTGCGGCTCGTCCCGCTGGCAGGTGCACCACGGGTGGAGGCAGTGCGCGTCAACGGTGTGGCGTTGAAGTGGTTGGAGGTGGCGGATGGAGTACATCCGATGGAGATGCGCCCCGACGCGGCGCCCGGCTGGACGCGCGACCCGGATGGGACCGTGCGGGTCCTGATGCGCCAATAAAGGCCCTCACCTCGCAATCCTCCGATGTCCAACTTCCAACTTCCAACCTCCAACCTCCAACTTCCAACCTCCAACCTCCAACTTCCAACCTCCAACTTCCAACCGAGGGATAGAGCATGGAGCGACCGTTGCGCATCGCGATCATTGGATGTGGATGGGCGGGAACACGCCACGCCCAGGCTTTTGCGCACTGTGGGGCCAGTGTGTGTTGGGCAGTGGACGTGGACTTGAGGCGGGCGGAGTCGCTGAAAAAGTCGCTCCCGGGCGCGCTAGGTGAAATCTACACGGCGGAAGACTTCCGGGCGGCATTGGCTGATCCGCACGTGGACGCGGTGGCTATCTGCCTGCCCCACAACCTGCACGCGGCAGTGGCCGTGGAAGCCGCGCGGGCGGGCAAGCACGTCCTGTGCGAGAAACCCATCGCCGCCACCCTGGAACAAGCGGACCACATGATTGAGGCCGCCGGGCGGGCGGGTGTGGTGTTGATGATCGCCGAAAACGTGCGCTTTAGCCCGCTTCTGCGCAAGGTGGGCGACTTCCTGCAACGCGGCGCGATTGGCCGGCCTGCTCTGATCCAGGTGACGCGCCAATGCTACCTGAGGCGCTCGTTTCTGGAGCAGCGGCCCTGGTTCCTGAGCGCCCAGGCGGCTGCCGGGGGCATCATGATGTCAGGCGGTATCCACGACTTTGAGACGATGCGCATGCTCGTCGGGGAGGTGGAGAGCGTCTATGCTCTGCGCGCCCGCCAGCGCTTCCTGGAGATGGAAGGGGACGACACGAGCACGGCACTGGTACGCTTTCGCGATGGGGCGGTCGGCCTGCTGGTGGAAAGTTTCATCATGAAGAGCCTGGTGACCGCCGCCGGGCCGGAGATCCATACCCTGCGCATTGACGGCGACCTGGGGAGCCTGTCGGTGGAGGATGGCCGAACCATCCGCCTGTTCAGCGAGCAGGATGACGTCGCTCCGCTCGTCTCCCCTCGCCCGATTTCGGGAGAGGGGGCGGGGGTGAGGGCTTTTATGTCCCTGGGCGAAGGACTCGTACAGCACGAGATCTATGTGCCCGAGCAGGACACGTTCGCCCTGGAGATTGATCACTTTGTGCGGGCGGTCCGCACCGGCGAGGAGCCGGTCACCAGTGGGCGCTCGCAGCGCAAGCCCCTGGAGATCGTGCTGGCTGCCTACCGCTCTATGGAGTCAGGGCAGCCGGTGAAGGTCCTGTAGGTCGAGGCAGTCTGGGAGGAAGGCGATGGCACATCCAGGACGTCTATGGTGGCAGACCGGGGTGTTCTATATTGTCTATACGCGCAGTTTCAAGGATAGCAATGGCGATGGTGTGGGCGACCTGCCCGGCTTGGTCGAAAAACTGGATTACTTGAGTGAGACGCTCGGTATTGATGCGTTGTGGGTAGCAGCGGTGTACCCCTCGCCGATGGCCGACTTTGGCTACGACGTCTCCAACTACACCGACGTCCTCCCCCTCTTTGGTGCCCTGTCCGACTTTGACGTGCTGATCGCCCAGGCCCACCGGCGTGGCCTCAAGGTCATCGTGGACTATGTCCCCAACCACTCCTCCGACCAGCATCCCTGGTTCCTGGAATCCCGCTCCGCGCGCACAAACGCCAAACGCGACTGGTACATGTGGGCCGACCCCAAGCCTGATGGCTCACCTCCCAACAACTGGGTGAGCGTCTTCGGCGGTCCGGCCTGGGAGTGGGACGAGGCCACCAGCCAATACTACATGCACACCTTCCTCAAGGAACAACCCGACCTCAACTGGCGTAACCCGGCGCTCAAACAGGCCATGTTCGACGTGGCACGCTTCTGGCTGGAGCGAGGGGTGGACGGCTTTCGCATTGATTGCGCCCATCACGTCATGAAAGACCCTCTCCTGCGCGACAACCCGCCCAACCCGACCCCGGCCGATACCGCCTACAAGCCATTGGGTGAGTACGACTCCCAACTCCATCTGTACGACCGGGAGCATCCAGACGTGCACCAGGTCTGGCGTGAGTTTCGCCAACTGCTGGATTCATACAGTGCCACCCAGCCCCGGGCCGCCTTCGGCGAGATCCACGTCTTCGATTGGCCCACATGGGCGGCCTATTACGGCCAGCGCCTCGACGAACTACATATGCCGTTCAACCTGGGGCTGATTGGTGCGAAGTGGCAAGTACCAGCATTCCGCAGGCTCGTGGATGGCATTGAGGCGGCCTTGCCGCCGGATGCCTGGCCCAACTACATGGTGAACAATTTCGACGAGTCGCGCAGCGCCACCCGCTACGGGCAGGCACAGGCTCGCGTGGCCGCCGTGCTGCTGCTCACCCTGCGCGGGACACCCACGCTCTGCTATGGCGAAGAGATCGGGATGGCCAACGTGCCCATCCCGCCCGAACTGCAGCAAGATCCCTTCGGCTTGCGCGTGCCCGGCCTGGGGCGCGACCCCTATCGTACGCCGATGCAATGGACCCCCGGGCCGAACGCCGGGTTCGCGCCGCCCCCTGCTCGCAGCCCCCGTCCCCGGAATCGTTCGGCAGAAGCGCGCAAGTGCGGTTTCAGCGATGCTCGCAGCCCCCGTCCCCGGGGGCGTTCGGGAACACCCCAACTGTGGCTGCCACTTGCGGCCGACTATCAGCAGGTCAATGTGGAGCGCCAACTGGCCGCCCCGGCCTCGATGCTGAACCTCTACCGGCGGCTGTTGGCCTACCGCAGGGCCACGCCGGCCTTGCAGCAGGGCGTATACCAACCGCTAGACGACGTGCCGCACGACTGTTACGTCTATCTGCGCCAGGCAGGCGCGCAGCGTGTCCTGGTAGCCCTCAACTTCTCCGCACAGGAACGGCGCTTGGACCTGCCAGCGCTGGGCGGGGGTGGGTACATCCCCCAGGGCAGAATCGTCATCTCCACCCACATGGATCGTGAAGGGACGACCGGCCTGGTGGCTGGCCTGATCTTGCGCGGCTATGAGGGGTTGATTGTGGAACTGGCCGAAGCGTGACCACGGCTAAACAAGAAAACACTCGACGAGGTGAATCAATGGATGCAGAGAGAGGATGGGGACGGGTACGTCCCTACTGGGAACTGATGGTTCTCGACGCCGATCTGCCGGTCAGCGAACTGGGCTGCTTGACGGCGGGTGACCTGGACGGGGATGGCAACGTCGAGATCGTCACCGGCGGAACCAGTGCCCTGTTGTGGTACCGCCCTGCTACGTTCGAGCGCGGGATAATCGCCGGGATAGACCTCCACGTGGGAATAGTGCTGGAGGACGTAGACGGCGACGGCGTCCGCGAGGTCGTGGCAGGCCACAGGATTGAGCCAGGAACGCCCAAAGAGGACTGGATGATCAGTTGGTTCGATCCGGGGGAAGACCTGCATCAGCCCTGGACCCAGCACGTGATAGACCCCTTCACGACCGGTGGCCCGCACGACGTGCTGTTCGTGGACGTGGATGGCGACGGGGAGATGGAGCTGGTCGCCAACGCCATGTATTGCGAGGTGCCAGGTCTGTTCATCTACAAGCGGCAGGCGGACGTCGCCCAGCCCTGGATCAAGTACACGGTCCAGGAAGGGTTCAGCGGCGAAGGCACGGCCGTCGCGGACCTGGATGGTGATGGCAGGGTCGAGATCATCTCTGGACCCTACCTCTATACCTGTCCGCCCGAGGGGCCGCTGGCCGGACTCTGGAAGCAGAGCCAGGTAGCCCCAGGTTTCCGCGAGATGTGCCGGGTGGCGCTGGTGGACGTCACCGGCAATGGCCGGCTGGACGTCATCATGGTGGAGTCGGAGTATCCGGATGGGCGTATGTCGTGGTTTGAGAACCGCACCCGGGAGGACCCGGCGCACCCCTGGATCGAGCACCCCCTGGAACGCCCGCTGAACTTTGCCCACTCGCTGTCTGCCTGGCGCGACCCGGACAGTGGCGAGGCACGCGTGTTTGTGGCAGAAATGGCGCAGGGGGGATGGAACCCGCCCTACAACTGGGACGCGCGGCTGCTCCAGTTTGCAACCGGTGACGGTGGGAAGACCTGGCGGCGGGAACTGGTCTACCAGGGCGCCGGCACGCACGAGGCGATGGCGTGCGACGTGGATGGCGACGGCATGATGGAATTCGTGGGCAAGGAGTATCTGCGGCCCAGGGTGCAGATCTGGAAGCGGCGTGAGGCTCCCTCGCCTCTGACCCGCTTCCGCCATCGTTTTCTGGACCGCGAGAAGCCCTGGACGGGTACCGACATCCTGGCGACGGACGTGGACGGCGATGGGCTGCCCGATGTCGTTTGTGCCGCTTGGTGGTACAAGAACCCCACCTGGGAGCGCTACGCGATTCCCGGCATCTACCAGGTTCACACCGCCTACGACTTGGACGGGGATGGCAGGAGTGAGTTGATTGCCACCAAAAAGGCCCCCCTCGCCGCGGACTGGTACGCAGGGCTGACCAGCGAACTGTGCTGGCTGAAGCCGGTGGACCCGCTCCACGGCCGGTGGGAGGAACACGCAATCGGCAAGGGCAATGGGGACTGGCCGCACGGGACGCTGGTGGCTCCGCTCCTTCCTGGTGGGCGGTTGGCCCTCATCACCGGCTATCACGACGCCGATCAGGGCCGCCTGCCCGAGATCTTCGAGATACCGGACGACCCCAGGCAGTCTCCCTGGCCCCAGCGCGTCCTGGCCGACATCCCCTATGGCGAAGAGTTCGTCCCCTACGACCTCGATGGCGACGGCAAACTGGACATCGTCGCGGGGCGCTACTGGCTGGAAAACCTGGGCGATGGCACCTTCCGGCCTCACCAGGTGGTGGCCGAAGGATTCGAGAACGTGGCGCGCGTGCGCGTGGCCGACGTGAATGGCAACGGCCTGCCGGACATCGTCATCGTGGAGGAGGGCGTGGACTGGAACATACGCGAGTCCTTCTTTACGCGCGTGGCCTGGTTCGAGAATCCCGGTGACCCACGCGCCTGGCCCTGGCCGGTGCACGTCATAGACACGGTGCGCTGCCCCCATTCGCTGGACGTGGCCGACCTGGACGGTGACGGGGAACTCGAGCTCGTCGTCGGCGAGCACGACCCGTTCAAACCCTATCGCCACCGCTGCCGCCTGTACGTCTACAAGAAGGCGGAGCCACTGGGACGGGCGTGGTACCGTTATCCGGTGGACGATCGTTTCGAGCACCACGATGGGACCAAGGCCTTTGAAATCGCGCCCGGGCGGTTGGGCATCATGAGCCACGGATGGATGGACAGCCTGTATGTGCACTTGTGGGAGTTGTAGGGACCAGTGATCAGGGATCAGTGACCAGGGATCAGGCCTCTGTCATTCCGAGCGCAGCGAGGAATCTCCTATTCCCTGGTCACTGATCACGACTCCCTGACCCCTGACCCACTGGAGGATGGATGGAACTAGACAAACCTGACCTTCTCCGCCAGATGATCACCATTCGGGCTTTCGAGGAGAAGGCGGAGCAGTTGTATATGATGGGAAAGGTGCACGGCACCATGCACCTCTCCATCGGCATGGAGGCTTCCGCGGTGGGTTCCGCCGCTGCGCTGCGCCCCGACGACCTCATCCTCAGCACCCATCGCGGCCACGGCCACTGCATCGCCAAGGGGGCCGACCTGAACCGCATGATGGCCGAGTTTATGGGCAAGGAGAACGGCTACTGCCGGGGGCGGGGCGGCTCGATGCACATCGCCGACGTCAAAGGCGGCAATCTGGGTGCCAACGGCGTCGTCGGCGGCGGCATCGCCACCGCCATGGGCGTGGGGCTGGGCCTCAAGATGCATCGCCAGAAAGACCTGGCAGGTTTTCCGAAACCTGCCAGGTCTGCCAGGTCTGCTGATCGCATCATCCTCTGTTTCTTCGGCGACGGCGCGGCCAACCTCGGCTCCTTCCACGAGTCGCTCAACATGGCCGCCATCTGGAAACTCCCCGTCGTATACGTGTGCGAGAACAACCAGTACGCCATGTCGTTTCCGGTCAGGAAAGCCTTTGCCATTGAGCGCATCTCCGACCGCGCCGCCGCCTACGGTATCCCAGGTGTGACGGTGGACGGCAACGACCTGCTGGCAGTGTACGAGGCGGTGAGCCAGGCGGTGGAGCGGGCGCGGGCTGGTGAAGGGCCAACGCTAGTCGAGAACGTGACCTATCGCTGGCGCGGCCACTCCAAGAGCGACGCCAACCGCTACCGCACCAGGGAAGAGATCGAAACCTGGAAGGGAAAGTGCCCCATCAAGCGCTTCCGCATGCGGTTGATCGAGGAGGGGGAACTGACCGAAGAGCAAGCCGCTCAGATTGAACAGGAGGCCTACGCTGCCATTGAGGCAGCCGTGCAGTTTGCCGAGGCCAGCCCGGAACCCGACCTGGCGACCATCGAAGAAGGCGTCTATGCCTGAAACTGTCCGTGAAATCACTTACCTGGAAGCCATCCGCGAGGCGCTCTGGCAGGAGATGGAGCGCGACGAGCGCGTCTTTATCATCGGCGAAGACGTGGGTGTCTATGGCGGCGCGTTTGGTGTGACGTTGGGGATGGTCGAGCACTTTGGCGAGGAGCGGGTGATAGACACTCCCATCAGCGAGTACGGCATCGCCGGCGCCATCACTGGGGCGGCGCTGGCCGGCATGCGGCCGGTGGGCGAGATCATGTTCATGGACTTTACCACCTTCGCCATGGAGCAACTGGTGAACCAGGCAGCCAAGATGCGCTTCATGTTCGGCGGCACGATCGAGGTGCCTTTTGTCCTGCGCACCCCGGCCGGTTCCGGGACCGGGGCGGCCGCCCAACACTCCCAGAGCCTGGAAGCATGGTTCGTCCACGTGCCAGGGCTGAAAGTCGTGATGCCCAGCACACCCTACGACGCCAAGGGGCTGCTCCTGGCCTCCATCCGCGACTGCAACCCGATCATCTTTGTCGAGCACAAACTGCTCTACAAGACCAAGGGGCCGGTGCCGGAGGAGCCGTATACCGTCCCCTTGGGCACTGCCGAGGTGAAGCGCGAGGGGCGTGACCTGACCATCGTCGCCGTCTCGATCATGGTCAAGCGCGCGCTGGAAGCCGCAGAGCAGTTGGCCCAAGAGGGCATCGAGGCCGAGGTGGTGGACCCGCGCACACTCAAGCCGCTGGATGAGCAGACCATCGTTCGGTCGGCGAGCAAGACCGGGCGGGTGCTGATCGTGCACGAGGCGTGCAAGACCGGCGGCTACGGCGGAGAACTGGCGGCGACCATCGCCGGGAGCGAGGCGTTCGATTACCTCGACGCGCCGATCGTGCGCCTGGCTGGGCGAGACATACCGATTCCGTACAACCGCACGCTGGAATACCACACCGTGCCGCAGGTGGAAGACATCGTCGAGGCGGCGCGGCGGTTGGCGCGGGGGGAGGTGTAACGTGGCGACGCCCGTGATCATGCCCAAGTTCGAGATGTCGCAGGAAACGGCGGCGGTCGTCGAGTGGCTCAAGCAGGAAGGGGAAGAGGTCAAGAAAGGCGAGCCGCTGCTGACGGTAGAGACGGACAAGGTGACGATGGACGTCGAGGCGCCGGCAACGGGTATCCTGGCGGGAGTGCAGGCCGCGCCGGGACAGGTGGTGCCGGTCACGCAGGTGATCGCGTACATCCTTGCGCCAGGAGAGAGGCTGGACGAATCAGCAAGTCGGCGAGTCAGCGCGGAGCAAATCGCGAATCGCAAATCGCAAATCACGGGTGCTCCCATCTCCCCCGCTCCCCTGCCCGAGAGAGTGCGCGCCACGCCCGTTGCCCGGCGCATCGCCAGAGAGCGCGGCGTGAACCTGGCGACGATGGCCGGGAGCGGCCCGCGCGGCCGCATCCAGGCCGCGGATGTACGGGCGGCGGCCTCCGCCCCTTCGACTTCGCTCATGGCAGGCCCCGGCCCCTCTCCTGAAGTCAGGGGAGGGGAGGCAGAGATCGTGCCGCTGCAAGGGATGCGGCGCACCATCGCCGAGCGGATGACCGCCAGTTACCAGACTGCGCCGCACATCACCTTCACCGTGCGGGTGGATATGAGTGGCCTCAAGCGAGTGCGGGCGCAGTTCAACGCCAAGGCCCAGGCCATGGGCCAACCCCGTGCCTCCGTCACCGTTCTCATTGTCAAGGCGGTAGCCTGGGCGCTCAAGCGCCACCCATTTCTCAACAGCACACTGCACGGCGATGAAATCCATCTGCTGCCGGAGGTCAACGTTGGGGTAGCGGTGGCGTTGGAAGAAGGGTTAATCGTGCCGGTAGTGCACGACGCGGACCGCAAGGCGGTGGGGGAAATCGCCGCCGAGGTCCACGACCTGACGGTCCGTGCCCGCGAGGGGCAGTTGGGGCCGGCAGACGTGACCGGGGGGACCTTCACCGTCTCCAACCTGGGGCCGTTTGGCATCGAGCAGTTCACCGCCATCATCAACCCGCCGCAGGCCGCCATCCTGGCGGTCGGGACGACGCAGCGGGAAGCGGTGGTGGACGAGGATGGGCAGGTCGTCGCGCGGCCGATCATGCGCATGACGCTCTCCGCTGACCACCGCATCGTGGACGGGGCGATCGCCGCCCGTTTCCTGGCTGACCTGCGGGAGGCGCTGGAAGCGCCGGCCCTCATTCTATGGTAGCCAATCTGGGAGATTAACGATGAATAAAGAACCCTGGGAACTTCTGATTTTGGATGGGCGGCCTGGCAGTGCTGTCGTCGGCGATGTGGACGGCGATGGGAAGTTGGAGATCATCCGCCAGGATCAATGGTATCGTCCGGCGACTTCCGAGAGCGGCCCGATTCCGGGTGGGATTGTCCTTGGCGGTGTGGGAGTCACTGCCGGCGACGTGGATGGCGATGGCTTCGCCGAGGTCGTGGGAGGCGTACGGAACGAGGAAGGCGCCGAAGTCTGGACAATGTACTGGTGCAAGCCAAGGAAGAACCTCTCGGAGCCGTGGGAGAGGCACGTCATCCACACGCATCAGGTAGGGCATCCACACGACCAACTCGTCGTAGACATTGACGGTGACGGGCGGAACGAATTGCTGGTCGTCGGAATGTACTGCAAGACGCCGGGGATGTACATCTACAAACCGGGTCCAGATGTCACCCGGCCGTGGGAGCAGTACGTCGTTCATCAGGGCAGCGAGGGGCCGTGGGGCCTTGGCCCCGACGGGGCCGATGGCACTGCCGCGGCGGACCTGGACGGCGACGGAAAGATCGAGGTCGTTTCTGGACCTTACCTTTACACCTGCCCTCCCGAAGGGCCTCTCTCAGGCCCTTGGACGCGCGTCCATCTTGCCGTTGGCCTGCGTGAGATGTGCAAGGTGGCGCTCCTGGACGTCACAGGTAACGGCAGGCCCGACGTGATCATCGCCGAGTCTGAGTACCCGGACTGCCAGGTCTACTGGTTCGAGAACCGCACGGTAGAAGACCCGGACAGCCCCTGGGCAGAACATCGCCTGGATGCGGGGTTCGTTTTCATTCATTCGTTGGATGCCTGGCGCGGTTCCGACGGCGAGGCCAACGTCTTCCTGGCTGAGATGAACCAGGGGGGCTGGGATGCACCCTATAACCACGACGCCCGGCTGGTGGTCTACACCACCCGCGACCGTGGCGCAACGTGGGAGCGCCGGGAAATCTACCAGGGGTACGGCACTTTCCAGGCCACCGTTCACGATGTGGACGGCGATGGCGAAGTGGAGATCGTGGGGCATCCGGCCATCACGGGCGGCGGCCTCCATATCTGGAAGAGGCAGGAGTCCCCATCTTTCCCGTTGCGCTATCGCCATAGATTCCTGGATCGGGGCAAGCCCTGGGTGGCGACCGACATCCTGGCCGTTGACGTAGATGGGGATGGCCGGCAGGACGTGGTATGTGGTGGGTTCTGGTACAGGAACCCCACCTGGGAGCGCCATCAGATCCCTGGCATCTACCAGGTGATCAATGCCTACGATCTCGACGGGGACGGCCAGCAGGAGTTGATCGCGACCAAAGCGTCAGATCGTGAGATTCCCGTGGACCCCGAGGTGGAGCCGGACCTGCCGGGGGGGTATCTGGGTATGTTCAGGCCTCTGTACAACCGGCTCACCAGCGAGATGTACTGGCTCAAGCCCATTGACCCGCTCAAGGGGGAGTGGCAGCGGTATCCGATTGGAGAGAGCACTGCCGGAGCAGGATCACACAGTTGGCCGCACGGCACGTGCGTAGCCCCGGTCTTGCCTGGCGGGCAACTCGCCTTTATCGCCCAGGGGTCCGGCCCTCTGGAGATATATGCGGTGCCTGGTGACGCCGCGTCGCTCAGGCGGCCCTGGCCTAAGCGGGAGTTCACGGAGGCTGCCGGTGGGGCGACGGCGATGGTCCCCTATGACCTGACCGGCAACGGAAAACTCGACCTGGTCGCCGGGTGTATCTGGCTGGAGAACCTGGGAGATGGGACCTTCCGTCCGCACGAGATTGTCAGGCGCTTTGACGGGGATGAATCTCCGGAGGGTTTGAGAGGCGGCGAGTTCTGCATCGCGGACGTCAACGGGAATGGCCGCATGGATGTGGTAGCCTGTGAGGAACACGTGGTCTGGCACGAGCAGCCGCGGCACGTGGAGTATGCCCGCTTGGTCTGGTTCGAGAACCCTGGCGATCCGTGCCAGGGGCCGTGGAAGATGCACGTGATTGACCAGGTTCGTTCGCCGCACTCACTGGCCGTGGCCGACCTGGATGGGGATGGGCAGCCTGAAATCGTGTGCGGCGAGCACGATCCTTTCCACCCTTACCGGAGTCGCTGCAGGGTATACATCTACAAGAAGGCCGACCCCCACGGACAGGCTTGGACCCGCCACGTGGTGGATGATCGGTTCAGCAGCCACGTAGGAACCCGGCTAATCGAACTGGAGCCGGGTCGCATCGGCATTATCAGCCACAGTTGGCTGGAATACCATTACCTGCACCTGTGGGAGCCGCACTAGAAATTCCTCTGTCTGAGCTTCTGCCCTACTTTCACCGTCCCCACCGGCCTTTCACAGGCTATCTGTATGTGAAGATAGTCTACACAGGTGGGGCATCCGCGTGTACTACAACGATGGTTCTTGGCAATTTGCTTCCTTTTGCCGTTGTGTTATACTGCCAGTACCAAGAATGAAGGGCAATACGATGGTTGGTGGCAAACGCTGGACAGTCCATAATCATTACGGTAACGACATTTACCTTACTAATGAGCGGTGGAAACACATCGTCGAACCGATCAACCATCCTGAAATGTCGGCCTATGAGGAGCACCTGTCAGAAAGAGATGGGATGAGCATGACGAGGGCAACGATTGATTATGATGAACTGAGTGATACACTGTACGTATCGTTTGAACCTGGGGAGCACGCCACTGGCATCGAACTGAATGACCACATCTTACTGCGTATCAACAAGAACGAGCGCAGAGCGGTGGGACTGACGTTCTTGGAATACTCCCTCTTGGCGCAGAGGACTGAGGTGGGCCCCCGCAGTTTTCCTCTCCTAGGCCTGGCCCAACTGTCCGATGAGTTGCGAGAGATCGTGTTGGATATTCTGTCACGCCCACCTGTAAGTGACTTTCTTTCCTTGTCAGCCTACACTCCCTCCTTTGTGGAAACGACTCCGATTACCGCACTCCAACCTATACCGATCACCGCCGGCTAAAGTCCATCTCGGATTGAGCCCGTTGCTTCATCGGGCTACAGCACCGTCTAAATAGGAGAAAACCAACATGGAACCAATCTGGCAATGGGGACTCGACCTCATCCGCACCGTTCAACTCATCCATGGCCCAACGCTCGACGCCATCTTCAAGGCCATCACCTTCATGGGCGAGGAGGAATTCTTCCTGATCCTCCTTCCGCTGATTTTCTGGTGCGTGGATTTCGCCGTGGGCGTGCGCCTGGCCCTGGCCTTTCTTCTCTCCACCTACGTCAATACCGGGCTCAAGGACCTCGTCGCCCACCCCCGCCCGTTCGACCTGGACCCGTCGGTCAAGTTGGCCGACGCCAGCGGATACGGCTTCCCCAGCGGCCACTCCCAATCGGCTGTCGTCGTCTGGGGCACCATCGCCGCCGGGTTCCGTAAGGCCTGGCTGTGGGTCGTCGCCGTCCTGCTGGTGCTCCTCATCGGCTTCTCCCGCATCTACCTGGGTGTCCACTTCCCCACCGACGTGTTCGGCGGCTGGGCCATCGGCGTCGTCTTCCTGGCAGTCTACCTGGCGCTCGA
>Ga0315293_10003677_pt1 | contig 14784 bp, 10 predicted proteins | sample YL17G13_20_MG_FD_203071 | JGI IMG/M metagenome (GOLD analysis project Ga0315293, IMG submission 203071) | Sediment microbial communities from Yellowstone Lake, YNP, Wyoming, USA - YL17G13_20 | ecosystem: Environmental > Aquatic > Freshwater > Lake > Sediment | place: USA: Wyoming | collected... | reverse complement strand
GCGTTCTGGAGGACCTGCGGCAGCCCCTGGAGGAGGGGCGGGTCACCATCTGCCGGCTTTACAACAGCACCACCTTCCCCTGCGGTTTCATGCTGGTGGCGGCCATGAACCCCTGTGGTTGTGTTGCCCAGATGCCGCCAATTTAGAGGATGAGGGAAGGTATGTAAGATTTATGGTTACATCTTCAGTTCCGATAACTATCTTTTCTATTATGTTGTCAATGATTTTTCGTTTTTCTTCAGAGGTAAGTTGAGGCCAGCGGGAGTAGAGGTCTTTGGCTTCATTGAAAATTTGGTCTGAGGAGATGTATTGAATTTTTAAGAAGTCTATTTCTCCCTGGATTTCTGGTATTTGGCTATCAATCTGCTTCAGCCTCTCTTCAAGAGGCCGGTAATGTCGGCCAAAGCCCTCCATTGCTATTTCTTCATTGATATAAGCCCGATATATTTTCTCCATTTCCTGTTCTGTTTTCCGTCTTTCCCCTTCCAAGGTTTTCAAAAGCTCTTCTTTATTCTTGATAACCTGATCAGCCTGGTTTAGATAATTAGTAATCTCCGTTGGTGAGAAGAAGAAGTCTTTTAACTGGTGATGGAAGATTTCTTCTAAATCTGTGGTTCCAATCTTATTCCGGCATTTATAGCAAGTGTATTTTGGAGAATTCGATGGTACATACATTTTGTGGCCGCAATGACAGAAAACAAATCCAGCAAAGAGTTGGACAGTTTTCCTGGCTGGCCTTTTATTCTGCTTTTCTTGCTCATCGAGAATAGCGTTGCACTGATCCCAAAGTTCTTCTGAAACAATTGGATCTACCTTCTGGAAGACCCATTCTTCTTTTGGCTTAATTACTCTTTTTTGGTTTTTATCAGGCGGGCCTTTTGTCCAATTAGCCCGATGAAGCCCTTTTGCTGTAGTGTCCCTTAAAAGTCTTGCTATTGTGGTATCGGAGAATCTTGATCCTCTTCGAGTTCTGTAGCCTGCTTCATTAAGAAGACGGGCTACTGTCTTTTTTCTTTTGTGCTCCAGGAAGAGCTCAAAGATGAGCTTCCTGAGTGGCACTTCTTTTGGATTGATCACCATTTTTTTATCGATCCACTGATATCCAAAAGGAGCTTGCCCTCCTGTTGGTTTTCCTAACTTGGCCCGAATAGGTACCGAGGCTGCCACTCGTTCTGAGATTTCCTCCCTTTCCCATTGGGCCATGGCCGCAATCATAGTGTAGAAAAGCCTTCCGGCCGGCGTAGAGGTATCAATAGCTTCTTGGAGTGATATGAGGTCGGCGCTATACTCTCGGAATATGTCAGCAAAATCCAGGAGTTCTCTGGTATTTCGGGCAAGCCGGGCAAGCTTTGAAAAAATCAGGCCCGTGATATGGCCGGATTTGATGTGATCGAGCATTTTCTGGGTCTCGGGATGACCCATGACCGATTTTCCGCTGACCGCCTCTAAGTGATATATCTCTTTGACTTGCCAGCCTTTGGATTCGGCGTAGTATAGGGCGCGCTTCTCGTGGTGCTCCGGGCTTTCTCCCCTGGCCTGGTCTTCGGTCGAGACCCGAATCCAGATGCCGACGGGTTTTGAAAATGCCATTCTCAGATCCTACTTATATTATTTTAAAGCAAATCTATAGAGTATTTCAAATGAATAAGCGCATATTCAATATATAGAATGAGTTAGATGATATTGCCAATGATGGATAACTACTATATAATTTAAATGTTGGGTGATTAGCCATCCGAATCAGGGAAAATTATGGGGATTGATATTTTAGAGCAGATAACTAAACAAATTAGAGTTTTCAGTTTTAAAGAACAAGGCGATAAAAAATAATGAAATAATACTATGGCAACAATAAATTTTAAGGGAAAAGAAATAGTCAGGAATTATCATCTCGCGGTGCCGTATCACGAGTTGAAGCCGGACGCGAAGAAAAGTTTATCTAAAAAGCCCGGATTAAACGACAATTTGATTATTCACGGCGATAATTTGCTCGCGCTCAAGGCGCTTTTGCCGACTTATGCCGGAAAAGTTAAATGTATTTATATTGATCCGCCTTATAACACGGGCAACGAAAAATGGGCTTATAACGACAATGTGAATTCGCCGATGATGAAAGAGTGGCTTGGCAAAGTGGTGGACAAAGACGACTTAACGCGGCACGACAAATGGCTCTGTATGATGATGCCGCGGCTAAAACTCCTGCGCGAACTTTTGCGCGATGACGGGGTGATTTTTGTGAGTATTGATGACAATGAAGTCCAGAATCTGCGGATGCTGATGGATGAGGTATTTCAAGGAAACTTTATAGGTCAGTTTATCTGGCGTAAAAAGGAAGGAGGTGGACAGACGGATCAATATTTTGTAACAGAGCATGAATATATTTTAGTTTATGCTAAATCTCAAAATTTTAAATGGTTAGACGAGACTATTCCAGAAAGCGAATCCAAATACAACAAAGAAGATGAAAACGGCAAATTCAGTGCGGTTAAATTGGCTAAGTGGGGGACGGGAGCCCACAAAGAAGACCGTCCGAAGATGTATTTTCCAATAAAAGACCCCGATAGTAAGAATATTTATCCTGTTGCGCCAGATGGACGCGATGGTAGATGGCGTGTTGGTAAAGAAAGAATGCAGTTGTTGATTGATAATAATTTAATTTATTGGGAAAAGAAAAACGACAAATGGGTGCCATACGAAAAAATCTACTATGAAGAAGGTCAAACAAAAGTTATTAAAGAAAGAAGCATAATTTTTGATTTAGCTACTACTGGGGACGCCTCGAATGAGTTAAAAGATATTTTTGGCAGGAAGGATATTTTTGATAATCCAAAGCCACACTTATTAATTCAGTATTTACTGACTTATACAACAGACCAAAATTCAATAATTCTCGATTCTTTTGCCGGTTCAGGCACAACCGCACATGCTGTTTTAGCTCTAAATAAAGAAGATGACGGCAACAGGAAATTTATTCTTGTGCAATTGCCGGAGGAGATCGAAAAACAAAAGCCGGCGTATAAACTTGGTTTTCGTCAGATTATTGATATAACCGCCGAGCGGGCGCGGCGGCTGATTAAGGGAGTCAAAGGAGTAAAAGACGAAAGTTTAAGAAACAGGCTTGGTGGGTCATTTAGTTATTTTGAACTGGGCAAGCCGATTGACGCGGAGCGGATTTTGGAAGGCAAAGATCTGCCGTCGTTTATGGAAATGGCGCGCTATATTTTCTACACCGCCACAGGCGAAGAATTTAATGAGAAAAAAATTGATGAGAAAACGGGCTTTATCGGCGAAAGTAAGGAGTACAAAGTTTATCTTTTATATAAGCCTGATTTGGAATATCTGAAAAGCACCGCGTTGACGCTGGATTGGGCGCAAAAGCTTGGAAAATTTAGTGGCAAAAAACGGCTGGTATTCGCGCCGACAAAATATTTGGACCACGAACACTTAGAACGGCTAGGTATAGAATTCGCGCAACTGCCATTTGATATTTATAAGTTAAAAGAATAAAGATAAAACTACAAACATCGTCCGAATAAATTATAAATAAACTAGAGGAATAAATATGTCCTACAAATCATTTACAATCTCGGTAGAACCAAATGTCCTTATTTGGGCGAGGAAAAGCATTGGGATGAGGATAGGTGATGTTGCCAAAAGAATAAAAGGCATAACCGTAACCACTATAGAAAATTGGGAGAAGGGTATAGAAAAGCCCATTTTTTCTCATCTGGAAAGGTTAGCATTCATTTACAAAAGACCTATTTCAGCGTTCCTATTGTCTACGCCGCCGAAGGAAACTCCTTTACCTACTGATTTCCGGACGCTACCATCTAACAAAAAGAAACCACTTCACCCAAAAACATATCTGGCTATCAGAAAGGCGAGGCGCTTTCAGTATTCGGCTATTGAATTAATTAAGGAGTTAGGCGAGCCAGTCAAAAAATTATCTATAGAAGCACGTTTATCGGATGACCCGGAAATACTCGCAGAAAAAATGAGAATCCAATTAGGGGTGCAAAATATTTCCCGTTCCGGTTTGATTAATACGGAAACCTCATTAGAAGAATGGATAAAAATATTGGAAAGAAATGGGATATTGGTATTTCAGATTAGCATCACAATGAACAAAGAAATAAGAGGTTTTTCTCTGATTGATGAAGATGTGCCGGTAATTGTGTTGAAAAGGGCGGATGAATCATCTGCAAAGATTTTTACCATCTTTCATGAGTTAGCTCATCTGCTTTTGAAAGAAGGTGGTATTTGTGATTTAGGAGAAATAGATATTCCTATGGAAAAATTCTGCAATCACTTTGCAGGAGCATTCTTGGTTCCTAAAAATGAATTATTAAATCACCCTACTGTTAGAAAATATGAGAAGACAGGAGAATGGCCGGAAGAGATTTTGCAGAATATCGCACGGAATTTCAGGGTTAGCAAAGAGGTTATTTTAAGAAGATTATTGATTTTGGGGTTAACTACTAAACAATATTATTTCTGTAAACATGAAGAATGGAGGAGTAAATATAAAGAATTTTTCAGAAGGGGCAAAAAAAATGAAATTAAGATATGTTTACAGGAAAGAGGTAAAAAATATGTTTCCATGGTCTTTGGTGCTTATGAACGAAACAAGATTGATAGTATAAATGTCGCTGACTATCTTGGTGTAACTATGGATAAAATACCAAAAGTTAAAGAGACAATATAAATTATGAAATTGCCCTTTGGTAATAAATATGTGGTTGATACAGACGTTTTAATAACCCTGATGAAACATTATCCCCCTAATAAACCTGCCTTTAAGGCTATCTGGGATGAAATAGAAAATCTTATCAAACAGAAAAATATCTTCTCTACAAGTGTTGTATATGATGAAATAATGAAATATGAGGGTAAGGATGACAGGTTAAGGAAATGGGCTAAGGCGCATAAGAAACGTTTTTTCATTCCAACTAATTCTGAAATATTTCAACTTGCAAAAGACATAACAAAGGTCTTTCCGGATTTGTCGGATAAGAAAAAACTACAAACTGGCGAGCCTGATGCCGACCCATTTATAATTGCATTGGCTCAATCAGAGGGCGCTGCTATTGTTACCCAAGAAAAGAAAGACAATCCTAATAAAATACCTACGGTTGCTGATCATTATAATATTAAATCTATTGACATTTTTGAGTTTTTTGCAGAACGAGGATTAAAGTTTATTAAGGAACAATAAAATCAATGCAACTTAAAGATTATCAAAAAACGGCGTTGGAGAGGGTGAAGAAGTATCTCGCGCTTGTGCGAAAAGAGGCGGACGCGGGTAATGAGCGCCATGCGAGCGAAGACGCGTGGCGGGAGCTTGCGCTTGAGTTTAACCTTGGTCGTTACGACGAAAAAGAAAATGGGTTAGGCCGCGACGTGCCGAATTTTGTTTTAAAAATTCCGACCGGCGGCGGAAAAACTTTTTTGGCAGTTAAGACCATAGATATTATCAAAGAAGTTTTTCGCAAAAAGCGGACAGGACTGGTGCTGTGGGTAGTGCCAACAACTTCTATTTACCGTCAGACCGCGAAGGCGCTCAAAGACCGCAATCATCCATATCGCCAGCATTTGGATTTAGCAAGTGGCGGCAGAACTTTGATTTTGGAAAAATTTCAAGGCAAAATTGACCGTTTTGCCCCGCTTGATGTTGAAGAAAACCTTGTTGTGTATGTACTGATGTTGCAGGCGGCGGCCCGCAACGAGTTGGCACAAAAAGATTTACGCATTTTTGCCGACAGCGGCGGATTTGCCGATTTTTTCCCGCCTGATGACAGATTAGATATGCACGAAAAACTCTTGGAACAGTATAGCAATTTAGAAACATTTAACGAAGCCGGTGGGATTTGGAAGCGGCAGATCAAGACTTCTCTTGGTAATGCTCTGCGGCTTTTGAATCCGATTGTTATTTTAGACGAAAGCCAAAAGGCATATAGCCAAACCGCTCAAAGGACAATTCTAGGATTTAATCCGTCTATTGTTGTAGAACTTTCCGCCACTCCGCCGCAGGGAAGTAATGTTTTGGTTGATATCAAAGGAAGAGAGCTTAATGACGAAGAAATGATCAAACTTGATTTGCATATTACGAATAAAGGCAGTTTGGATTGGAAGGATACTTTGTGGGCAAGCGTAAAAAAACGGGAAGAGTTGGAACAAACGGCGCAAAAATACGAGCAGAATTCCGGCGTGTATGTTCGGCCGATTTGCTTGATCAGAACGGAGCGCGTGGGAAGCGAACAGCGGGGTCGCGGTTTCATCCATGCTTTAGACGTACGGGACGAATTAATTAGGAAAGGAATACCGCCGGAGTATATTGCGATAAAAACAAGCGAGAAAGACGAACTTAAAAATGTGGATGATATTGGCGGATTGATGTCCCGCGATTGCCCGGTACGCTACATCATCACCAAGCAGGCGTTGCAGGAGGGATGGGACTGCGCCTTTGCGTATGTTTTGGCGGTCCTTGATACAGCGCGGTCGCGCGTTGCGCTGACACAATTGGTGGGCAGAATTCTGCGCCAGCCATTTGCTCAAAAGACAGGCACGAAGTTGCTTGACGAAAGCTATGTTTATGTATATCGGCAGGAAGCGTCAGATTTGCTTGAAGGAATTAAAAATGGATTTGAACACGAAGGATTGGGCGACTTACGGACGCATATTGCGCCAGAGGAAGGTTTGAGCGGATATCGCCAGGATTTTGAAATTAAAGAATTTAAAGTTCGGAAACGTTTTGAGAAAGTTGCCAAACAGATTATTTTACCGTTTTTTGTTATCAAGGATCGGGTCGGTTGGCGCCCGGTAAATTATGAGATTGATATATTAAGCAGAATTCCTTGCGAGAAAATAGATTTAACCAGAATTTATTCTTTATCGCTCGTTGGACGGGAAGTGAAAGATGATGAATTTATTGCCCATTTATCAGAAGATGTGCAAAAAGTAATAGAGAAGAAGAAAGTAGCTTCCAAAGAAAGCGGCGGTATTGTGGTGGATGAAATTTTTATGGCCCAGCAATTGAATGATGCTGTTTCTAATCCCTGGATTGCTTATGAATTTGCAACGCGGATATTAAACGAATTGTTGAAAAAATACGACTTAAAACTGGTGGCACAGAATTTTCTGTTTATTATTGAGGAAAGTAAAAGGATTATAGGAGAACAACGCGACCTGCTTGCAAAAGAAGGGTTTTTGTGGCTGGTTAGATCTGGGGAGGTGAGATTTGTAGTCGTTGGCAAAGATTTTGGGTTTTCGATGCCGTGGAAAATACCCGTGCACGGTGGAGTTGAGATTTTAAGAAGGCGAGACGGAACGCCAGTACAGCAAAATCTTTTTGATTATGTTCCGAGCGAATTTTTTAATGAATTAGAGCGTCCAGTTGCATATTTTTTGGATGATCAGAGCAGATTATATTTTTGGTACCGAAACCGCTCACGCGCTGATTACGGCATACAGGCATGGAAAAAGGACAAGATTTATCCGGATTTTATCTTTACGGTTACTGAAGAAGAAAAGAAGGATTCGGTGGAAAAAATATACATCGTTGAAACAAAGGGAATACATTTGGCCGGCAATCCAGATACGGAATACAAAAAGTCGGTTTTTGTGTTATGTAACGAGTTAGTCAGGAAATCTAAAGCAGAAGAATTGCCGCTTAGTTTAAAAGAAAAATCCATAGATTATGAAGTTATCTACGGAACGGAGTGGGAAAGAAGATTGAGCGAATTATTTGCTATTGAAAGATAGCCAGCGTGGCAGCGAAGGTACGAAAAACAAATCGACCGACTCGTTTACTTGTCCGCTATAGTTTTAACGAAGGCGGATAAACTCTACGGCCTCACGTTGAAGAAGATAAAAATAATTGAAAATAATGAAGTCTTGGGAAAATAAATTCTCTATTTTTGAGGCGACTGGAGGCCGGGATTCACCAGGCCTCCCGATTTCGAAATGACCGCCGTTAAGCGGGATATGCGCCTCAAACATATAGAACGTTGCAGAATAAATAAATTCTCACAATAAGAAAATATTGATAGCTGGGGTTAGATTCTTGGAATATGATATTTACCAAATAGATATGTTAGGATTGATATGTTAATAAAAAGGGGGTTAATATAAAGACATGGAATCAGATAATATCGAAAATAGGATAGGGTTAATAAAATATCCGCGTGGATCCGAGTGGAGCAGATGGGATTTGCATATCCATACGCCGTTTTCGATTGTTCAAGATTATGGGGGCAATACCAAAGAAAATTGGGAAAGGTTCATCACGGAAATAGAGAATCTTCCTCCTGATGTTAAAGTAATCGGCATTAATGATTATATATTCATAGATGGATACCAAAAAGTTTTAAAATTTAAAAAAAATGGCCGATTGAATAAAATTGACTTAATTCTTCCCATAATAGAATTAAGAATAGATGAATTTTGTGGATCTGGAGATGAGCTAAGAAAAGTAAATATTCATATTATCTTTGATGAAAAAGCAAATATTAAGCCAGATCAGATTCAAAACCAGTTTATAAGCGGATTATGTTCGGAATATAAGCTTGATCAATTGGATAGAAAAGAATGGAGCATGTCACCGACAATTGAGTCCTTATGTGAGCTCGGACAAAAAATAAAGAGCGTTACACAAAGAGACAAACCCGTACATAATATAAGTGATTTAAGAGTTGGATTTAATAATTTGTTTTTTTCACGAGATAATATATTTGGACTGCTTAAAAAGAGTCCATTTAAAGATCATTATTTAATTGGTTTGGGATTTGCAGAGTGGGATCAGATACGATGGGACCAAGCTACCTCTGTTAAGCGTGATATCGCAAATAGATCAGCTTTCTTTTTTACCTCCGGTTCTGATGATGAGGCCGTTGTGCGCCACAGAAACAAACTTCGCCAAGATGGATTTTATCACCCAATAATCCACGGAAGTGATGCTCATGATAATTCTAATATTGGAAAAAGCAGGACGTGGATTAAAGCTGATCCGACATTTGAAGGATTGAAGCAAATAGTCTATGAGCCAGATGAGAGAGTTTTTATTGGAGAAACCCTACCAAAAGAAAAGAACAACGCAGTAATTATAGATAAGATTGAGATAAATAATTCAAATGACTGGTTTGAAGAAACACCACAATTGCTTAATGAAGGACTTGTGACTATCGTTGGAGAAAAGGGAGCTGGGAAAACAGCCTTAGCGGAGCTTATTGCTTTAGCATCTGGTGGTTTCGAAATTAGTGAAGAGAATCCAGGTTCCTTTGTCCGAAAAGCGCTAAAAGCTACCAAGCAGATAACAAAAACGATTGAAGGCTGTACGGCAACTGTATTTTGGAAGGACGCAACCTCAGACTCGATTACGATAACGAGCAGTTTTGATAATTATGTAAATTCGGGTAAAGTTAGATATCTATCGCAAAGCTTCATAGAAAAAAAGTGTCATCCAGATTATGCTGATGAACTTCAAAAAGAAGTCGAGAACATAATCTTTCAGCATATCTCAGTGGAAGAACGTATGGGTCAAACCGCGTTTGCTGACCTTAGGAAGTTGAAAACACGGGGAATTGAGGTCAGAAAAAACCAAAGCAAGAAAAACTTGCTAGAATTAAACCATGAAATTTATACGCTTGAGACTGAAATTGGCAGTTTAGAAGAGAAAAGACAAGAGAAGGTTAGGCTTCAGGAAGAGATTAACCAGTTGGAGGGTCAAAAGCCAAAGCCTAGAACCTTAGAAGAAGAGGTTTTAGAGAAAAAAATATCTTTGCTGAAGAACAGAAAAACCGTTCTAACTGATTCTATAGCGAATTACAAAAAGCAATTAAGCACAGTTGATTCAATAGGGACACAAGTGGAGACTCTCAGTGCATATGTTGACGATCAGCTTGTAAAGCTTAAAGAGGATTTTGAGGCGATCGGATTAGCCGATTTACACAAAAAGCTATTCTTAACAATACCAGATGATTTTGCGACGAGGTTAGAAGAAAAGAGAGCTGAATTTAAGAAACAGATTCAAACCCTTCAGGGAATTCTTGATCAGAACTCCAAATCCAAGGATGAAAATAAAGCGTACGATCAGAAAGCAGATATAACTAAATTGACTGAAGAAATTATTGGAAAGTTTACACTTAAAGAAACTATTCAGATAATAGCTCTTTTGGAAGCAAAATCGAGCCTTGCCGAAGAACAGAGAAGGATTATAAGAGAATTTGATAAAAAGATATCAAGGAATAAAAAAAGAATCGAAGAATTAGAGAAAGCAATTAGTGATATCGATCAAATCAAAAAGCCGCTGCTTCCACAGAAAATCGAAGAACGGGAGAGCGCCTATAGGAGTTTTATCGCCCTTCTTCAAGAGGAGAAAAAAGTATTAGAAGAAATCTATGCTCAATTGAAGAATAAGCTTGTGAAAGAGGGTGAAGGAGAAGAAAATCAGCTAGAGTTTTTTGCTCGGATTGAGTTTGATATTGATAGTTATTTTAGTAAAGCAAGAGAGGTGATTGACTTCCGAAGAGGGCGGTACCATCACGGCGAGGAAGCATTATTGAAAGAAATCAAAAGCATGGCAGATAAAATCGAGTTGTTTGAAATATCTGATGTATTTGCTTTATTAGATGAATTCTACAAAACCTTTGAACGTGATGAGAATAGCGAGCCTCTAAAGATAAACCAGCAGCTTTCAAAGAAAAAGGCTAATCTGGATTTTTATAATTGGATATTCGATGTTTCCGACTATAAAGTTGCGTATGGTATTAGGTTCCAAGGTACGAATATCGAGCTTTTATCGCCGGGAAAGAAGGGTATTGTCTTGCTTTTAATGTATCTTGCATTAGACACAGAAAGTAGCGTGCCACTTTTAATTGATCAACCAGAAGAGAATCTCGACAATAAATCTGTATACGCCCACTTAATCGAATATTTTAGAAGGGCAAAGAAACGCAGACAGATTATCATAATTACTCATAATCCCAATCTTGTTTTGAACACAGATGCCGAGCAAGTAATAGTGGCAAATTTCGAAGCAAATCCAAATGTCTACTCTTCAAGAATTACCTATTTAAGCGGTTCTATTGAAAATTCTTTTGTGAATAAGGCCGCAGGTATTCCCTTGAGAGAACAGGGGATTAGAGAGCATGGGTTGGACATACTAGAAGGCGGTAAGAACGCATTTGTGAAGCGAGGGCAAAAGTGGAATTTACGAACTTAAGGCGTAAATAAAAAGGAGATGCTTTTTGCATCTCCTTTCCTCTCTGCCATTTATATAAACACGGGCTTATAAGGAATTAAAGAACCGATCTATGGCTCGTCCAGAGCCTTAAACTCTTCCATGGGAAGAGCAACTAATTTGCCGCCCAGCTTTTCCAGTTCCACGCTTTTCTCCCAGGCTTCCTCTTTTTGGGCGGCCAGGGTGACGGCATTGGCAATTCCATACTGGTCGTATTCCGGCTCCGCGCCGAAGGCCATAAGGATATTAGCTTTCTGGGATTCGCTGAGCTTGTACTGATCGACCACGTTCTGTATCACTTTCTGAGGGTTTCTGATCTTGGCTTCCGTGGATTCGCGGAGAAGCAGGACGATCTCGCCGAATCTGCTGAACAGCTCCCGGATTGAGCGCCGAAGGGAGAGATATACGATCTCGTCTGATATCTCGTCTCCGTTCCCGATATGGATTTCCCGAGTGACCAGTTCTTCCACGATCATCCCGTTCGAGCATTTGACTCGAAACATTCTCGGCTCCACCCGCAGAGCTTTGTGGCCGGTTTCGGAGTTGGTGAGGAAGACTCCGCCCATGATTAGGTCATTCTTGTGCCGGACAAAATCCCTGAGCTTCTGGCTTTTGACCTTGATGTTCATCTCGATCTCCGAGAGATAACAGTCCTCGATCTCCGCTTCATGGGCCTGAAGTTCGTTCAAGGCGCACATAAGAACGTTGAAGTGATCGATGACTCGGTAGCGGTTGCTGAGGAATGCCCGGACCGAATCTCCCATTCCCCGGACAAAGTAATCTTTTTCGCTTCTCTCAAGCCAGGCGTTCACGTTCCGAGCCAGGAGCTCCGGCGCTTCTTCTTCCATCCGGTGATAGTACTTCAAGGGAATTTCGAGCTTTTCGGCGATCTGGTTGTGGCAGGGTTCGGAAATAGATAAACGATTTTCTGAGCAGATTAAGAGTTTGGCTTGGCTTTCCGCAGAAGACATCATTAGCTCAGAAGAATTAACCTTTTTGTCCCATTTCAGGGGCTTTTGTTTTTCCAATTCCTCGATTAAAGACTGAAGATTCACAGTGTCCTCCTTTTTTAAGATTTAGGCAGAGAGGTATATGTGAATATAAAGAGCTAAGAGCTGCTAAGTGGCCGTACTTCTAAGTAAAACATTTGTCTTTCTATAAGAAGTTTTACTCTTTTTGGCCTTGGTATTCCCCTAAACACCAGGATTCCATAGGTCCCAGCTGATTCGATAATTAGATCACCGTAACCCAGGACTCTTCCTAGAATTCCGTAGCTACAGGCGATATCTTCAATATCGGTAAGTTTTATGGACATAAATCTTTTTCCGATAATCCCTCTTTCTCTAATCAGCCTGAAATTCGTCAGATAGAGCCGATTGAATTTCCATTCCAGATAAAAAATTAGGCTAAGAAAGAACAGAATTAACGATGCTGAAAGAATACAATAGCCTTTCAGGGTATTACTAATAAGGCCAATAAAAGGGCAGGCAAAGAATAGGTAAAGAAAGAAAAAGAGAAGAATTTGGCCTATGGAAATAAGAAGGAACAGCCAATGAGGATTGGCCTCAAATATAATCTGTTCATTCGGCAAAAGAGAATGTCGTAGCTTAAAAGGGTAGCTTTTGATCATATGAATGGAAAACGCTATGCGGCCGATTCATAAAATTTCGTTCTACGGCATTTCTCGGCTTCGTATATCGTTTTCTTGAAAAAGCAATAATTTCATTTTTATGAGATGTATTTATTTCTCGAAGAGGCAGAGTGATCGCGCTGAAGGGCTGTGACGTGATTCCATCAATCATGAGTTTGAGATAGATGTGATAGTTCGGGAGATTGATTAAATCAGTCTCATTAAATACAGGTGAGAATTCTTGAGCTAAATACTTAGCGTCTTCAGCCCCGATCCTGAAAGAAATAAGTGTTCCCACGTTCCCGAAGATCGCTGCCCTAATTTTTTCATCCAATTGCTCAATATATTGATGGGCAAGAATGAGGTTTAGGCCATACTTCCGAGCTTCGGAAAGAATATCAACAAAGGAAAGAGTCAAGAAACTATGAATCTCGTCCACATAAAGGTAAAAAGGTTTTCTTTTTTCTTCCGGCAAGTCAGTTCGGCTAAGGGCAGCCAGATGAATTTTAGTCACGATCAAGGCTCCCAAAAGAGAACAATTGTCCTCTCCGATTTTCCCTTTGGCGAGATTGACGAGGAGAATTTTGCCTTCGTCCATGACTTGTCTCAAATCAAAGGAGTTCTCTCTCTGTCCGACTATGTTTCTTAGCGGAATACTAGTTAGGAATTGGCCGATCTTGTTAAGAATCGGAGAAATTGCCTCAGATCTGAGCCAGGCGGAGTATCTATCAAACTCTGAGAGCCAGAATTCTCGGACTTGAGGATGCGTGACAAAGTTAATGACGTTCGTTCGAAAGTCTTTGTCTGTGAGGAGTTTCGGCAAATCTAAAAGCGTGCTATTTGGGTATTCAAGGAGCGAGAGAATAGAGTGCCTTAAAATATGTTCAAGTCTAGGTCCCCAAGATTCTGACCAAATCTTTTTGAAGGTCGAGATAATGCCAGAAACGACCAGATGATGAAAATCTTTAGGGACCTTCTCCAGAGGATTGAAAGCAATCGGATAATCAAGATCGCCGGGATTGAAATAGATGACATCCTTGATTCTTTTCTTTTTAATGAAATTAAGAATATCCTCGGCCATGTCACCATGTGGATCGATTAAAGCCAAGCCATAGCCATTCTTGATGTCGGAGATCGCCAGATTTTCGATGAGAGTGGACTTTCCGGTGCCGGTCTTCCCGATAATGTACATATGCCCTCGGCGGTTATTCTCTTTGATGCCGAAGAGTTTTTTGATGTCTCTGTAGTTGGTAATTGCAAAAGACGTAATTGGATTCTTATTTTTATTCATACAATTTCATCTTAAATCCCCAATAAATCAAATAAAAGAGAGGATAAATTCGCTTTTTCAGCATTTTTGCCCGTCTTGTTTGTCTCTGTCTGCGCGCTAAACTGAAAGCAGAACCTTAAATTTTAAAGGAGAAAGGAAAAATGAAAGACAAAGCAAGACGGATGGAACTCAGAACTGCGGACGGAAAGGTTATCCTTGTTCTCTATCTCTACGAAGAGATAGCTTTAGAGGATAATCCGAAGGCGAAAGAAAGCCCGAAACCGGACGCTGGCAAGGCTAATCCCCAGAACAGCGGCCAGTCATCCGAGAATCCTCCGATGACTGACGCCCAGAAGCGGTATCTTTTCAGAATCATGGCCGAGAAAGGCTACGAGAACGACAAAGGATACGCCAGACTTAAGGAGCTTTTCCAGGTCGATTCTCTGAAAGAGGTCACGAAGCTTGAAGCTTCGCGGATGATCGAACGGCTTCTCGACGAAGCCAACGGCGAAAACCATGACGCCGTACCTTTCTAGCTCTCAGATCAATCTTTATCTGCTTTGCGGTCTGAAGTACAAATTCCAGTACATTGACGAGATCCCGAAACGCTTCAAATCTTCAGGATTGGCTTTCGGCAGCGCCATCCAT
>Ga0315293_10003675_pt1 | contig 14785 bp, 16 predicted proteins | sample YL17G13_20_MG_FD_203071 | JGI IMG/M metagenome (GOLD analysis project Ga0315293, IMG submission 203071) | Sediment microbial communities from Yellowstone Lake, YNP, Wyoming, USA - YL17G13_20 | ecosystem: Environmental > Aquatic > Freshwater > Lake > Sediment | place: USA: Wyoming | collected... | reverse complement strand
CGTGGTCGGGACGGCCTTCGGGTGGCTCGATGCGCTGGGCCGGCGGCGGTATCGGCAGGTGTTCATCTACATCCCCGCCAAGAATGGCAAGACGGCCCTGGCCGGCGGGCTGGTCTGCTACCTGATTTCGGAGGATGGGGAGGCGGGCGCGGAAATCTACTCGGCGGCATGCACGCGTGAGCAGGCGGGGCAGGTCTTCTCTCACGCGGCGGGGATGGTTAAGAAGTCGCCCCGGCTGTCGGCGAAGCTCAGGGTGTATGGGCTGACGGGCGGCTCGGCGCTCAAGACCATCATGTGCGATGAAACCTTGAGTGTCTATAAGGCGCTCGCCGCCGACGTGAATACCGCCGATGGGGCGAACGTGCACGCGGCGATGATCGATGAGCTGCACCGGCATCCCAACGGGGATCTCGCGGACATCTTGCTCAAGGGCACCGCGGCGCGGGTGCAGCCGCTCGTCTGGTATCTGACCACGGCGGATTCTGACCGCCCGTCTATCTGCAACGAGATGCGGGATTACGCGGGCGCGGTGCGGGACGGGACAGTCCACGATCCGCGCTTCCTGCCGGTGATCTTCGAGGCTCCGAAGGGTTCCGCATGGGATGACCCGAAGGTCTGGGCCGCCTGTAATCCGAATCTCGGCGTGTCGGTGAAGCTCGAATACCTGCAGGGGCTCGCCGAAAAGGCGCGCACGAATGCCCGGCTACTCACGCTCTTCCGTCGCTTGCACCTGAATCAGAAGGTTGAAGCGTCGGTCAACTGGATTTCGCTGGAGCAGTGGGACGCCGGGACCGCGACCCTTGAGAACGAGTCGCCCGCCGAGTGGCGCGTGAGGCAGTACGACGCGCTCAAGGGGCAGCGATGCCTCGCCGCGCTTGACCTCTCCTCCACTCGCGACATGACCGCGGCGGTCCTGTGGTTTCCGCGTGAGGATGGTTCCGCGGTGCTGCTGCCGTGGTACTGGCTACCGCGCGAGCGACTGGACGAACGCAATCCGAAGGACTCCAGCTTACTCCGCGCCTGGGACTCGGACGGATTCCTGTCGCTGACCGAGGGCAACGTGATAGACGGGAACCTGATTCGGGGGAAGCTCAATGACCTGGCGCGGCAGTTCACCGTTGCCGAAGTGGCGATGGACCCGTGGAACGGCGCGCAGATGGCAACCGACCTCCAGGGCGACGGCTTTAGCGTGGTCAACTTCCGGCAGGGGTTCGTCTCCATGAGCCCGGCGGCGAAGGAATTCGAGAAGCGTGTGTTGACCGGGAAGATTCTACACGGCGGGAATCCGGTGCTCCGGTGGAATCTCGGGAACTGCCGGCTACTCGAAGACGGCGCCGGGAACATCAAACCCGTGAAGCCATCGAAGGACTCGCCCCAAAAGATTGACGGCGTTGTCTGCGCCGTCATGGCTTGTGGCCGGGCGATGGTCGCCACGGACACGGGGAGCGTTTACGAGAAGGGAGGGCTCAAGAGCTTATGACCGGCAAGGGCAGTCGTCGCCGGCCGCGGAGCGTGTCGGAGGCGGAGCTCGCGCGGCGCTGGCGGCTGGCGTTCGGGAAGCATCGGCGGGGGAGATCGAAAGGGCAACCCAAGTGAAACATGCTCGGCCGCGCTGTGCGCACTGTGGCAAACCACTACCCCCGGGAACGCGCGCCGACGCGCTCTACTGCAAGCCGACGCATAGGGTAAGCGCATGGCGGAAACGAACCCATTGGGGGCGGAAACCGGTTTTCCTCGGAATTAATTAGCCGTAGGATTGCGGCGCTCCCGCCCGCGCGGATATAACCCGGGCGAAGGCTGACCCGTCGGGGGGCGGGTGGCTCGGAGCGCCGAATGCCGGAGAGCAAGCCCGCCGCGTTCATCGTCAAGCATCGCCTGTCGATTCTTGCCGTCGCTTCGCTGTCGGCTGTCGCCGCCGGCGTCTCGATGGTTTTCGGAGCGGGCTGGGCCTGCATCGCGGCGGGGGGGCTCCTCTGGCTTGATCTGACGCTTGCTGGCATCCACAAGGGAGCGAAGCCGTGAGCGTTCTTCGGCTACTCGCTCAGGAGACACAGGAGCAGAAGCAGGACCGTCCATTCTGGGCCGGCACGAATTGGGGCGACATCCTGGGGCCGGCGCTGGCCTCCGGCGTTCGCGTTGACTGTCACTCCGCGCTGACCTCCGCGACGGTTTGGCGGTGCGTTGAGATCATCGCTTCGGCTGTCGGCGTGCTCCCGCTCGTCACCTATCGCCGCTTGGAGCAGGGCAAGGAGCGGGCGACCGACTCGCCGGTGTACCAGTTACTCCGCACGCGCCCGAATCCGCTCATGGACGCGCTGACCTTCCGCCACACGATGACCGCGCACCTCCTCCTGTGGGGGAACGCTTACGCGGAGATCGCGCGGGACGGCGCGGGGCGCCCGGTGCAGCTCTGGCCGATCCCCCCGTGGCGGATGACCCCCACGGTCGAGGGCGCGCGGGTGTTCTACAAGGTCCGCGTTGGCGCCGCTGATTCGGTCGCGCTGGCCCCCGAAGACGTGCTCCACCTCAAGGGCATGAGCGGCGAGGGGCTGATTGGTTACAGCGTGATTCGTCACGCGGCGGAGTCCATCGGGCTGTCGCTCGCAATGGAGAAGTTCGGAGCGGCGTTCTTCGGCAATGGCGCGCGGCCGGGTGGAGTCCTTGAGCATCCGCAAAAGCTCGGGGATGCCGCGGCGAGGCATCTCCGCGACTCCTGGGCCTCGATGCATCAGGGTTTGAGCCAGGCTCACCGCTTCGCGATCCTCGAGGAGGGGATGAAGTTTCACGGAATCGGCACGCCCCCCGAGGAGGCGCAGTTCCTTGAGAGCCGCGCATTCCAGCGCGAGGAGATTGCGAACTGGTTCGGCGTGCCCGTCCACCTCCTGAACGGCCAGAACAAGCCGACCTTCGCCAGCGTGGAGCAAAGCGGGATTGACTTCGTACGCTTCACGCTCCTCCCGTGGCTGACCCGCTGGGAAATGGAGTGCTCCTACAAGCTCTTCTCCGAGTCGGAGCACGAGGAATACTTCGCCGAGTTCAAAATCGAGGCGCTCGTCCGCGGCGACCAGAAGAGCCGCTACGAGGCGTACCGCGTCGCGCTTGGTCATGCCGGCGAGCCGCGATGGATGGAGCCGAACGAAATCCGCGAGGCGGAGAACATGAACCCGATAGACGGGCTCGATGACCAGGAGCCCGCAGCGGCGCCGGTCGCTCCTGCGCTACCGGGACAAACCCCCGGGGCTGACTTGAACGCCCGCGCGGCGCTGGTCCCCCCGGTGGAAAAGGCAATGGCCCGGCTTGTCGGCCGGGAGGTCAAGGCGCTGTCTCGCAAGTCTCGCTCTGAAACCGCCAAGGACTTTCAATCCTTCGCCGCGAGCTTCTTCGCCGAGCAAGCCGATCTCCTGGCCGATGCGCTCGCACCGCTCGCGGAGGCTTACGTCGCGTGGACGGGGCGCCCCGCCAGGCCGATGTCGGTCTCGGGGTTCGCGGAGGAATACTGCGCGACCGCGCGTGATGCCGCTTGCGCGGCCAACGTCGCGGGAACGCTCGACGCTTGGCTTGTGACGCGCGCCGCTGAGGTTCCCGCCGCCGCGCTGCGCTTCCTTGGCGCGATTGGAGTCTGACATGCAACGGATGATAGTTCCCGGTGCGAACCTCTGGGCGATGGAGCCCGCGAGATTCCGCTCGATGCTCACCGCGATGGAGGCGGCTTGCCGCGCGGGGATGATCATCGAGGTCAAGGCCCAAGAGAGCCGCGTCCCGCGGCGCAATGTCTCGGGGGTGGAGATCGTCGAGGTCCGCGGAGTGCTTGACCGCAATCCCTCGTGGCTGCTCGAAATCATGGAGGGCACCTCTTACGCGGCCATCGGTGCGCAGGTTCGCGCCGCGGTGGCTGACCCCGAGGTCGGCGCGATCCTGTTGATCGTCGATTCTCCCGGCGGGAGCGTTGACGGCCTGGCCGACGCGGCTGACATCCTGCTCGCGGCTCGCGCGGTCAAGCCGGTAGTCGCTCAGGTGCAGGGCATGGCCGCCAGTGCGGCCTACTACCTCTCCTCTCAGGCGACGAAGATCAACGCTGGCCGGATGGATTGGATCGGGAGCATCGGCACCATTCTTCCGATGTACGACTGGTCCGAATTCTACGCGAAGATGGGCGTCAAGAATATCAGCTTCACCTCGGGCGCCTACAAAGGCTCGGGGATGGAGGGGACGCCCGTAACCGAAGAGCAGAAAGCCTACTTCCAGGGCATCGTTGACACCGCCTCGAAAGACTTCTACGCGGCGATCCGCCGGGGGCGGAGCGTCGAGGGGCTCAAGGACGTTGCCGATGGGCGGATGTTCTTCGCCCCCGAAGCGAAAGCGGCGGGGCTGATCGACTCGATCAAGACGCTGGACGAAACTCTTGCAGGGCTGGCGAAGGCCAAGGGCACGCCGAGACGTGCGCGGGCATCGCTGGACATCCTGGTTGCTGAGGAAAACGAAGGCACGCCGAGCCGGGCCGACGGGGACCGAAGCGCTTTACACGGAAACGAATCAGGAGGCTCTCTGTGAAGAGCAAGCGACTGAAGGCGGAGCTGGCCCGCATCCTCGGCGAGGCCAAGACTCTGCGCGACTCCACCAAGGATCGCGAAATGACCCCCGAGGAAAGCGCCAAGGTCTCCGAACTGGTGGCCAAGGCCGAGAGCACCAAGACCGCGATCAAGTCCGCGGAGACCGAGGAAGCCGCGCTGGCTTCGCTCGACAGCGCCATCGGGAGCATCGAGGCCCCCGTGCGGCGCTCCACACTGGAACTCGGCGACGGCGCCGACGAGGCGGCCCGCGATGCGGCCAAGAGTGTCCGCGCCAGCGTTCGCCCGCGGTTCTCCGGCCGGCTGATCAACTTCCAGGAGACCGAAGACGGCATCCGGCAGGCGTACTTCGCCGGCATGGCGCTCCGGGCTCAGTTGCTCAAGCCTGGCAGCCCGAAGCAGGCCGAGGCGCTCCGCTACTGCCGCGACCACCGGGATGAGATGTGGCCCGATGCCGCGAACATGAGCGGCACGGTTACCGCCGATGGCGGCGCTTTGGTTCCCGATGCGATGGAAGGTGCCGTGCGCTTGGTCACCGAGACCTACGGCGCGATTCGTTCGGTCATCACTCGCGACGGGCTGCTGGTCAACATGCCGAGCGATACGCTCACCGTCCCGATCGAGAACGCTCTGCCGACTGTCTATTCTCCGGGACAGGGGACGGCAATCACCACGGGTAAGCCGACTCTCACGATGGCTACCCTCTCGGCCAAGAAGCTGGGTGTCCTGATCCCGATCCCGCGCGAGCTCGTTGAAGACGCGGTGATCAACGTCGCCGACTACGCGGCTGGGCGCGCTGGCAATGCCATCGCCAAGGCCGAGGACGATGACGGCATGAACGGTGACGGCGGCGCCACCTATCACGGTATCGTCGGGCTTCTCCCGCTCTGTGTCGATGGAAATCACGCGGGGATGAACGTGACTTGTAGCGGCTCGAATGCGGACGTGTTCTCTGAGGTGCTCCAGGCCGACCTCGATAACGTCGGCGGGCATCTGCCAGAGCGGTTCTCTCAGCGGGCTCGCTGGTTCGCTTCCAAAAAGTGCGCCTATCGCACCATTGGCCGCATTGCCAAGGCCGCGGGCGGCGCCACCACCGAAGACCTCTCCGGTCGGAAGGTCCGGGTTTACGACGGTGACGAGATCGTTTTCGTTCAGACCATGCCCTCGAATCCGCTCTACTACACCGGATCGACTGATTACACCGGGCTGCCGATTCTCCTCTACGGCGACCTGGGGCAGGCCCTCATCATGGGACAGCGCCGCGGTCTCGAAGTCGCGGTCAGCAACGAAATCTACTTCGCCGAAGACATGATCGCCGTGCGCGTGACTGAGCGCATCGACATGCAGCCCGGCGTGGTGGGCAACGCTACCGATCCCGGCGCCGTCGTTGCGCTCATCGGCAGCTAACCGCGGCCAGGAAGAGGAGGATAGAACATGAATCCCATTGCTAAGGCAGTCCTGGCCATCGTCCCGGTCTCCAGGACCGTGGGCGCCACGGCCTCCGGCACCATCGATTGCAAGGGCTTTAGCTTTTGCACGGTGGACATCCTGGGCAGCGCCACGAGTGACACTACCGCCCCGGTGACGCTCAAGATCGAGCAGAGCCACGACCTGACGACCTACGTCACGGCCGGGCTGACGCAGACCACCGACTTCACGCTGCCTATCGGCAACACCGCCGGGAGCGTGATCATGAAGGCCAACATCGACCTTCGTGGGAAGCGGCGCTACCTCCGGGTTTCGTTCTCACCCGGCACCACGACCATCGTTGCGGCCGTGGCGAACCTGTTCAAGGGCGGCAACAACCCCGCGCCCCTGGGCACGACCGGCGCCAACGTGGACGTCCTGATGGGCGTCTAGTCACCGCTGAAACGGGAGGGGGGCTGGCAATGGGGCCAGTCCCCCACTCCCTCAAAATAGGAGGATCGATGCTCGTCGTCAGCTACTTCACGCGGAACGGGACATACCCGGAGCAAGCCGAGCGACTTGTCGCTTCGTGCGAGCGGTTCGGCTTGCGGAAGCTCATACAGGAGATTCCCGACAAGGGCTCTTGGCATCAGAGTTGCAACTTTCGGGTGAAGTGGCTCTTCGAGAAACTCATTGACGCGCGCGAGTCGATCCTCTACATGGATTGTGACTGTGAAGTCAAGAAGCTGCCGGATCTCCTCTTCGGGACTCCGGTTGACTTCGCGGCCTACAATTTCGCGGCAGACCCCGACCCGAAGAATCGTCAGTGGACAGCCTACAACCCCGAGCGGCTATTGGTTTCCGGGGGCGTGCTCTACTTCGCGTACACGGCTCCAGCGCTGGAGCTAATCGCGCGGTGGATCTCGGCTCTGGATCAAGACCCCGCCACCTTGCAGACCGACCCGATTCTTGATCTGGTCTACAACGTGAGCCGGATTCCGATGCAGACGCTTTGGCTCCCGAAGGAATACAACCGGCTCAATGACCGTTGGCCGAACATCGATCCGGTCATCGACCACCACTATCTCAAGGGCGGCAGTCGCTCCGCGCAGCCTGAAAGCACGGTGGTCGCGTGAAACTCAACCTGGGCGCCGCCGACACGATCATCCCGGGATTCGAGCCCGTCGATATCCGCCACGGGAAGCCGGCCTACCCGCTGGCATACCCCGATAACTCCGCGGACGTGATCCGGGCTTCGCACCTCCTGGAGCACTTCAGCTACAACGACACGATCAAGGTCATCTTGGAGTGGGCGCGTGTCCTCAAGCCCGGTGGCTGGCTCAAGGTCGCTGTGCCGGATTTCGACTGGATCGTGAGCCACTACCAGACCCCGGGAGACGAGGCGTGGAATCTCGAAGGGTTCCTGCTCGGCGGTCATATGTCCATTCATGACGCGCATCTGGCGATCTTCACAGAGGCGAAGCTCCGCACCATCCTGGAGATGTGCGGGTTGGTCAATCTCCGCAAGTGGGTTTCCGAGATTCCGGATTGTGGTTCGCTCCCGGTGTCTCTGAACATCGAGGCGCAGAAGCCCGAGGGATGGAAGCCACCGAAGGACGGCACCGCGAGCGGGGCTATCTCGGCTCCGGCCGGAGTCGCCACGGTGAGCGCCGTGCCCGCGGTTGCTTCCGCGCCCGCATCCACCGTTGACCTCGGCAACCTCAAGATCGCGGCGTGCATCTCTGTCCCGCGGCTCGGCTTCCAGGATCACTTCTTGAGCTGCATCGAGGGCTTCAACGGACTCCGCGTCAAGCTGCGCAAAGTCACCGGCGCCTATTGGGGGCATTGCCTGGAACTCGCGATGACCGAGGCGCTCCGCGAGGAGAAGCCCGAACTCCTGTTGACTCTCGATTACGACACGATATTCAAGGCCGACGATCTGCACTCTATGATCCGCGTGATGCTTGCGCATCCCGAGATCGATGCGTTGGCCCCGGTGCAGTCGGCGAGGAGCTGGGCCTCCGCGCTCTTCACCATCCGCGGACCCGATGGGAAGTACGTCGCCGATCTGACCAGCACCGATTTCCGCGGAGATGCGCGCAAGGTGAGCACCGCGCATTTCGGCCTCACGCTCTTCCGCGCTTCGAAGTTTGATGGACTCCCGCATCCATGGTTCCAGGATATTCCCGCCTCCGATGGGATGTGGGGCGAGGGCTGCGTTGATGACGATATCGGATTCTGGCGCCTGTGGGAACGGTGCGGCCGGAATCTCCACCTCGCAAACCGCGTGGCAGTGGGTCACGCTGAGTTGATGGTGAGATGGCCCGGCGCAAACATGGGGGCGATCTACCAGGACATCACGGATTGGTCGAAGAACGGGAAACCGAAGGAGGCGTGGCATGGCTGCGAGTGAGTCGATCCCGGTGACGTTCCTCAAGAAGTGGGGGACGAATGAGCGCGGGAGCTTTGGGGCGTTCGCCGGAAGTTGCAAGGCGACGGTGGACGGCATGGTCAAGGCGGGCTTCGTGCTGCTCGGGCACAAGGACTTGCTCACGGTCGGGCAGTCCATCCCGAAGCCGCAGGCAACCCCCGTGCCGACTGTCGTTGTCCCGGCTCCCGAGGGTGCGGCGCCCGTTGCCGCAGCGGAACCCGAGAAGCGCGGCCCCGGCCGTCCGAGGAAGGTCTAGCCCATGAGGCGCTCCCTCGTCGTTTCGACTCCGCCGACCATCGAGCCGGTCACGCTGGCAGAGGCGAAGACGCATTGCCGCGTGGACATCGACGATGATGACACGCTTCTTGAGCGGCTGATTTCGTCGGCGCGGGTCTACTGCGAGAGCGTCTGTCGGCGGGCGTTCATTGAGCAGACGCTACAGCTTCGATGCGATTCCTTCCCCGCGGAATTCCGCTTGCCGCGTCCGCCGTTTATGTCCATCGCTTCCGATGGGCTGAAATATTACAACACTGCCGGGATGCTGACTACGCTTGCCGCCTCGCAATACCAAACGGATGTGTCGAGTCTGGTCGGGCGAATCGTTCCGGCCTATGGGTGCTCTTGGCCTTCCGCGCGCGGGCAGACCGACGATGTTCTTGTGACGTACAAGGCCGGCTTCGGGGCAACTGCGGCGCTTGTCCCCGCTCCGATTCGGCAAGCAATCTTGATGATGGTGGGGCACTGGTACGACCACCGCGAGCCGGTTGTCATAGGGGCGCCGGTCGCAAATTTACCGTTGGCGGTGGATGCTCTGTTGAGTGACTACCGCGTGAGAGAGGAAATCTAGGAGGATCGAACATGGCGGACCTGAGCATCACTGCGGCGGAGGTACTGGCGAGCGCCACGGGGCGCAAAAACTCGGGCACTTGCGGCGCTACGCTGGTCGCGGGTGACGTGGTTTACAAGGATGCCTCGGACTCCAACAGTCTGAAACTGGCAGATGCCAACTCGGCGACTGCTGCGCAGGCGTCTGTGGTTGGGGTCATGTTGAACGGCGGCGGCGATGGCCAGCCGGCCAACTTTGCCAGCGAAGACGATGAACTGACCATCGGGACAACCGCGGCCCCGGTTGCCGGCACGGTCTACGAGCTCTCAAGCACTCCGGGAAAGATGTGCCCCGGCACCGACCACACCGGCACCGCAGCGACCGCGCGCATTTCGCTCCTTGGCGTCGGCCTCGGCTCGGGCAAGATCAAGCTTCAGATCGTCAACTCCGGGGCATCCCGCACGACTTAGCGGGAGGACGCTTTGAGCCTCTACGCCGGCAAGCTGCGGCATATCCTAACCGTGGAGCAACCCTCCGCGGCTGCGGATTCCTACGGCCAGCCGAAAGAGGACTGGAAGGGGCTCGGGCAAATCCATTGTTACGTCGAGCCCTTGAGCGGAGAGGAGATCGTCGAGGCGAAGAAGGTCGCCGGCATCGAGACGCATCGCATCACAACCCGATGGAACCGAATGATTGACACGACCATGCGGCTGACTTGGAAGCAACCTGGCGGGAAGGTGCGCGTCTTCCAAATCGTGAGTGTCTCGAATGTCGAGGAGCGGAATCGCGAGCTCCTCTTGCTCTGCAAAGAATCCGACTCTGAGTCGGAGGTACTCGTCGATGCCTAAAGGAATGAAAGTCTTTCATGCCGAGATGAATCTTGACGATCTCCGAGGAGTGCAACGGCGACTCGCCGCGCTTGCTCCTGCGGTAGCTCGGCGCGCGGTTCGTCCCGCGGTTCGTTACGCTTTTACTCCCGTTCTTCAGACGGCCCGGCGAATGGTTCCCGTCGAGCATGGAGATTTGAAGCAGTCGCTTGGGCTCAGTGTCTACACAAAAACCCGTAAGGGAGAAGTTTTCGGCGTGGTTCAGCCGGATTCGGCTTTCAAGAATCAGCAGACGGGAGCGCGGCCAGCATTCACGGCGCATCTTGTAGAGTTCGGAACTGAACCGCACGAGATTCCGCTCGGGGGGCCGGTGTGGCTTCCGGCGCGGAAGGGTTCGCAAATGTCTGGAACGGGATTCGGGCAATGGGTTTCGGGACAGGTGAGTCATCCAGGAGCACCGCCGAAACCGTTTTTGCGTCCAGCTTTGACTGAATGTCAGTGGCAGGTTTTGGGGCGCTACCATGATAAGCTGATGCAAGGCATCGACAAGGAAGTCGCGAAAGCGGCGCGGAAGGCGGCGGTATGAGTCGCATCGAGTTCGAGCTTTACGAATCCGGCCGGCGAAACCATACCGTCGCCGAGATGCGGCAGCTCGGCTACTACTCGGCGCGGTGCGAGTGCAAGCTCGATGAATGCCCGGGCTGGCAGGCGGTGGCCGTGCCGCCGGAGTCGCTGGAGTTCGAGCGGAGAAATCTGCTTGCGGCGCTTCGCAGGCTTGACCCGAAACCGTTCGGAGGCTGAAATGCGTAGAGTTTACCTGCCGTTGTGGTTCGTGCTGCTCCTGGCCGCCGGGTGCGTGACCGAGCGTGACAAGGTGGCTGTGATCCGCGGCGCGAAGTTCGCGGAGGCGGCGCAGTCGCCCCTGGGCGCGGCTGTCGCGGCCGAACTGCGCGAGGTGGCGGCCGACATCAAGGCCGACGTGGACCCCGCCGGTGTGACACTCTCGCCGGAGGCCGCTGCCGAGAACGCCGCGGGCATCGCCCGAGAGCGCGGCGCGCGCGAGGCCATCATCGGCGCGGGCGGGTCGCTGCTCAAGGACCTGCTCGGCTCGCTGCCCTACGGCGGGACCGCGGTGGGGATTGGCGGGGCGCTCTGGGCGCTGTGGCGCAAAGGCCAGGTGCAGCGGGTGGCCGGGGCGCTCTCGACGGTGGTGGACCTGTGCAAGTCGGGCTCCTACAAGGACGGCGACACCTCGGCGGCGCTCATTGACGCCGGGGCTAGTCTGAAACTCGCGGACAGCATCCGAGAGAATGCGAAAGGGTAGGCCATGCCTGACCATCTCGGCGCCAAGAAGGACTCCCAGGTCATCCTGGTCGAGCATCTGAAGTGCCGGCGCCCGATTCTGTGGCTGCTGGTCGGCGCGGCACTGGCGGCGCTGGGGTCGGGTTGGCTCTACAACGCGCGCACGATTGCGGAGTCCAGCGGCGACATCAAGGTGATGCGGAGCGAAGGCAACGAGCGCACGCGGGACATCGAAGAAATCAAGGCCGACGTGAAAGAGCTTCTGCGGCGCACGGCCGGCGGGAAGTCGCTGACCATGGGCGGTGGCGAATGACCGCGCTCGTCCCCTACGTCTTCGCCGCGTTCCTGGCGTTGCTGGCGCTCTACACCGCGTGGCACTGGCGCCGGGACATTCTCGCGGGGCTGGCGTGGATAGTTGACCAGACCATCGGCCGCGTGCTGGTGTGGCTCTCGCGGGACCCGGACGAGCCGGGCGAGGGAGGGTGGTAGATGGATACCAAACTGCGCGACCAACTCCGGAAACAGGTTGCCTACTCCCAGGCGCTCCTCGATGCCGAGGAGGTGCTGGCGTCGGCGCCGTCCGAGGAGATCGCGCCCGTGCCGGACCCGATAGATCTGGTGGCGCTCAGGACCTCGATCCGCAACCGCGTGCTGGCGGGCTCCGGCGACAAGGCCGCGATCCTCGGCACGCTCTCCACCGAGCCAGCCAAGGACGCCAAGACGCTGTCGGCCGAGCTGGACATTTACCCGTCGCTCGCCGAGGCGATGGTGGAGGAGGCCGGCCGGCTGCGCGAGGCCGCGCTGGCGCTGGATCTGACGCCGGACAAAGAGCCGTTCGTGATTGCCCCCGGCGACGTTGGGAAGGTAGAGGACCTCGGCTTGTGAGAATTCCCTGGGGCACCCCCACCACCACAGACGCCACCAAGTTGGGGCCGGCAAGGACTCAGCCACCCGCGCTTACGGGCGAGCGGCTTTATGAATTGCTACTTCAGCCCGTATGGACTGAGGACTTTGCCGACCTAACCGCCTGGACCGAAACCGATGCCGATGGCAAGGTCAACCTGGCCGGTGGTGTTGTCTCGATGGACGGCAGTGATGCCTGGAATCACGGCATTTCCAAGACGGTTGGAATTGCCAGGGCGGTAGGGTATCTTGAGTTCAAGATGTGCGGGAAGGGCGCCAACTATAATCAGTGGGCGGCGGGTATCCGTAGTGCCTGCGGTATGATTCCGTCGGACAGCCAATCCTGGACACTGGTGAATTGGAGAGGCTCCAGCAATTACGATTACTATCTGAACTATGCGGACAGGATAGCATATCACAGTGCAGTCTTGGCGGACGGCACTTGGTACACCATGCGCTTGTACGTCCTGAAGGATTCGACCGGGACTTACACCCGTGGACGTTGGACAATCACGGGTGGGGTGTTCACGGTTGAGACGGTAATTTGCGAGCTAGAATACCTGGGGACTACGTGGCCGGCCACCATGTACCCGACCTTCACGCGGCTGGCGGACAACGCCGCCAAGCTCTCGCAGGTCAAAGAGGTCCGTTGGTGCTCTGGTTTCCCAACCGACGGCCGCCCGCTAATTTTCAAGGCCGACGCCGGCGCCGGCAAGTTGTTCGATGGCCTGGTGTTTGCCAACCTGGCTCCGGAAGGAGGCTGGCCTACCACCAACGCCACCTTCGCCTATGACTTCTCCGATTCCGAAACTCCGAGCTGGAGCGCCGAGAAGACTCTGGCCCAACTAAACGCGCTCTCCGCGTTGACCACCAAGAAGCGCTACATCCACCTGCGAGTCACCGCCAATTCAGACGGCGCCACCCAGCAATACGCCGGCGAGATGCAGGCCGATGACGGGACGGCGATGGCGGACACTGTGATCACCGCCCCAGCCGACCCCACGACGCTGGCGCTTACCAACATGAAGGACGGGACGACAAAGGCCACGATTGCCAACATCGCGGACTATGCGGCCACGGACGTTCTGATTTTCTACGACGTCAGCTCGGACGTTGAGGTGAGCCGAATCTCCAAGGCCGGCTACGCGGCCATCGTTTCTCCGCCGCCGGGTGGCGGTGGCAGTAGCAAACCGGCGAACTGCGCCATTATCCCGCTGCCGGAAGGCACCTATCAACTCTACTGCAAGGCCAGCAAGAACGGGGTGGTTCTGAGCGGCGAGAGCAACACCACCGGGGTGACTGTGACCTATACTCCTGCGGTTGGCGCCGTGGCGCTCGGCACAAAGTACGGCACGGGAGAGACCGAATACGAAGGCACCGTCAAGCCCGCCGCGAACGTCGCCGAACTCTACGTCACCGACGGCAGTTTCGAGCGCGGCTCATTCCAGCGCGGCGACACGATGACCGTTGACTGCGACCTGACATTCAACGCCGCCCTGGCAGGCGCCACGGTCACGGTTGAGCTGTACACCAACGAGGGCCTCGTCGCCACGCTCCTCAATGCCCACGTCCACAGCTTCGCCGCGGGCGTCAACCAGAACATGACCGCCATCAACGGCGCGAAGCTCACGCGCGTCTTCGCGGTCGGCGACACCATCTCCGACCTCTACTACGTCGTCCTCACCGTCGCGCACGCGAACCTGGCCGATGGCGCGTTTGAAATCATCTCGGCGGCCGGGCTCTTCGATGCGCCTGCATCTACCGCCGTAGCCGCCGACGACACCACGGGCGGAGTTGCGGGCTCCATCGCGCTCTCCAGCATCCTGCCCCCGCGCGGCACCAGCGACAAGATCTACTCGGCCATCGAAGAGGCCACGCGCAACACCGACCCCGGCGAAGCAAACGTTGTGCTCACGCATGACTACAAAATCCAGAATGCGAGCAAGACTGCGGCTTTCGACGAGTCGGCCCGCAACGTCGATCCCGGACAGGTTAACGTAGTTTCTCCGACTTCCTACAAGATCGCGAACGTGGCGAAGGTGGGAAGCTACGCGGGCGCATTGGTGCCGACTGCGCCGACGGGAATATCTGCAACTCCTGAGAGCGGACAGATATCCCTTGCGGTAACGGGGACCGCAGGGATTTACATTTACGCACGTTACCGCCGAGCACGATCAACCGAGGAATGGAGTGCGGAGAGCAATAGCTATCGGGTGCTTGGCTCAGGGACGATCACGATCCCGCAACCCTTGCGGGCGCTCTGGGAGTTCATCGCCTATGCAAAAGTGGGGAGCGTTGAATCCGAGTGGACGCGCCCGGTAGAGTGCGCCGCGCTGGCAACGGCGCTTGGCACCGTGCGGGAGGGAGTCGTTTGGATTCTACGGCAAGATGCCGACTTCATGGCGCTCTGCGGTGGGCGGCTCTATCCCGACCTTGCTCCGCAAGGAACCCCGCGGCCCTACAGCGTCTACCATAACCCGGCCGGCAAACCCGAGGATCATCTACTCGGACCCGGGGGATT
>Ga0315293_10003672_pt1 | contig 14790 bp, 13 predicted proteins | sample YL17G13_20_MG_FD_203071 | JGI IMG/M metagenome (GOLD analysis project Ga0315293, IMG submission 203071) | Sediment microbial communities from Yellowstone Lake, YNP, Wyoming, USA - YL17G13_20 | ecosystem: Environmental > Aquatic > Freshwater > Lake > Sediment | place: USA: Wyoming | collected... | reverse complement strand
TGAACACGTCGTTCAACTTGAGAGGTGAACCTATCGTGGCCTCCCCTGCCAACGCTTTCAACACGTTCAGCAAGAGCGGGCTGGATGTGCTAGTGATGGAGAGCTTCATGATAAGGAAGCAGGATCAGTCATAGGACGCGAGCGGAGGAGGAGATGAAGACGATGAGAGGTTTGCTTTCCCGGTTTCCTGTAGTGGGCGAGTTGATGGTCTTCCTCTGGCAGAGGAAACTCTGGTGGCTTATTCCTGTGGTTGTCATGTTGGTAATACTGGGTCTGTTGGTTGTCCTCGGGTCCACCGGGGTGGCACCATTCATATACACTCTATTCTAAGGGCGGAACTACCCCTGCAGGTGTCACTTTTGGCACTACCCAGCGGTAGCGGCTGCGGCGGTGGACCTAATGGTCCGCCACGGCTAACGCGTCGGGGGCGGAAACCTCTCCCAGGAACACCTCCCTGAATACATCGAAGATCCTGGTTGCGACCAGGCGATTCCCTTCCTCAGAGAGGTGGCCCGATGAGTCGACGTAGCACGTGCCTGTCCTGTTGCCCACCGCGTCCGAGATGTCGAAGAAGAGCGGCGGCGGTTCTGCCGTCAGGCAATCGGCCGTCATGCGGTGCAGTTCACAGTAGGCGCCGTCATTCCTATACGCATAGCTCGCTTCTTCGCTGGTCAGCTTGGTCTCCAAGCATGTGTTGGGCTGCCAAAAGCAAGCGTACAGAAAGCCGTACGACTGTGCGAGATGCTCCAGAAGATCCATTGAATCTATGTAGTATGCCGCGATGCCCGCCGATAGCTGCTGTAGTTCCTCCTCTGTATACCCCGAAGCAGAGGCCGGTAGCTCCCCCTGCGGGCGGTTCACCAACCAGGCAATTACCCTACCTGTCATGGACTGCTTGCTCAGATCTGACACCGTCGACGAAATCGTGCGCACCACTGACGGTTTGCCCCAAACAGCCTTCAGAGTATCCCTGACCTCGGATAGCTGGTAAGTCGCCCCTACACCCCAATTCTGGGCGTCGAAGACGTCGTTGATGCCGTCGTAGAATATCACGTAGTCGGGTCTGTGTCCGTCCCTAAGAAGCAAAGTCAGGCGCACGAGCTCCTGTGTGAATGTGTATGCTCCCTCCCCGTAGTTGTACACTCTGAAGTCATAGCCGTCACCCGCCAGCAGCTTTGACAGGTGCGAAGGAATCGTGTATTCGTCTCTCGCCCCCATGCCCCAGAGCGTGGACCCACCGAATATGTAGAGAGTGCTGGCCGGCTCTGCGAGGCCAGGTTCTGGATTCCATGTCCGCCTCACTCCTGACGCATCCACGTTTATAGATTCCGAGTGAAACTCGAGAGCATGCCACCCTAAATACTGATCATACTCGAGGGGCCGCCTCCACAAGTCATTGAAATGGGCCTCTGCCCATGCCTGACCTTCGTAGGGTGACCTAGTGGAAACTCCGTGAAGGGGGTTCCCCTCGGGGTCGGGAACGTAAATCACAAGATTGATGATACGCAGGCCGCCCTCCACCAGCAGGACGGCAAGGATAAGCGCAACGAAACCGAAGGCTAGCTGCTTCCTTCCCGAAGCGGTATCACCTTTTAGCGCAACAAGCACGCCACCGAGGATAAGTAGAATCTCAATGACAACAGCGAGCAACTTGAGTTCGACTGTAATAATGGTTGCCCCGAGCAAGTGGCTCAGCAACCACGGGTTGGCGAGTACACCAAGGAGAATAAGGCAGAGCCCCACCAATCCGGCGGGACTCAGAAGCCTTCTGAATGCTCTTGCCACGGTAGTCACTTCAAGCTCACTATTGGAAGTATCATACAGGGTATTATATCCCTAGTCTGGGATCCAGTCAAAGAATGCGGGCCCAGGCGCAGGATTAGAATTATGCCCTTGGGTAGCCTAAGCAGATAGCTAAGCGCCGCGACCTAGGAGAACCGACCGTGAAAAGGTCTGCTTAATTCCCTATAGCAATGGCACATGGTATGAGGAGATATTGCTGCGGCAGATGCCCCGGCACACATGATCAGTCAGACCTACCAACCAGGGCTTACACAAACTGTGGAGGAAAAGTCAACTTGGGAACTTGACTTTGAGTATTCGATGGTCTACCCTACACCTAAACTGGGAGTGGTCTGTCTCAACCGAGCCTGGCGCCCCGGTAGGGAAGCGTGGGGAGGCAGCCTAGTGATTGGTCACTTGGATAGCGCTGAGCCAATAGCGAGCTAAATTGACCTGGGGGGTCGGTTATTGGTTTAATGAAGGAAGTCTCTAATTAATTGCAAGACGAGGATTGGGAGAAGGGTCTTAGTATGCGTGCCAAGATCAAATTGTTGGCAATCATAGGGGTGATGGCAATCGCTCTCGCTGTAGCAGTGCCAATGATTGCATATGCCTACAAAACACCTCCGGCAACCTATACCTGGGGGCCTGGTCAACCCCACTACGATCCTTCTACACTGATTCACCCTGGAACTATTGACACAACAAGTCTGGTTATAAGTGATTTTATGGGGGTCTCAAATTCACAGCCGAATGTAGACCTTTGGGGTGACTGGGGCATTTCAACCGGATGGGACAATGTCGGGGGAGGGGCGTATATAGGAGACGCTCACACAAATGGTGATTTCCTGGATGGCAGGCTGCTTGTGTTTGGGGTGGGATATAATCAGGCAACACACCTGTGGTACCCATGTTGTAAACAAGGTTGGTGGGACCTGGGTACTGCAACATGCCGGGTGGTGGTTTTCCCTATGCAAGATCATGGCTCGCCTATTCAGCTTGGAGATGGACTCGAATTCAGAATATATGGCGCCGATACACTCTGGAGTACTACCCTGAGTTCCGAGGCAGTGTTGACAGATGTATATTTGGATGGATGGCGTACACATAATAATGCAGAGGATATAAATGGCGACGGTTGGTGTAGCGATGATGTTTCAGCGGTGTTTCAGCTCCCCAGGGATTATCGTTACATAAAGTTAGTACCCTTTCAGTCTAGTGGGGAGTACAGTGACCCTGAAATTGATGCAATTGGTGCCTACCCTTCTTGTACAGGGCCAACCCCTACACCAACGCCAACCCCTACACCGACGCCAACCCCTACACCGACGCCAACCCCTACCTGTGCTCCAGTATCCATAGGAGACTTCGTCTGGGACGACCTGGATCAGGATGGCATACAGGATGCTGGTGAGCCTGGTATAGCGGGAGTCACGGTGGAGCTCTACGCGTGCGGTGGTGGCAAGATAGCTTCGACCACCACGGATACCGGTGGTAAATATTTGTTCACTGGTATGTGTGGTGGCAACTACTACATTAAGTTCGTGCCACTTGTGGACTACAGCTTCAGCCCTATGGATCAGGGGTCTGACAACGCGAAGGACAGCGACGCTAATCCGGACACCGGGGCAACCGTATGTTTCACGGTAACGTCAGGGCAGTCAGACCTCACATGGGATGCTGGATTGCACAAACCCCTGCCTCCCTGTCCAGACTGTCCACTATTTCAGCTGTTTGTCGATGCTAATCCCGGCTCTTGTTGCACAATTAAGGTAAATGGCCAGGTCGCTAATTATTTCCCCTATATTCGAGTCTACGATAGGAACGAACCGGTAACGCTTGATGCCCTGGCCGGTGGCTGCTGCCAATTCGTCTCGTGGACCTTAAGAGGTCATAATCTCGGTCCTATACCCGTCGGGAGTGGCACCAGCGTAACTTTTGAAATGATTGACCACTTCGACGCGTTTGTGACTTGCTCGGGGACCTGTCCCACGCCGTCGCCTACGCCGCCAATTTGTACACTAACCATGCAGGTGAACGGAAATGGTATTACGGCTCCTGAAGAGGGGGCACATGAATATAATTGTGGGACAGTGGTGAACATAGCCGCTTCTCCAAGTGCCGGTTGGAATTTCACTGGATGGACGGGTGGCCCTGTGGCCAATCCTAGTTCTGCTACTACCACCGTGACCGTGAGTTCTAATAAAACTGTCACGGCTAACTTCATACCTGGATCGACAACCACGCCCACGCCCACACCTACGACCACCACTATCCCAACACCTGCTCCCAATTTGACTTCATATTCTATAGCAGACACGCTAGTTGCAGCACAATCCCCAACCACTAATCAAGGGACAGAGGCCTATATCGCTATTCAAGCATATAATTCCAGCAGTAGGCAGCGAGGGTTGTTTCAGTTTGACCTTTCCAGCATACCGGCAGGCTCATCAGTTAGTAGTGCCACCTTCAGCGGGTATTACTATAGCTATTACGCTTCTGCTTTGAACCCAGCAGGGAGAACATATTATCTTTATCGAAATACAGATCCCTGGACAGAGTCAGGAGTCACCTGGAATATTAAGCCTGGTTATACAGCTTTGCAGGGAGCCTCAGTATCAATGCCAGGAAGTTTTGGCTGGGTGAACTGGAATGTTAAAGACATCGTTCAATCCTGGATTGACGGAACTGCAAATTATGGGTTTATGATGATCGACGGTGATGAGATACCAGGAGCAGTAAACAAGGTTGCCCTATTTTACTCCAAGGAATATGCTGGTTCGAGCTATGCTCCCAGGCTGTTGATTAATTATTTAGCACCGACACCAACGCCTGCACCTACGCCAACACCTACACCTACACCGACGCCTACACCTACGCCCACGCCTACACCGACACCCACACCGACGCCTACGCCTACTCCGACACCTGCACCGACACCTACGCCCACGCCTACACCCACGCCAACACCTACGCCTACACCTACACCGACGCCTACACCGACGCCTACACCCACACCCACGCCTTCACCCACACCGACACCTACGCCGACACCTATGCCTACGGCAGAACCTACCGAGTTGACTCCTGTCACCGGGATAACCAGAGAAGTCAATGGCGACATTCTACCTGGAGTTAGTATCACCCTTGATGGTTTAGGCCCGGTAGTGAGTGATCAATCCGGGCACTACGAGATAATGGCCGCTGCAACTGGCAACCATACTATGTTTGCTCACAAAGACGGGTTCAGAGATAGGACTCAAATCATAAACATAGCCGGCCTGGGCTCAAGTTACGCTGTGACCTTAAACTTCCAGGGACAATACGGCCTCATCCCCAACGCTCCCGATATGATGTATGCCCTGGATTGCGTGAACCTGTGGCTCTATCCGCCCAACCCTGATATCGGCCTTGATATGTTGACAGCATTAGATGTCGTCAATGCCTGGCTGTATCCCGTGCAATAAGAGACGCTCGAACCAACATCTCCGCCAACCCGAACAACAGTAGAGCCGATCCCAACACTAATGCCCATCCCTGCACCTGCCTTAACACCCACCCATACACCAACGCCCACTTTGACAGCTACAACTGCACCTGTGCCCAGCATGACCCGGCACCATGTGCTACAACCATGCCTCTTCCAGCGTGGTTGCCTACGCTTATACCGACTTCAACACCCACACCCACGCCAGCGCCTTCCAGTACGTCTGTTAAAGCACCTTGTTCTATAACTGGTGGGACGACTTTCGCAATACTTGCATTCGCAGCTATGGCAGTGCTGTTCTTGGTACTGCGCAGACACCAGTAACCCTGCATACAAGCCTATGGCGGGAAAGCGAACCGCGATTCAGGGCAATTGCCTAGCCTGCAACTGCGTAATTCAGTCACCTACGTATCTCGCCCTGCTGCGGCTATTGGCTATACTGCCATAAACCTTAATGGTCGAACAAATACCGGGAATATGCCCTAGAATCCGCGTTAGGAGATATGAGATGCCATGAAGGATTTAGCTTATGTAGCAGCAAATTTGAGCGTGTAAGTTCTGAGGTCAAAGCACTGATCTGTTACTTGAGACAGTTGATCCGGAGACAAGTGCATCCGCAATTTGCCTGATATGTTAGTTAGTTATCAGTTAATTTGACTCTTACTTACGTTACAAGGCGTCTAACGGAACTCACCATCCACAATAGCGCCAAGCGTTCCGCGATCAGACAGCGACTGTGCCCGAATCGTTTTTACCACGCAGACCTATTGTAGCTTCAGAAGAATATTTTCACGCCGGTATCTACCAGTACCAACAGCCCACCATCCTAAAGAGCCGAACCTCCCTTTCTATGCTGGCCTGAGACACCTCATTCCTAGCTTGAGTCGAAGACACCCCATGCCCAATACATCTCCGACGACCCCACATCCATCCGCATACTCCGTTCAGGATAGTCATAAAGTACCTCCTGAATAGGTACGTATATGGGATTGTTGTGTCATACCCGCTAAAGGCATAATCGTGGTGTTATTACGCTGCTGTAACCACAAACAACGAGGTTAATTTCCACCACAAGGGGGAAATGAGCCGCTGATAGAAAGGAGGTGACATTAGATGACTCTAGTCCAGCTGACCCAGGAATTCATCACCCTTTTGCAAGGGATCCTATCCCATTTTGTATCCGGCACGGCTAGCTCAATTACGATCACATCAGACTACGAATCAGTCTTGACCCAGGGTTCACTCGCATTGACTAGCAAGGGCCTTTATCTAACAGGTCATTTGGCAGACTTGACCGTATACGGGGTAATGGCACTCGACTGGATGCTCCAGGCGGTGCTCAACATAACGTCGGTTACTAATACAGTGCCTTTGCCGGGGGGTTAAAGGAGCAGCCTTGTACCAGGCGGAGCGTACACAAGCCGCAAGGTAGCTATTAAGCCTGGAAGTACGTTATACTTTACGGATCCCAAATGTTAGATTAGATTATGGAGGTCCTGGTGAGTTCCTCCATAAGTCCATAACATTAGATAACATTCCGAACCTACTGTACCGAATCAGAAAAGGAGGTCAATCTAGATTGACCTCCTTTTCTTTAACTCTGACCAAACTGCGCCAAAATTCTTAATACTATCTGGTGAATGCACATAAGAGCCCTCTGGCTGGGCTGATCCTAACATCTAATATATGAACAAGCAGGCATCGTTCAAGCTGCTAAGTCAAACACTTGTACCACTCCTTTCGGGCCAGTGCAAATTGACACCGGAGAAAGGCATAGAGTACAATAAAGTACTTCGAGTACCGTAGAGTACCGTAGAAGTGCGATGTCACAGCAAGCTTATCAACCGAAGAAGTTACACAGAAAAGGCAAACATCGTTTTCTTCTTCTTGTGGCCGCTCGCGGCGCTGACAGTTTTAAGATGAAGACTGCTCAAGAATCGCTACGGACTTGCTGTATTGGCTTGCTGCAGTAGCGCAATGGGTTAAATTGAGCTTTTTGGAAACAGTTCTCGATTAGCAGCCGTTTAGAAGCGTGCCGGGACTGGGGCAAACGATTTCGTCTTGCATAGTATACTGCTCTACGGTGTCGGTGGGAACCGGTTACGGCTTTGTTACTGTGGTAAACGATTGGGCAAGGCAGCAGCACTTAAGCGTGTGAGGAGCTTGTGGTACAGGGTGATAACGGTGAAGGCGACGAAAATGGTACGGGATGCGATGTTCATTGGACACAGTTAGTCAGCCACAGCAGGCATTTCGCGAATCAGAAGCATTAGCACAGGGGTGGCGTGCCCAACAAGAATTTTGGCAGAAAGGATAGAGCAAAGGGAACAGGATGTGCAGGTCTATGACAGGGTTTGCCTTAGGATTATTATGTTCTTGTAAGATTGATATCTCTGCTATTAGGCCTCATTCATGCTTTTACGGGCTATCTTGTTCCCATATAGCTACGGGGAGACCAGAAGTTGCGCAATTGCGCAGCGCGTTTACCGCCCTCATCCTCGGGCCAATAGTGGTTTAGACCCTGTGCCTTGATCTCGCTACTGCCCATCTGATAACGGTTTTTTTCGATGTTTAACGCCAGACGAACTAGCTTCATAAAAATCCTTCTCGCGGTTGTCCTCCTTGGGACTTTAGCCCTCGCAGGGTGTATTGGTATCGGTCCCCGAGGCTGGCCGGCAACTCAGATATCTGGGGACACGCTTTATGTGGGCACTATGGCTGGTAGGGTTCTCGCTCTAAACGCTGCCCGTGGCACTACAAAATGGGAGTGGCCCCCCGAGACTCAAACGGGGAACACACGAGGCGCGAGGTCAGGACCGGGTAACATATCGACAGGGAACGCAACAAGGTCGTTTTTGGGTTGTAGTGGAGCGACCACGGGACAGTTCAGCGCGGGATATTTCTACGGTGCGCCTGCGGTGGCTAACGGTACAATTTACATCGGCTATTACGCAGGGATGATGTATGCTATTGATGCCGCAGAGGGGATGGAAGTCTGGAGGCACGACATTAGGAGCGTTATCGCGAGCGGGTTGACTGTTGTCGATGACACCGTTTTTGTCGGCTCCTCTGACGGAAGGCTTGTTGCGCTCGATGCTGGCAATGGATCTCTCAAATGGGAATTTAACGCCAAGAATGAGGTCTGGTCCACGCCCACGGTTGTCGATGGAGTGACCTACTTTGGTTGTCTCGACCACAACCTATATGCTCTGAATACCTCTGACGGAACGCAGAAATGGGCGTTTGAGGCTGGTGGAGCTATCGTGTCTACGCCACTAGTTGTCGAAGGAGTAGTCTATTTTGGCTCGTTCGATAGAAAATTCTACGCTTTAAATGCAGACACCGGCACGCTGAAGTGGACATTCGCTGGATCGGGCGGCTGGTTCTGGTCCGAAGCTGCTTATGATGGCGGCACCATTTATGCTGGCTCTCTCGATCATAATGTGTATGCACTAGATGCTTTGAACGGCTCGCTGGCATGGGCCAAGCCGTTTAAGGCCAGCGCTGCGGTGAAGTCATCGCCCGTGATCGCTGGCGGGGTGCTAGTTGTGGCCGCTGAAGACGGCAAGATTTACGGCCTTGACTTGAAAACCGGGGAACAGCAGTGGGAATCATCCTGGATTAGGGCTAAGGTTCTCTCTCATCTTTGTGTTGCTGGCTCCACAGTTTACATAAATAGCGAGGACGACAGACTATATGCGTTGGATAGCAAATCCGGCCGCAAAATCTGGGGCATAACACTGGATAAGTGAGATAGACGTTATGGCTGAAGCAAGGTCCGCGAGGACTCTGAATATACGCATACTGGTCATCTTGCTGCTTGTAGTAACGCTGATTTCCCTCCTCATTGCCGGTGTCATTTCCATAACCAGCATCTGGAATACGATTCTCCTGCAGCCCATGTTAAACTTCTTGGTCCTTGTTTCCCACTATCTTCTGGGCAGTTTCGGCATCGCTATTTTAGTCTTGACTGTAGTTATTCGACTTCTCATGTTTCCTCTCACCATGAGGCAGTTGCGGTCCAGCAAAGCGATGCAGCTGATACAAGCCGAGTTAAAGGAGATGCAAAATAAGTATGCCCAGGACCGAGCCAGGCTCGGACAAGAGACCATGAGGCTCTACAGGGAAGCTGGCGTCAAACCGGTTGGCTGTGCCTTTTCCATACTGAGCCAAGTGCCCATCTGGATCGCTCTTTATCAATCTGGTGTGCAGGCTCTAGCTTATACCCCTGAAAACCTATTTGGTTTAGCCAAACAACTCTATTCCCCAATGGTTCTGCAACAGGCGGTGCCCATAAACCATCATTTCTTGTGGCTGGATTTGACGCAAGGTAATCTTGTCATGGCGTTGCTGGTCGCCGGAAGCGTATGGATTCTGGGGAGGATGGCTCAGACGCCCACTGCTGCCGCTCGGCAGGGGTTCATGAAATTTGTGATGCTGTGGGGGCTGCCCCCATTATTTGGCTTCTTCGCGTTTACATTTCCCAGTGTGCTTTCTCTTTACTGGCTAACCTCCAATATCATCAGCATAATAATACAATATCGTGTGACTGGCTGGGGAATTTTGAAGATGCCTTCTATGTCATTCCTGAAAAGAGGCCTCCCTCGACCGGTCAACAGCCATCCCGCGAAAACTGGCAGAGCAGCCGGTACAGGGAAGAAGAGCGACAGGACCGTGGTCGAGCGAGAAAGCTCTGCACGTGCCGACGGCTCAAGTCATAAGCAGAGCTCCGTTTCAGGTGGTGTGATCCCTCAGCAAAAAATGAAAAGCCCTGACGACTGTGAACGTAAGCACGAAGACTGAGGAGGCAGCCTTAGCGGCAAGCTTCCCGCAAGTTGACAACCCGGCAGAGCAAAACTATAATAACCCTGACAATATTATCTCGAAAGGTGGTGCACGTATGGCTAACGAGATGGGCAAGAGATATCGCTGCGCCAAATGCGGCACCGAGCTCATTGTCACCCGAGCTGGTACCGGCAAGCTGGTCTGCTGCAAGCAGTCCATGGAGAAAAAGACCTAGACAAACGTTCGAGCAAACATAGAGGCAAGAAGGGAGTTTTAAATAAAATGCCGAATCTTTTAGGAAGAAGGTTCCGCTGCGAGGTTTGCAATACTGAGGTACTTATCACCAAAGCAGGCGAAGGGGAAGCGGAGTGTTGCGGGAAGCCAATGACCGCACAGCAACCCAAGCCTCTGCCGTCATCTGACTAGAAATTATGAGAGAGGCCTCCTAAGTAATAGCTACTTCTATTCAGGGCTCGCTCTATTTATAACTTTAACAGTGCGAAAATCACCCCATTCTGGGGGATTTTCATTTGTGCTGCAAGCTATCGTTGAGGCTGAATGATAACTTTTATGGAATTATATTCTTGTGGGTATGTGACCATACGGAATCCCAGGCCAGTCTCCGCCAAGCTCAGCCGGTGTGTAATCATCTCTTTCACGTGCAGGGTGCCAGTAAGTATCATTTCCAGCGCTACTGCATGGTCTGCCGGGCTGCCGGCATAAGATGTTGTCAGGGTCACATCATTACGCCAAAAAACGTCATTAATGGATAAAGAAAATTTCAGCCCCGGGCCAGTAGGTGCAAAGAATAAGACGGTGCCATGTCGCTCCACGGATCTGAGAGCCTGCGCAACGGCAGACTCCGCCCCCGTGCATACTATCACCACGTCTGCGAGACGGCCATCGTTAACCTCTCGCAGATACGCCGGCACATCCTCTTCAGCATGGAGGGCTGCATCGGCGCCGAGCTTACGCGCAGCTTCCAGCCTGTGTTCTACCACGTCTATCGCTATGACGCGCCCTGCTCCCAGGGCACGGGCCAGGTGAACATACAGCAGCCCTGCGATGCCGCTGCCGATAACAAGTACGCTGCAGCCTGGTTTCAAGCCCGCTTTTCTCAGACCGCGCAGCACGCAGGCTACCGGCTCCACGAAGGTAGCTTCTTCAAAGGAAACAGTGTCAGGCAGAGTGAAAGTTCCACGCTCAACATTTATGGACGGCAGACGAATGAACTCGGCGAACCCGCCCGGATAGAAATTCGTCTGGCGCAGAGTGTCGCAGACAGTGTGGTTTCCGCTGAGGCAATAATGACAAGTGTTGCAGGGAACGTGGTGAGCTGCAATGATACGGTCTCCCATCTTAAAGCGGCTTACTCCCTCTCCTACCTCAGCAACTACGCCGGACACCTCGTGCCCCAGCACCAGGGGCACCTTATGGATGCGGTACCACTCCATGACGTCGCTGCCGCAGATTCCGCTGGCCTCCACTCGCATCAGAAGCTCGCCGGGGCCGACCGGAGGGACTGGCATCTCTTCTAGCCTCACATCCATGTTGCTATAGTACATCGCCACACGCATACTGTCGTCACCTCAGGGAATGAGGGAAATGGCCATAAGCAGGTGATCCGAGCAGTTTAACTCGTCTCCGGCGTGTCGGGGTTATCCTTGTCAGGTTGGTCGAACTCAGCACTTCGCAAACTCACCGGTTCCGTAACATTACCCCGAGTATTGATGACAACGGTGCCAGCGACAAAGTCGTGTATCCCCCGCTTCTCACGAGTTAACGCCGTGACCACCAGAGTTATTAGCGGCAGCATAAAAACAAACCAGCCGCTAACAAGGGCGGCAAGTACAACTATCGGCCCAAAGAACGGCACCAAGTACACTAGATAGCGCAGTAAAGACCATCCCAGCCCTATAGTCGAACCATCGCGTCTGACGACTTTAGCACCTATCAGCATCTTTCCAGGCGTCTGGCCACGCCAGGACCAGAATCCCACAAAATACAACAGACTGTAGACAAGTGTTGACCAGAACGGAAGGCTGTCCACAAACTGTTTTGCTATCCAGCCAACTATGATGCCCGCCACTAGAAGGATTATGAAATCGATAATGACCCCGCCCACTCTGATTAACATCCCTTTGTACTCCGGTACCGATTCACCCGCCAACACCTCCGCCTGGACATTTTCCCCGGGAACTTCCTCCGGGGTGATTTGTTCCACTTCAGGTTCCTTCCAAGGCTCAACAACCACTTCTTTGGGAGGGGCTCCAGCTGCCTCGACCCAGGCTAGCTTCTGTGGGTCCCAGACGTATCTGACCTCCCGCTCGCCCGAACCTTCTTCTCCGTCCTCTAGCATTTTATCCCCTTTCGCTTTCAAAGAACCAAAATACAATTATAGCATAAGAATTATATGGCATAAAAATTACGATAGATATGACACAGACAAGGCAAAATCAATCTGCGCCAACCCTAGGTTTGCCCAGGTTGAGCAGCCGCCAGAATAACTACCTCATTGTTCTTGAAGACCAGCTCCAAACCGTCTCCGGACAAGAAGTCTCCATCTAGGCTGCGGACAATAAGAGAGTCATCAGCGAATTTGCTCTCCTTGCTGTTGGATCCAGACCACTCCAAAATCGTACTTGCTAAATCCAGGTCTTGCTTCCCAAAAACCAAATACCCAGTTCCACACTTTGCCATGATCGCCGCCGCCTCCGAGGGATCCGTGGTGGAGTAGGCAAGCCCCACATCCTGTAGTTTAGCGTCAGTGTAGCCGTAGTAGCCGTTATCAACAAACGGCTCTCTCTGGGCGACGTCGAGAATCCAGTAGCCATGGCCCCACTGGCTCATTATGACAGCATTCTCAGGAGTGTTCGCCCTGAGGTAAGCTAGTGCCTCCTGCCAGTTTTTATCCGCAGCCAATATATAATTGGTGCGATTTACATATGCAGCGCTTACTGATGAAAACACAACCAGCAGAACTAGCAGGACTAGGACACCAAGTTGCTTCCATATGTCCCGGTATGCCCTACTAGGCATAATGCCCCACAAGGACGCCAGCCCTATCCCGGAAACTACACAAGCGGCAGGCAAGGCGAGAATAATCATTCGAGAAGCGAAGAGACTCATAATAAAAAAGGACACAAACCAACCTGCGAAAAGCACCATTGCGTCATTTCCTCGTTTCCAAGCCAGATAAATGCCCAGGCCTATCGGCACCAGGAAAAACTGAAAACCAAGCAAATTCCTGAACGATAAGCCCTGCTCCTCGGCAGCACCGGCGTGCCCCTGTAAAAGCAGTGTAACGATCGATAATAGTTGCGCGTGTTGACGATAGTAAAAGCCGACGGCTACTATATTGAAGGCAGCGACCAGGAGAAGAGCCCACAATTCCGGCCTTCTTGATACCATAACTATACGCCGCATCACATTTGGCTCTTTTCCCAGAAGAGAAGAATATTCCAACAATAGTTTGAGCACAGTATACACGAGTATTATGGCGAACATGACCACAGCGCCCTGGAATCCCCACTCCAGGTAGAGCAATACCTGTATCAGTAACACCGAGAACCCTAAGATTAGCCATCCTACGTTTCTTTTGCCCATGTTGAACTTCCAAGACCCGGAAAGATAGAATAACATTGCTCCCACCATTAGCAGCAGCACGCTGAGCCCATCGCGATCGAGGTTACCTGCGGCCCCTAAAAACACGCCAGTCGAGAGTAGAGCCCAGGTCAGGGCCGTAAAAAAGGCTACTCTACTATTCAAGATTCTAGCCAGGAATAGGTAGAGTACCACGATGCTTATCACCCCGACAGTAACAGGAAGTAATTTGAATACCCATGCCAACGAGTCAGCCGGGGATAAATGAAACACAAATCCAATCACCTTGGCCATGTAAACCGCTGGATAAGTTAAACCACTATGGATCGTATAATTCTGGCCTAACGTACCCGAAGGAGGACCTTCGCCCGCCATGACCCTTTGTCCGACCCAGTGAAAGAAATACGAGTCAGGATTATATATATAGCTAGTGCTGGAATCGAACAACCGCAGGCAACGCAGAAGAACTGCGAATGCCACCAGTCCACACACCGCCAGGACACCCCACCGGTTCTTTATTCCCCCCACCAGTGATTGCTGAGTTAAACGAGCTCCCGCGGACAACATATAAGAAATTGTATCCGCGAGTTCAGGCTATGTCAAATTGGCCCGCGAGAGGGCATCCAAACACTTTTTAGATCAAAACTCTTGTAGGGAGCAGGTACGCCACATACCGAAAAAATGGGAGGAAAAGTTAATTATAAGTACCATCAAAGGTGGTAAAAAAAACATGAAAAGTATTGACAAACGGTTCCAAACGCTTTAGACTTCACCCATGTAGTACTCTAGTACTGCACACCACAATACTAAAGTACTATTTATCAAGCTCAGGTTCCCAGCCCAAGTGGGAACTAGAGCTAAATCGAAAGGAGGTGATACAGAATGGTAGTTGTTGGCTTAATTGAAGAAGTCCTGGGCATATTGAACAGTCTATTGACCCATTTCGTCACGGGTGGCCCACCCACAGTTTCCCTAGGCTCCGACTTCGAATGGACCCTGAACCCCGCCGTATATACGGTTACCACAAAAGGTGAGTACCTGACTGGAGCCGTAGCCGATATCGCCACATATGGCGCTATCCTGGTAGACTGGCTAGTTCAGGCCCTGCTCGGAATTCCTGGTGGAATTTCGCT
>Ga0315293_10003669_pt1 | contig 14797 bp, 16 predicted proteins | sample YL17G13_20_MG_FD_203071 | JGI IMG/M metagenome (GOLD analysis project Ga0315293, IMG submission 203071) | Sediment microbial communities from Yellowstone Lake, YNP, Wyoming, USA - YL17G13_20 | ecosystem: Environmental > Aquatic > Freshwater > Lake > Sediment | place: USA: Wyoming | collected... | reverse complement strand
TCAGCGCCCAGTAACATCTGCCGGGGCTGGCTTGTGCCTCGGCGTCTTCGAAATCAAGGAGGATCTAGGGCGTGACCACAACGACGGCTGAGCAGGCCGCCCGTCCGTGACGGCGGTAACTGTGCGGAAAACCGGAGTCGAAGTACATGGAATCGCCTTCGCCGAGCATCGTGTCGTCGCCGTCAATGTTGACGACGAGTTGACCACTGATGACGAAGATGATCTCCGCGCCCGCGTGTTTGTGCGGCGCTGCTGGTTTTGAGTGCGCTTCAAATTCCGCGTAGTAGGCCTCCATCTTGCGATCGGTCACCGGGAAATCGAGGCTCTCGAAAAAATAGGATGGCGAGTCTTCGTCGGGGCGATCCGGCAGGCGCAACCGATCCTTCTTTCTGACAACCGCGACCGTCGGTCGTTCGCTTGAATCGATGAAGAAATTCTCGAGGCCGACGCCGAAGACCTGCGCGATCCTGAGGAGCGTTGGAAGCGTCGGGATCAGCTGGCCGCGCTCTATCTTCGACAACAGACCCGCTGACAGACCCGTGTGCTCACCGAGCTGCACCAGGCCTAGCTTCCTTTTTGTGCGCAGCGCGCGGATCTTCGGACCGATCCCGTAGCTCCGAAGGCCGACCGCCAGAGTCTCTGACAGCATGGCTCACGTCCTTTTCGACGCCCGATCAAAAAGTCATAGCTATCTTGTATCATAGAGAAAATTTAGTTTCACATAACAAAACTGTGCATAGCATTCAATAACATTTAATTTATGTTCAATCGCACGCGCAGCTGATAGGTCGGGTTGGACCGGAGCCAGCGAGGCAGACCAATATGAGAGGGGGCATTGCGACTGAGCTTTCATCAGCGGAGCGGGGACTTGGAGGCTTCGGTGCGCTGTCGAGAAGCGGCGCAGAAGCGAGCAGAAGCGAAATGAATCGTCGAGTTACGGACAAGAAGGGCTTTTCCATTCCGCTGAATGCGCTTCGCGCTTTTGAGGCGGCGGCGCGGCATATGTCGATCAAGGAGGCGGCGCTCGAACTCAGTCTAACGCCGTCCGCCATCAGCCACCGGCTCCGTATTCTTGAAGTTACACTTGGACGCGAGCTGTTGCGCCGCGTCGGGCCGCGCATCGAACTCACGGAAGCCGGACAAGCACTTGCACCGGCGCTGACCGCGGGCTTCACCCGAATCATCGATGCGGTGAGCAGCATCCGGCGCGACAATTGAGAGATCACTTGCGACTAAGGAAGTCGTCACCATTAGCCGTTGAAAGGAGAAGGGCACATGCGCAAATTACTGGGCTTGGTCGCGTGTTTGGGGTGTGTGGTCAGCGCATCGGATGCCCGAGCGGACGATACCCACCAAAAACAATCTTATAAGTCGCTCATTGAGCAAGGTTACAAGGTCAAGGCGATCGAAAACGCGGCTCTCGGCGGCAGTCAGGATCATACGGTCGTAACCATGCAAATGGACAAGTTACTTGCAGTCTGCATCTTCGACTGGGAGGCCTGGGAATCTCAGAACGACTCGGCTCTCGGAGACCCAAAAAGCTGCAGTTTTCGGTAAGCACGGTCCGTGGACGCGCGTTCGGGGCCCTTGCGCTGCCCATCGAGATGACGCCTCTGGCGGCGGTAGTGTGGCGGGCGGAAGAGCAACCGGGCGAAGCGGTTAAAACATTTGAAGCTGGGAACACGCAGTTGCGGCGCGCGATCTCGGATCTGACGCCGACATGCTTCAGAGGGCGTCATCCGGCTGACAAAACTTGCAGATGGCAAACCTTTTGCCCCGTGGCCGTATGGAGTGGCATCATGAAAGCGATGATACCGAGAGGATTGCTTTTCGGCGTTTGCGTGCTGCTTGCGATCAGTTACGCCCACGCAAACCCGATTGAAGACTGCAACCAAAGCGCGGACGCCGAGAGGCAGATCGAGGCTTGCACCGAGGTTCTCCAGCAAGACGCGCACGGCTCCAATGCCGCGCTAGCCTATGGGCTTCGCGGCGAGGCTTACAGGGACAAGGGTGACCTCGATCACGCCATTGCCGACTTCAGCCAGGCAATCAAGATCGATAGGGCCTGGCCGCTGAATGATCCCGGGTCGTTCAGGGTCTATGTGAATCGGGGTATCGCCTATCGAGACAAGGGCGATCTCGATGGGGCTATCGCGGATTTCAGCAAGGCCATCGAATTCGAACCGGAATTTGCCGACGCCTTCGTCAACCGCTGCGTTGTCTATGCGGACAAAGGCCAATACGACTTGGCACTCGCCGATTGCACCAAGGCGATCGCGATCAATCCTAAAGACGCCGTCGCCTACAACGATCGCGGCGTCGCCTACGAGAAGAAGGGTGATATCGATGGCGCCCTCGCCGATTACACCAAGGCCATCGAACTCGACCCCAGTTATCGAGACGCCTATGCCAACCGTGCCGTTCTTTATGACCATAAGGGAGACCGAGAACACGCCGTCGGCGACTACCGCCAGGCATTAGCCAAGAATCCCAGCCGCGAGGACCGTCTGGATCTCGAGGCTGCACTAGAGCGCCTCAACTCAGGCCCCTGACGGGCGTTGTCACATTACCGGTTGGCACTCGCAAGACTGTGCAGTGCTGCCCCCCAAGCTGCAGCGGTCACCGCTTGCCATGTCCTCAGCGCTTCGCCGCGTTGAAAGAAATCTCTGGGCTGAACCGGCTGACTTGAAGCGTTGCATGCGTCGCTCTCTCAGCCGGACCGGCAGGTCAGAGTTCTCGGCCCGGTTGTTACTTCGTCCGCCAGTGATGTGTTTGCTTTTCATTCCAAGATCGCTCGGCGCGGCGCCATAGGATGGCAGTTTGTCCGTCACGACCGCGGTTGGAGCAATGCCCTGTGCCTTGAGCAATTTCCGCATCAGTTTTAGTGCGGCCCTCTTGTTTCTTCGGGATTGGACCAGGACATCCAAAACCTCACCGTCACAATCCACGGCGCGCCACAGATACATCATGTTCATGCCATTGATCGAGACGAACACCTCATCAGGATGCCAGCGTGTGTCTGCGGGTGGATGTGATCTCCTGAGCTTTCTGGCATAGGCGACGCCAAACTTTACGGACCAGCGGCGAAAAGTTTCATAGGAGACATCGATGCCACGTTGGGCCAGCAGATCCTCGACATCCCGAAAGCTCAGAGGAAAATCGGAAATACAGCCAGACGGCATGCTGGATGAGCTTCCCGCCAGAAATCATCCGACACGCGATCTGGCTCTATGCCAGGTTCACGCTTTCCTTTCGGGATGTCGGGAAATTGCTGGCCGAGCGAGGTATTGACGCATCCTACGAGACGGTCCGGTGGTGGTTCCTGAAGTTCGGCAGGATCATTACGCGCAAGCTGGGACGAGGACGGCCTCGATATGAGCGCTCGATTGCGAATTCAACATCTTTGCCCTCAGCCCTGGCCCGGCCTAAAGTATTCTAAGCCCATAAGAGAAGAGAGGCTGCCTATCGTGGATTTTCTCAGCGGGATCAGTGGCCGGTTGGTGCGCGTCTCAGAGGTGTGGCGGCGCATTACGTCATGGATCGCGACAAGGAGTGGGACAGAGCCAGCCAAAGACCGGGTGGCGTTTGCCGTAGGAGTGATCGCGCTCGGCGCCAAGATGGCCAAGGCCGACGGCGTCGTCACCATGGACGAGGTCAACGCCTTCAAGGAAGTGTTCAAGGTGCCCGAGGACGAGATGAAACACGTCGCCCACTTGTTCAATCTCGCCAAGCAGAACGTCGCCGGCTACGAGACCTATGCCGAGCGGCTCGCCACCATGTTCAAAGGCAACCGCAAGCTACTCGAGGACGTGCTTGAAGGCTTGTTTCATATCGCCAAGGCGGATGAGGTGCTGCATCCGCGCGAGGAGCAGTTCCTGGCCGGCGTGGCCAAGCGCTTCGGCATGACCGACACGGAGTTCGCTTACATCAAGGCGCGTCACGTCATCGGCGCCAAGCGCAATCCCTACGACGTTTTGGGCGTCAAGTCTTCGGTCAGCAATGAGGAGTTGAAGAGCCATTACCGGAGATTGGTTGCCGAAAATCATCCCGACAAGCTGATCGCGCGCGGCTTGCCGAAGGAGTTCGTCTCTATCGCCACCAAGAAGATCACCGCCATCAATGAAGCCTATGACCAGATTGCGAAGGAGCGCAAATTGCGCATGGCACCTCGATGAAATGGTGATTTCGATCCGCGGCGGCAAATACTGGCTCTGGCGGGCCCAATCTTGAAAGCTGGTTTGCTTTTGGTCGGTCGCTGCTGGCCTCGCTCCACCGATAAAGCCGAAGGTCGGCGTCATTCCCAGAAGGGCCGCTATGCGGACGTCACGCCGTTTTATGCGACTTCAACAGCGCTAACCAAAGCCGTCAGACGGCGCGCATTTAAGCGCGCTTCTTTTTGGGGCGGCGATGGCCGAGCGGGATTCCGAGTGCGTGTGCCTTTTGTCTCACGGAAGCCGGGGTACGCTTAAGCGCTCTGGAAATGGTTGTGACACGGGTTTTGTCTCTTGAGTGCTGTCTGAGTTCTTTCACCTCGCCGCGCGTCCAATTACGACGAACAATACGCTTTCTCCCGGCAGTTGTTTTGGCCACGGCCTCTTCTCCTCATTGATTCGCAAGTTCTGATAGCACAGCTTTCAGCGACTTAGGCGTACCATACCTCGGCGCAATATTGTTGTGGCCGCCTTCGTGCCGGGCTGACTACCCTCGGAAAGGTGGTGGCTTCAATGTCGAAATCCACAAGGCGCCGCATGGAAATTTTAGAGAACTCCACCTTCGGCAACGAACTCAACATTGTCTACATCTGAAAGATGTGAAGAGCGAGAAGGAAACACAGGAGCGGATAGTGAGCTGGGTAAATGTCTTGGCCGCTTTCAACTGCTGGGGCCGCGTCAGAACTCCACTCCCGGTCGATGCCGGTTATCCATGAGAGCTCCGACAATACCAGTGATCAAGCGGATACAGGCGCTCGGTCCAAACCTGATGTGGCAGAGGATCAAGGTGCCTTCTGGACCCCTGACGATGTCGGGGTGGCTTACGACCTATCAGACCGCGACGAAGACCAGTTCTTACCGATCAAAGCGCGGTAGTCCAAGTACTCGTCGGACCGGCTAGATTTTTGATCCCGACATGCCTAGCGCTGATGAGTGCTTGCGAGACCAAGCTAGGTTTGCGCAACTCCCTGCGATGGTTGGGGCAGTTCGCGCTTTGAGCTTGCCCGTCGTCGCATGGCGCGACGCCAGGCAAAGCGCGACAATTTCCTGTTAGCAATTCTTTGAGGGCAAGCTTCGTCCACTCACCAACATACCTCATGACTGCTAGCCTCGGTTTCGCGGGTAATGGTGTGCCACGTACCCGCCGAAAGGAATTTGTCATGATGGGTGTCCGGGAAATTGAAAGCGCTTACCTTCGGGGGGTAATTCAGCAGCGTGGCATCAGCGATCAGCAGGTGTTGAGTCTCCTTATCGTTGAGCGCTATTTCCGTGAGCCAGAACCCACGAATTCAGTAGTCACGTTGATGCTAAGCGCCATCGACCGAGACTACCCCGCCGAGGCCGCGGTCGTTCGTCGGGAGCTTGAATCGGTGAAAGCCGAACCCAAGGCGCAGATAAAGGAAAGCCAAGCCAACGCTGGTGCCAAACACCGCGCCCTTCAGGCACGTCTTACAGCCGCGGGAGGAGCGAGTGCGGCCCCGCATGATGCTTCGCCCACACGTTTGGTTGAGAAGCCGAACCTCTTAGAGGCGAGCAAGCGTTCGCTGGCCCTCGTCCCCATTCCGGTGAGAGTGGAAGAGCAAGGCGCGAATACGTCGTCGGCTGTTGTTCCAAACCCTTTCCAACCAGACAAAGCTGACGATCGCGGTAGCTGTGGAGCTGTCTAAGGTAGCGGAAGCAGTTGTCAGCTAATTCGCAGCAATGCCCGCTTTGGGCCGATGCTGTCGATAAAGTCGGCGACGAGCAGCGCGCGGGCAACAATGGAATCCAGGCGCCGCGTGTTTTGAATCAATGTTGCGCGCCAGACTGCTAATCTTGAATCAATGTTGGTCACTCGCCCCTCGAAAAAAGTTTATCGACAGCGTCGGTCAGTAGCCGACATCACAGCGGTTATAGAGTTGGTCCGCTTCGTGCCGATTGTGTTGAAAAAGTCGGGGGTCTCGCGAGGCAAACGCCGACGGTAGAATAGCGTTTTCCACGGCGGGGATTTTTGGGATCAGGATTCGCGATCAGCTGGGTCGCGGAATGTGCAATCTCCGCAAAGTAGCGGAAGTGCTTACTTGACATGCCTCACCGCGGACGCCGCAGTAAGGGACCCGCCCTGCGATCAGAACACTCTGTTGATTGAAACGGAAAATGCCTGCGTCGTCACCTGCTGCGAGTCGTTGAAATAAGCCGTTCCCACGGTCGTCAGAGGGCCGTTCGAGCTCGTGAACTCCCCGGCATATTTGATCTTATAGTGTGCCGACATGGCGAAGGTGTAGTTGAGATCCAAGGCCCAGCTGCGGCTCAGGAAGTAATTCATGCCGACCTGCCCGGCGCCGCCCCACACCCAGTCTGAACTTGAAAAGCTAATGGGGGTGCCCGTCACATCGAGCTCTGTCCCATTGATGTCGGCAAAGCCGATTCCACCTGCGAATTTAGTTACTGTCCTGAATAACGCGGGGCCGCCCCCGACATAGAAATAGCTGTTCCCGATGGCGCGGCCGATAAACGGCATCAAGGCCATCTCATCGTCGATGCTGACCCGAGAGGATGGGATCGCTACATGGCCCGTAAAGGGAATCGTCGTGTGCCTGCCGAAGGCAAGGGTGAAGGATCCTGTCTGGGGAATAGTCTCTTTTTCGGAAGAGGTTAGATCGAGATGGTTGTAAGCGAATTTGACCCCGCCCAGCCACGGGCTGTCGGTGAACCGCCGGAAATAGCCGGCCTGTGCGTCTAGTGCGAAGGCATCTGCGCTCCTGTCGAAATCGGCTTGAGGTCCTCCGGCGTTTCCGGACGCAACCAATCTCGAGCGAATAAAGATGTCTGAAATTCCGATGCCCTTGAGGTCCTGGTCAACGCCGGCCCAGTTATAGCTTGCACCGAGCCCGACAAAGAAGCCGGCTTGCGGGACGATAAAGCCCTGCGGCGAGGCTTGGTCTTTCGCCAATGCAGAAGTAGAAAAAGCGAGCAAACAGAGTGCGGAGCAGACACCCAATTGATGTATGATAAAGGCGCTCTATGTGAGCATCGCGTAAGCTGCCCCGATCACCAGTGCGATAATGAGTGCTGTCAGCATTGTTTCCCCCCTCCGCTGAAAGATCGATTGCACTCTAGTACCAGTCCCCCACGAGGCTCCTCGAAATTTGCATTTAGAGCTGGCACTCTGCGTCTACGAGTGCTAAAGCCGGTCCATCCTCCACGCCACCAATCCCGAGATGGAATCCCATGAAATTCAGACCTCTGCATGACCGCATCGTTCTTCGCCGCATTGAAGGTGAAGAAAAGACGAAGGGCGGGATCATCATTCCCGATACCGCCAAGGAAAAGCCCCAAGAGGGCGAGGTCATCGCCGTTGGTCCCGGTGCCCGGGACGAAGCAGGCAAGCTCATCCCCATCGATCTCAAGGCGGGCGACCGAGTGTTGTTCGGCAAATGGTCAGGCACGGAAGTGAAGATCGATGGCGAAGAACTCCTCATCATGAAGGAATCAGACGTCATGGGGGTTCTGGAAGGCGCCAAGGCCAGCAGGAAGGCCGCATAGCTTGCCGTAGCCCTCCATCAGTTTAATTTAGGAGAATCAAAATGGCCGCCAAGGACGTCAAATTTTCCACCGACGCGCGCGACAAGATGCTGCGCGGCGTCGATATCCTCGCCAACGCCGTCAGGGTGACGCTTGGGCCGAAAGGCCGGAATGTGGTCCTCGACAAGAGCTACGGCGCGCCACGGGTGACCAAGGACGGCGTCACCGTCGCCAAGGAGATCGAACTCGAGGACAAGTTCGAGAATATGGGCGCGCAGATGCTGCGCGAGGTGGCCTCGAAGACCAGCGACCTCGCCGGCGACGGCACCACCACCGCGACAGTGCTGGCCCAGGCGATCGTGAAGGAAGGGATCAAACTGGTTGCAGCCGGTATGAATCCGATGGATTTGAAGCGTGGCATCGATCTAGCGGTAGGCGAGGTCGTGAAGGACATTGCGCGGCAGGCCAAGAAGGTCAGCGGTTCGGCCGAGATCGCCCAGGTCGGCACGGTCGCCGCGAATGGCGAAAGGGAAATCGGCCAGATGATTGCCAAGGCCATGCAGAAGGTTGGCAATGAGGGCGTGATCACCGTCGAAGAGGCCAAGAGCCTCGAAAGCGAGCTCGAAGTGGTCGAGGGTATGCAGTTCGACCGCGGTTATATCTCCCCCTATTTCATCACCAATGCCGAGAAGATGGTGGCGGAGCTCGAGAGCCCCTACATCCTCATCTACGAGAAGAAACTCTCCGGGCTTCAGGCGCTTCTGCCGCTGCTCGAATTGGTGGTGCAGTCGGGCAAGCCGTTGCTCATCGTCGCCGAGGATGTCGAAGGCGAGGCGCTCGCCACTCTCGTGGTCAACAAGCTGCGCGGAGGGTTGAAGGTCTCGGCCGTGAAGGCCCCGGGATTTGGCGATCGCCGCAAGGCCATGTTGCAGGACATCGCGGTGCTGACGGGTGGTGAGCTGATTTCCGAGGATCTCGGTATCAAGCTCGAGAATGTCACCGTGCAAATGCTCGGGAAGGCCAAGCGGGTGACCATCACCAAGGACGACACGACCATCGTCAGCGGTGGCGGCAAGAAGCCCGATATCGAGGCGCGCATCAGCCAGATCAAGCAGCAGATCGAGGACACCACCTCCGACTACGACAAAGAGAAGCTGCAGGAGCGGCTGGCCAAGCTCGCCGGCGGCGTCGCCGTGATCAAGGTCGGGGGTTCAAGTGAAATTGAAGTGAAGGAAAGAAAAGACCGCGTCGACGATGCGCTGAACGCGACCCGGGCCGCCGTCGAGGAGGGCATTGTGCCCGGCGGTGGGGTCGCTCTGCTCTGGGCGTCGAGGTCGCTGAAGATCAAGGGCGACAACGAGGACCAGGAGGCCGGCATCAACATCATTCGCCGCGCGCTCCAGGCTCCGATTCGCCAGATCGCGGAGAATGCGGGCGTCGAGGGTTCGATCGTGGTCGGCAAGGTGACCGACCGGAAGTCGCCCTCCTTCGGTTACGATGCCCAAACCGGCGAATATGGCGACCTGATCGAGAAGGGCATCATCGACCCGGCCAAGGTCGTGAGGGTTGCCTTACAGGACGCGAGTTCCGTCGCCGGCCTCCTGGTGACAACGGAAGCGATGGTTGCCGAAATGCCGAAGAAGGATTCGGGCTCTCCGGCCATGCCGGGTGGCGGCATGGGTGGCATGGGCGGGATGGATTACTAAGTTCTGGCATCGAGGTCATGAACTGAAAGAATCTCCTGAGGAAAAACCCATGAACCTGATTCAATCAATTTGTTGCTTCCTTTCCCGACGGTGTTCCAGCGGAGTAGCTGAGCCTCAGAAGGCCGACTGGGACGGCCACGATGCAGGCACTGCTCCGCAACCACCAAGCTCCGGCCCCAGTTCAACAAGGTCTCGTCCACAGTGACCGCGACCAGGTCGCTCGCATAAGATCCGGTACCGTCACACTAACACTGGGCGTTGAGCTCGGTGCAACGCTTCAAGTCAGCCGGTTCAGCCAAGAGATTTCTTTCAACACACGCCGCGGTCTACAACACCTTCAACGTCCACCGTCATCTGATATCCCGTCAGACACTTCGCCACTTTCGCGGCGAGACGCTGAGGACATGGCAAGCGGTGACCGCTGCTTGATGGGCATGTTCACCGCAAAGTCTTGCGAGTGCCAACCGGCAATGTGACAACGCCCCCACAACCAACGTTCGGAGCCTCCAAATTTATCGTTAGGGCCAACAAAATTCCGACCCGTGTACGTTTGCCCGCCGATCAGCGCACGGTGGCGGCATTGCCACCGTAGATCCACCCGCTCTCCGAGGTCGCAGGGTGCGTCACCTGCACCCAACGGTGCTTGCGCCCTATAACGCGGAGTTTGGCGCCCTTTGCAACCACGCTGATAACTGGCGCTGACGGCGAAGGTCCTTCACGAAGGTTTACGAAGGCCAAAGGCTTGATCCAATTCGAATCAACACCATCATTCGCGGTTTGCGCGGGGCGCCTAGTTGGCAATGGCACAGGATCTCCGGACGTGGCCTTCGCGGCTTCTGGGTTCGCGAGCCTCTGCTCTACGCCCATTGCCCCGGGCTCTTGGGACCGCTCGTCCCAGACTTGCGTCTCTGCTAGCTCGTTTTTTATTGCGAAGGCGTCGATGTTTGCCTTGGGATCGGCCGTCATCTTGAGGACCGTCTCGGTGTCTGCGATGATGTCGCCGTCGGGCGCGACGAGCTGGATTATAAGTTTGGCCTCGCCACTGGCGGTGTTGCGCAGAACGAGATGCAAATCGCCGATCTCGTCGGGTTTCAAGTTCCATTCTGTCTCGCCATAGGGGTGTCCAGACGACAATGTGGTACCTTGTGGCAGCCCGCTTATGGCGATGATGCTACGGGCGGGCACCCCATCAGTACCGTCGAGCGCAATGGGGAAGGCTACGTCCTCGCCGGCTGTTGCTTCGAGCGTGGCCGGCGCTGAGAGGACTGCGGGCGGAATTGCGGACTGGGCCGCCGGCACAGGGCTTTCGTTAGGCGGAAGCATCACGGGCCTTGACCAAGGCGTGTTAATCACGCCCAGCCAAAAAATAGCTCCGAGGGTCAGGTTTGAAAGCAGCGCGACAAGGATTAGAACCGCGACTAGCGTGCGAATCCCCGACGAAAAGGCAAGTAACGGGCTCAGTGGTGTCTGGTCAGCAACCTGCTGATCGCTGGACGCAGCAACCGCTTGCGCGCCCGGAGCAAAGCGCCGCGCCGCGGTCGGCTCTTCGGCGCTGCGCAAGTGGTGCTTCGTGTCCGCCTTGATGGGTTTCAGGCGCTGCGCTGTCAGCGGCGGTGTGAGTTCCGCCGCAGCTGACAGGTGGCTATTTGCTTTTGCCTTCACGAGGCAATTTGCTTCCGCCTTCAGAACATTGTCCGGAGGACCAAGCTTGAGTTGACCCATGGGACCTCTAACATTCTTCTGTCAATTGTTCTGCTGACCCTTCGATAGCGCGCGGTCCCGCGACTTAGTCGTGAACTCGCCGTTGGAGCCAGGCACCGCCGAGGCGTCACAAGTGATCAGTCCAGAAGACCGAGCACGAGGGAGATTGGCCTCCCTTCTCGACTGTCAGTGACGCTTTTACTGGAGACGCTATTTTACGGTAACGCGCAAAAAGCAGCGCAATCAACCAATAGACGATTGGCCAGCGTGCCTAAGGACACCGCGGCAATTTTTCTTCACCAGCGCTGCAACCCCTGTGCTTGTCCTTAACTATGAATACCTCGGTGCGGTTCCCTGCCGAATACAAATTTATCGTCGCGTTGGTCCACGCGGGGGGTGAGCGAAGAAGTGAAAGAGCCGCCATTGCGATTGGCCGCGTCACCAAGCGCCAGCTCTTTCGTTCAAACTTTATTAGAAGTTTAGCGTTCTGATTCGGTGGTTCACCGAGGGCGCCCACCTAGAGAGGGAATGGGGTGAGCTGAGGGGGTGCGAGCTCGACGCGGTACGACGAGGGATGCGCTCTGTTGAGATTAGCTTCTGTATTTTGGTAGCGACGATAGCGCTAATCGTCGGCTTTGAAAGGATTTCGGCCAAGGTTTCGGCCACAGAGATATACGGGGTGGGGATGAGGTTGGTCATTGGTGTCATCGCGGTTCTCGTGCTCGCTTCAATATTCGGCTCGATAGCCGGTCTGGTTTTTTGGCCCCAACCATCCTCCAATTTAGCGCATTCAGAACAGCGCCATTCATCCGAAAACTGACAACACAAACACGAAGGAAAAAACTGCGCTCCACTGCACTGAACAAAAACAGAACGCCTAGCGGTTTTTTCTGCTCAGGATTCCAAAAAGCTGACGGATCCTCAAAAGGAAGGATGAAACATGCACAAGCTGATCACTGCCCTCGCGACAACAGCGATACTTCTAGCCGGCTCCATGGTCGCGAAAGCCGAGGCGGCGACAATGACCCATGTCGGAAGTCTGCCACCTCTAACGAAAAGCTATACACCCATTGAAAAGGTCGGCTATTGGCGACGACACTATCGCCATGGCTATTACGGCTATGGCTACCCTTATTATGGCTATGGCTATGGCTACCGACCTTACCCTTATTATGGCTATGGCTACCACTACCCTTATTATGGTCATGGCTATGGCTATGGCTATGGCTATGGTCATGGCTATGGCTATGGTCATGGCTATGGCTATGGTCATGGCTATGGCTATGGCTGGCGCTACTAGAACCGGGCCGCGCGTGGAGGCGCCGGGCGCGTTGGCGTGCACTAAACTTTCACGCGCTTCGGATGTATGAAGATGGAGCTAGTCGCTCCTGATTGTCGAAGACCTGGCCGGATGGTGTGAGCCCACCGTCCGGCTTGCGCAGCTAGGGCCACGAAGTTGCGGGCGTTGTCACATCACCGGTTGGCACTCGCAAGACTTTGCGGTGGACATGCCCATCAAGCTGCAACGGTCACCGCTTGCCATGTCCTCAGCGCTTCGCCGCGAAACTGGCGAAGTGTCTGACGGGATCAGTAGTGCGGTGGCGGCGGACCGGCCGGTCTATCCGCGGCCCAATTTCGAGTTCGAGCTCTAGCGAGATCGGCGGTCGACTGCCCATAAGTGAGAACCGTGCGACATTCCGCCGGCAGATCGTCGAGAGTGAGTGGAGGCTTGGCAGGGGCGGTTCCAGGGGACTGCATCTCCGCTCGGCGCAGTTTTTTGAACCAGTCATCAAGCTCTGCTCCGCAGCCGTCGTCGCTAGAAACAGGAGACTGCCTTTGGCAGCCCGAGTTCCCCGGCGGACAGGCAATCCGCACATGGAAATGATAGTAATGCCCCCACCATGGCCTGACCTTGCTGAGCCAGCTGCGATCTGCTCCGGCTTGCTCGCAAAGGACTTGCTTGATGGCTGGGTGCACAAATATCCGCTCAACCTCTGGATAGGATGCGGCACGCTTGATCAGCTTCGTGTGCCAAGGAGTCCAGAGCTTCGCATCGACCGCAAGCGGATCCCTCAGCATCGATCTCGCCATTAAGTCTTCGCGTTCCTTTGTCGTGAGGACACGGTGCGGCATGGGTGTGAGCCAAATATCAGCGTCGAGCCCAATCTGATGGCTCTCGTGGCCGGTGATCATTGGCCCGCCGCGGGGCTGCGCCATATCGCCGATCAGAAGCCCCGGCCAGCCGTCGAGAGTGCGCGCCTCGTTTGCAAGCCTTTCTAGAACGCCTATCAATCTAGGGTGGCCCCAATTGCGGTTGCGCGACAGTCGCATCACTTGCCAGTCGGGACCAGTAATGGGGAGTGCAACCCCTCCCGCAAGGCAACCCCTGGCATAAGTACCGATCGCACGCGAAGCGAGCGGCGCCGGCTCGGTCACCGCTCCGAACAGTTCCTTGGCGGGTGTCACCCTGCCGTTTGTTCTATTCGCCATTGGCGCATTGGCCGGTCCCGAGAGTTGCGAAAACTCAGCGGCCACGCCTCCGCATGGGGGAAGCATCAGGATCAGGCAAATAACCGCCCGCTGCACAATATCCAACGATTTGATTTTCTGTCTCAAGGCCAAGTTCACTCAATTGAGTGTCGGCGCGACGCCTTTCCAATCGCTTAATTCAAAGGGCGCCTCGTGAGAACGGAGGCTTTGTGCCAAACGCTGAAGTAGCGTGAGCTCGCCCGATAGGTGACGCGTGAAAGCCCTACGACTTTTTCTGGTTCGCCCGGTCGTAGCCCAGCAACAATGGTTTCCGTTCACGGCACACGCGATTCGACTGAACCCTTGGGAAGTAGGTCGTCTTCATTGGGGCCTGACAAGTCGTATGCCGTGCCGACATCGTCAGGGGTCCAGAGGGCGCCTTGATCCAGCAACATCTCGGGCCATGGCTTTGTTTCCGACTTAGCTTGACTGCTCGAATTTCTTTGTGGCTGGTCCGCGTCAGTACCGCCGATTGTCTCGTTACGGATGGAAATTGGGTCGCGGGAGAGCTCTGAAGCGAGAGCGGTTACACCGCTGGCCAACAGCAGAGTAAGTGCACCAAGAGTAGCCAAGATGGCCTTAAGCCAGCTCACTTACAGCCCTCGTTTTCAATCTCCTTTTTTACATCCCCTGGGTGAAGAGATCGTTGCCACCAGGCGCGCACTGGGTCGGCGCGCCACTCTTGAAGCCGAAGCCTTCATCTGAAACGACGGAGCACCAAATCGAGCCCTATCCGATCCAACGTCGTCCCCGCGGCTCCGTTGACCAAATTTTCACTCTCGTATCGCATGCTTGAGGTATGAAATTCGCGACTTTCCTAATTGTCGCGGGCCTGGTTCTACCGGCTTCTGGAGCCATTGCCGAGCCCGTGACCGTCACCGCCGATGCAGGGGGTCCTGCTGACGCCACCTCCCTCTCTGCCGATGAACTGCGACAGGCCGTAACCGGCAAGACCATATATCTCGACGTATCAGGCTTCGAACTGCCTATCCATTACTTGGCGAATGGTCGCATGAGTGGCAGCATGGGCACTGTTGCTGTCCAGAAAAGACCGCTCGACGTAGCCCTACCTGAGACAATCGCTAAGACGCTCGTTCTGGCAGCGAGCCAGGAGCCGCCGATCGCCGCTGCGTTAAGCGATGCGCA
>Ga0315293_10003665_pt1 | contig 14805 bp, 15 predicted proteins | sample YL17G13_20_MG_FD_203071 | JGI IMG/M metagenome (GOLD analysis project Ga0315293, IMG submission 203071) | Sediment microbial communities from Yellowstone Lake, YNP, Wyoming, USA - YL17G13_20 | ecosystem: Environmental > Aquatic > Freshwater > Lake > Sediment | place: USA: Wyoming | collected... | reverse complement strand
GTTGCGGACTGTGCTTAAGATTATTCCGTTCAGATTTATTCAATCCGAGCATTTTTGGAGAAAAAATCAATGGTTTTTTATCTTTTCATAAACTCTCAGAAAAAAATATCGATTTATTAATAGACTTTCAAATAACGGATGAACATTGTCTAAAAATCGCAGATATAGTAATCCCCAATATTGACAAATGGAGAACTTTCATTGCTGCAAGCGGAGCGTTTCCTCAAGATTTAACTCAGTTTTCCGTTCCGGATTTATATATTATTCCTCGAAATGATTGGAACTATTGGCTAAGTCAAGTTAACTCAGGTAAATTGAAAAGAAATCCTTCTTTCGCTGATTATTCAATCCAACACCCTATCTATAAAGAACCAGTCCCAGGATCTAATCCAAGCGCAAGTATAAGATATACCTTAAAAGAACAATGGATGATAATGAGGGGGCAAGGATTACGTGGAGAAAAATCGAAAGGATTTTCTCAATATCCGGCGAATGCCAGGTTGCTATCGGAACGAGTTGAATTTTTTGGAGCGGATTTTAGTTATGGAGATGCCTATATTGCAGATAAAGCAAAGGATTTAAATTCAAAAGAAACTGGAACGCCAAGAACTTGGCTACGGGCAGGAATTAATCACCACTTGGTATGCACTGCAGATCAGATCTCAAATTTAACCTAGTACATAGATGTGCCCTTACTGTTTCTCTTAGGGTTTGACCATCCAAAACTTCAACAAGTTTTTCATATATTGTTTTTCTAGGTTTTGAACGAACTCCTTTTGCTTGGTCAATCTCCTCTAAAATATTGAGTGCTTCTTCTCTCCATAGAAGTGAAGCAATTGCAACTTTATCTTGACAAGGATTCTCTTCAGCTTCACGTATTTCACAAAATGTAATTTTCTCGGCTGAATTTGTAATTTTTGCGATTGTAAGGCCCCACCATTCCGGAACAATATTGATTGCTTCGAACAAGTGTTTTTTACCAACTACCAAAGTAACCCTGTCAAGCACAGAGTTATATATTCTTATTTGTTCAGGCAAACGATCTAATGTATCAAGATCGCTTTTAAGTTCATAACCATGGATTTCAGCATTTATAACCGCAATGTCTATTCTGGCTGCTCCATGAGTTATTCCTAACTCTTCAATGATCAATGGATTTGAATGTTTATTTTTAAGATAAGCTATGAAGTCTGAGCGAATTAACTTATCACTTGTAAGAATAAAACGTGCACAATTTTCAACTGCTAAAGGTATTTTCATTTTTTAGTTCTTTTTTTTATACTTTTAGAGACTAAAAAAATAATCCTTCTTTTCATGATAGAATTCTAAGTAACATATTTTAAATTTGCAATAGGTCTCAGCAATAATATTAAAAAAATTAATGTTAAAATAGATCAAATATGCTAAAAAAGCTTCCTGTTATTTGGTTAATTTTTACGTTGATTCAACCTCTCTGGGCCGAGAGTGGGAGAGAGAAAATAACCCTTTGGCAGGACGTGGCGATCGTTTCTGCAGCCACCTGCGTGTATGTTCTGGTTCTTCCCGATACCCGCCGGCGCATATTTCATGAAGCGTCGCTGGAAAGGGTCTGGCGAAATTTCCAGGATCCCATCAACAGCGCCATCCAGGGCGGGAAAAGCGATCATAACAGCTTCTGGGTCAACTATGTCGGTCATCCACTCAGTTTTGCCTGCCTGGGCCTGTATTTGAAAGATCGCGGTTATAGCAACGGCGGGGCGCTCCTTTTCAGCCAGACATTGAATATCGTTTGGGAATACGTGATTGAGGGCAGTATGTGGCTTCCTTCAGGGAAGGATTTGTTAACCGATCTGTGCGGCTCGCTGGCCGCCATTTACGTTTTGGATCCGTTGTCCGACAGCGGGGAAAAAAGGATCGCTTCCGGCGACCGGCGCTGGGGAAATTATTTCCTTTACTATCTTAATCCCTTCAAGAAAATCAACCGCTGGATCTTCGGTAGGCGTCAAAAATCGGCCGGATTCTATGTTTTCCCGGCCCAGGGCGGTTTTGTAGCCGGGCTGCATTGGCAAAAATAAAAAACGCCGTTATTTTGTTTCCTGATCTGGTTGCAGGTCTCTTCTTTTTTCCACGAAATATTCTGGAGTCAATGGTTTGCCCGTGCTGGTTTTAATCTTGCCGTCGAAGAAGGCGCCTTCGGCGATGGCTATTTTCTGACAGACGATTTTCCCCAGGATATAGCCGCTGCTCCTGATTTCGATCTTGGCGGCCGCCCTGATCTGCCCTTCGACCCGGCCTTCTATGACCATGCTGACTACTTGCGCATCGCCCTTAAAATTCCCCTTTTTGCCGATGAACAGCAATCCATCGATGTCGATATTCCCGGTTAATTGGCCTTCCAGAATCAAATCGCCCTGCCCGCGGATTTCGCCGCTGATGACCGTGGCCGGAGTGATAACGGTTTTCAGCCCGGGTTCGGGGACTGCGTCGGTGATGCGCTGATTTTGCATGGTTCTCCTTCAGGGAAAATCCCTTGACTGTTATTTGTTTCCAGTAAAAAAGTCCGTATTGCCGTAATGGTGAAAAACTGCCTGAACAGGACCATGGTTTCGGCCATTATCTTTCCTTTCATGGGGTCACCCGGATGAAAGAAAAGCATCTGGAGAATATCCCGGCTGCTTCCTTTTACGCTGGTTCGCAAAGAATCCGCCGAAGGGTTGCCGAATGCGCCATCCGCGTCGCGAAGGATAATCTTGCCTTTGAAATTGAGAGTTTCCTTGCGAATTCCCTGGTAGCGGTCGTTCTCATCGCCAAGGGTGATCACGATGGGTCCATCGACCTGGTCCAAGTCGTACAACCCGTAGCAAATCTGAAATTTGAGCGAAAGCAGGTTGGTCAGATCGACCGCTGGATTAACGGCGGGAAAATCGTTTTTAGCGCGGAGGCGGCGCAAGAGGGCTTCAGATGAAGGCCGGTGCTTGGTCGGATCGATATGCAGGGAACTGTACAACTGGCGGGTCCAGGCGAATCCGGGCGGCATGGATTGGTTTTGCATAGCGCGAATGCTGGCCAGCTGCTGAGAGCTGAATTCTTCCAAAAGATTCGTCCGGCAACCGGATATTCCGAAAAAAAGATTTATTCCCGCTCTCAGTTTTCCGCACAACAGGTTCTGGATTGAAGCTGGCTTGGTCATTGGCTGTTTGTAAATTCTAACACAGTATGGTAAAAAAATCTTTACGGCGGTCCCAAGCGGAGGCTGTCCCCGTTTTGCCGCTAACAGAGTAGCGCCAAGGAGAATCGCATGAGTAAATTCCTGCTTTGGTTGATATTGCTGGTTATTTGCTGGCCGCTGGCCTTGTTGGCCCTATTGATCTATCCCCTGGTTTGGCTCATTGCCCTGCCTTTCCGTTTGCTGGGCATCGCCGTCGAGGGAGTTTTTGACTTGCTTAAGGCTTTGATCGGTATGCCGGCCCGGATTTTGCGCGGACCCCGGCAGACCTGAACGGGGCCGGATACCGGTAATCTCTTCAGCTTCTGATTTTAAATAAGGGATCGCCGACGCGGACCGGTTCTCCCTTTCGGGCCAGTACGCTTTCCACGCGGCCGGCGGGTATGAGCAGGATGATCGTCGAGCCCATGGCGAAATGGCCCATCTCGGCCATCTGCTCCACCGGCAGATTGAGAGCTTGCCAGCGGTTGACGGCCGGTAAACCATTGGGGAGATAGCTCATGCTTATGCTGCCGACGAAAGTGGCGCCGACCGCGACGATGTAGAGGAAGCCGTTTTGAAAGGCAAGGCGGGTCACGACCCGCTCGTTGCGGATAAAGAGACGCTTGACGCGTGTCACCGAGAAATCGTTGACCGGGAAGAGGCGGGTGCCGCCGTGGAAGCAGCCGCTGATGAAGCCCGAGAGAGGATAGTGGAAGCGATGGTAATTTCTGGGTGAAAGATAGATCGTCGCGGCATGCCATTTTTGCGAAAGGTCCAGGTCTTCGGCAATCAGGAGGCTGAGCGGATAGCTCCAGCCCTTGACCTGGGTGGCGAGGTCTTGGTCAACCAGTTCCAGTTCGCTCAAGCGGCCGTCGACCGGGGCGAGCAGGAAGCGCTTGTCTGTCGCAAGCGGGCGCTTGGCCGGGGCAAGGGGGCGCAGGAAGAACTCGGAGAGCGACTGGTAATCGTCAGCTTTTCCCAGGAACTCATCCATGTCGATGCGGTAATGGCTTTGAAAACGGTGGATCAGCCACTGGGCCAGGAAGCGCGGCCGGCGCAAACGCATCAGTTTTCCCCAGCAACGGCTCAAAAACGGCAAGGAGATGCATGACAGGAGAAGCCGGGAAAACAGCCTAGTTACATTTTTCATTGTTTTAGAAATTGTAGATCAGGCGGGCAGGCATGTCAATTGAGCGTTTCGCGGGAGAAAATGGAGACAGCCTCATTCTTGTCAGTCGGGAATAGTCGTGTTATCCTGGGCGGATGACTCCCGAGAAACCGGAACTGACCTGGAAGAAGATCGCGATTTTCTGGTTGCCGCTGTATTCCACCTGGCTGATGATGAGCGTGGAAGGTCCGTTCATTGCGGCCATCATCGCCCGTCTGGCCGGCGCCACGTTCAACCTGGCCGCTTACGGAGTTGCTTTCTCACTGGCCATGATCTTCGAATCGCCGATCATCATGATGCTCAGTGCGGCCAATGTCCTGGTCAAGGACCGGGCTCACTTTCTCCGGCTGCGGCGTTTCAGCAACAGCTTGAACGCGCTGATCACCTTGATCATGCTGCTGGTTCTTATACCGCCTGTGTTTTTCTGGCTTACCCGGAGCCTGATCGGGCTTCCCTGGCCGGTGGCGCGGCTGACGCACCTGGCAGCCATCCTCCTGACCCCCTGGCCGGCGGCCATCGGCTACCGGCGTTTTTACCAGGGCATTTTAATCGGCAACCATTTGCCGCACCGGGTGGCTTACGGCACCCTGGTGCGCCTGGGCTCGATGGCGGCAACCGCTTTGCTGCTTGATCTTTTTTCATCGCTCCCCGGGGCTTGCGTGGGTGCCGCCGCCTTGTCCGCCGGGGTTGTCATGGAGGCCATAGCCAGCCGCTTCATGGCCCGGAGCCTGGTCAGGAGGTTGCTGGCCGAACCTGAAAATGATAGTGTGGTAAAACCGCCCATAAGCTATCGTTCCCTGGCTGGGTTCTACCTGCCCTTGGCCTTGACTTCGGTGCTGGCCCTGGCCATTTATCCGTTGATCTCATTTTTCATGGGCAAAAGCCGCCTGCCCATAGAATCACTTGCCCTGCTGCCGGTCCTGAACGCCTTGACTTTCATTTTCCGCAGCGTCGGCCTCTCGTTCCAGGAGACGGCCATCGCCTTGCTCGGCCATGGCGCCGGCAGCCGCCGTAAATTGGGCTCTTTTGCCCTTTTCCTGGGGCTCGCGGCCTCGCTTTCATTGGGGTTGATTTCGTTCACGCCCGCGGCTTTTTTGTGGTTCCACCGCATTTCGGGACTGACGCTGGAATTGACCCGCCTGGCCATTCTGCCGATCCGCATCATGAGCATTCTGCCGGCCCTGGAAGTGCTGCTCGCTTTCCAGAGGTCATTACGAGTCAAGGAGAAAAACACCCGGCCGGTTATCCTGGCCACGGCCATCGAAGTGTCGGTCATCGTCGGCGTGCTGCTGCTGGCCATTTCCGGACTGCACATGATCGGGGTGCACGCCGCAGCGCTGGCCGCGGTCAGCGGAAGGTTGTGCGCCAATTTTTATCTCTTGCGTTCCGGCAAAAAATAAAAAAGGCTCAGCGTGCGCTGAGCAGGTCATAAACTATCTTAACCAGCAACAGGATCAGAACCAAAATGAATATTGGGCGGATGATGTTGCTGCCCCGCTTGATGACCAGCTTGGCGCCGAGAAGATTGCCGGCGATGCCGGCCACAGCGGCTGGGATGCCGATGGAGTAGATGACCTTGCTATTGACGATGAAGGTTGTCACGGCCGCGATATTGGAGGCCAGGTTCACGACCTTAGTGTTGGCGTTGGCGGTGACAAAATCGTATTTCAGTACCAATGTATAAAACAGGATCAAAAAAGTACCGGTGCCGGGTCCAAAAAAACCGTCGTAGAAGCCGATCAGGGTTGCCGCCACGGCGGCGAGGGAATATTTCCGCCCCCGGGCCTGCAGTTGGGAATGGTCATGTTGGCCAAGGGAGCGGTTGAACAGGGTGAAGGCGGCGATCACCGGGATAAGGACGATCAGCAGATAACGCAGGAAATCGGGATGGATCAACAGCACGGTGCGGGCGCCCAAAAAAGACCCGCCCAAGGCGAAAAAAGCGCTGAGCAGCGCCACGCGGCTGTCGATCAGTCCATGCTGGTGATAGCGCAGGGTGGCGAAAAAAGTGCCGAAGCTGGAAGAAAATTTGTTGGTGCCCAGCACCGAATGGGGCGGCAGCCCGGCGGCCATGTAGGCGGGGACCGAAAGTAGCCCGCCGCCGCCGGCGATCGAATCCACCACTCCGGCCAGGAAAACGATGGGCAGAACGATCAGGAATGTGTTCAGCATCGACGGGTCACTTCGGTGCAACTGGGCCGGGCAAGCGAATTATCCTTTGCCGTAATGGTCGTGCCAAAGATGAAACTGCATCAGCGCCCACAGCCGGTGGGAGTGGTTTTCGCGGTTGTGCAAGTGTTCCTGGATCATGGTTTGCACGTATCCGGGGTTGAACAATCCCATGGCGCTGATTCGTTTTTCAGACAGAGTTTCCAGCATCAGTCCCCGCAATTCGTTTTTCAACCAGTTTTTAATCGGAATGGAAAACCCCTGTTTCTGGCGGTAAAGGATCTTTTGGTCAAGAATGCCCTCCATGGCCTTTTTGAAGAACCACTTGCCCGTGCCGTTCCTGACCTTCCAGTTTGCGGGCAATGAAAAGGCAAATTCCACTAGCTTGTAATCCAGCAAGGGGGCGCGCGCTTCCAGTGACGCGGCCATGGTCATGCGGTCGACCTTGACCATGATGTCATCGGTCAGGTAGGTCTTCAGATCCAAGTAGAGGTCCTGGTTGATCCCGGAAAATTGTCGGCTGCGTTTGAAGAACGACGCGAACGGCTCGCGCTCCGTCAGGTCGTGCGAAAAAGAATCTTTCTGAAAAGCCGGGGTATAGAAGCGTGTTTTTTGCGCCGCGGTCAGGAAAAGCATCCAGCGGAAATGGCGGTCAACCGCGGAGTTGCCCAAGCCTTCGGCAAAGCGTTTGCTGCGGTTGATCAACCCTTTTTTCAATGTTGAGGGAGGGATGATGCGCATGGATTGTGCGATCAGTGTCCGCAGCGGACGCAGGGGGGAAGCGTCGATGAAGTGCGCCAGTTTCTGGGCCAGGTAGTGTTCATAGCCGCCGAAAATTTCGTCGCCGCCGTCACCCGAAAGGGCGACGGTGACCTTTTCCCGCGCGCTGCGGGCGACCAGGTAAGTAGGAAAATTTGAAAAATCCCCCAGAGGTTCATCCAGGCAGGCGGCCAGCTTCATGACCAGGTCGCGGATATCGGCGCTCAGTATTTTTTCGCAGTGGTCGGTCTTGAATTTTTTGGCGATCTGGCGCGAATACGGCAGTTCGCTGTACGATTTTTCTTCGAAACCGATGGAAAATGTCTTGATGGGCACGGGCGAGATTTTGGCCATCATGGCCACGATGGCGCTGGAGTCGATGCCGCCAGACAGGAATGCGCCCAGGGGCACATCGGAGATCATGCGCAGGCGCACCGATTCTTCGAGCAGGCAAAGGAATTCCTCGCGTGCCAAGGCAAAATCGGGCCGAGACTCATGGGTGACGGGAACGTCCCAGTATTCGCTCACGCTCACGCGGCCCTTTTCATAGACCAAAATGTGCCCGGCTGGCAGTTTTTTTACGCTGGCCAGTATCGAATAGGGGGCCGGGACGTATTCCAGGGTCAGAAAAAAATCGAGCGCTTCCAGGTCAACGGAGCGGTCGATGCCCGGGTAGGGCAGTATGGCTTTGATCTCGGAGCCGAAAATCAGGTTACGGTTTTCTTTCACGCAATAATACAGCGGCTTTTTCCCTATATGATCGCGGGCCAGGATCAGCCGGTCGTTTTTTTTGTCGTAGATGGCGAAGGCGAACATGCCGCGCAGCTTTTTCACAAAATCCAGGCCGAATTCCTCGTAGAGGTTGACCACCACTTCGGTGTCGCTCTGGCTGCGGAACGTGCAGCCTCGTTGCTCGAGCTCCAGGCGTAATTCCTTGAAATTGTACACTTCGCCGTTGTAGGTGATCCAGGAGTTGCCCGATTGCGAGCACAGGGGCTGATGACCGGTGGAAAGGTCTATGATGCTCAAACGCCTGGCCGCCAATCCGATGCCCGCGTGATAAAAAAAACCGTCATCATCGGGACCGCGGTGAACGATCTGGTCGTTCATCTGCTTCAGGGTAGCTTCATCGGCCTCTTTTTCAAACTGAAAAAAACCGCAGATACCGCACATCCGTTCACCCTTTGCTTATGTCAAAATGATCCGCGCTTGCTGCCGTCTCCCGGCTGAAGGCGAATCCTGGGAAAATATAATTCTTAAACCGAGCGCTTGCCGGAGATGCAAGTTCATCGCGGATCCGGCGAGCGTTGTCAGCGATCTCGATTATTTGAAACTTTTAATGGCCTCGTTCTCGTCCTGGAAGGTCTCGAAGACGGTGATGAGCTTGGTGACACTCAACAGATCTTTGACCTTGTTGGTCAGGTTGACGATTTTGATCGTGCCGCCCGCTTTCTTCAGGGTGGTGTAGGAGCGGACGACCTCGCCAAGGCCGGTGGAGTCGAGGTAGGGAACTTCGGCGAAATTCAGCACCAGCTGCCTTTCGTTGTCCTTGATGGTGGCATCGATGGATTGCCGGAGTTCGTCGATTCCCTCGCCGCTCAGTATTTTCCCTTTCAAGTCAAAGATGGTAACATTGCCTTTTTTTCTTTTTTCTATCTTCATTTTGCTTCTCCTTGCCTTAACGAAACATTTATAACATATCAGAAATAAAATTTCAATCTTTTTTTTTATTTCACCATCTGGTCTTCGTCGCCGGCCTTGCATGCCGGTCCGTTGGGGCAGTGAGCGGCGCTGCGCTCCCATTGCAGGGTGGTATGGGCGATCTTGAAGCGCTCGTGCAGCTCGCGGCTGGCTTGGGCGATCAGCGCATCGTCATCGTCGGCCGCGACCTTGACCAGGTGCGCGGTCAGTGCGGTCTCACTTGTGCTCATGCCCCAGATGTGCAGGTCGTGAACGGCGCTGACGCCCGGGAGATTTCGCAGGTAGGACTCGACCGCCCCGGGGTCGATGGCGGCCGGAACCGCGTCCAGGGCAAGGTTCAACGATTCGCGCAATAGCCCCCAGGTGCCTGTGAGAATGACTGCGGCGATGAGCAGGCTCAGGACCGGGTCGAGCCAGAGCCAGCCGCTCAGCAAAATAAGCACGCCGGCCACGACGACGCCCGCCGATACGGCCGCGTCGGCGGCCATGTGCAGGAAAGCACCGCGGATGTTGAGATCGTCTTTTCGCCCCGACCTGAACAATATGGCCGTGACCGTATTGACGATCATGCCGATGATGGCCACGGCGATGACCGTCTTCCCGGCAACCGGGGCGGGGTGAGCCAATCGTTTGATGGCTTCCCAGGCGATGGCGCCGACCGCCAGCAGCAGGATGACCGCGTTCAGCATGGCGGCCAGGATGGATGAACCGTGCCAGCCGTAAGTGCGGCGTTCCGATGGCTTGCGCCGCGACAGATAGCTCGCCCCCCAGGCTAGCAGCAGCCCGAGGACGTCGCTGAGGTTGTGCCCGGCATCGGCCAGCAATGCCAATGAACCGGAGACGACCCCGAACAGGCCTTCGCCGATGACGTAAGCGATGTTCAGAGCGATGCCGATACCGAAGGCCCGGTCGTATTTGCCCAAGGCTGGATCGTGTCTGTGATTCATGCGACCAGGAGCGAATGCAATTTTTTATATTTCGACAAGCCGGTAATCAGGATTGCCAAAACCGATTTCCCGGGCATAGTCGATCTGCACGCGATAGGGGATGTCATAGGACAGCTGCGAGAGGAGTTTACCGGTTTTCAGCTCCACCAGGTCTAGTGAGGCGGCATCAAGGGCCACCGGATCGAAGGCAATCAGCACGCCGATGTCCGGGGAGATTTTCTTGTAGCCGCCCATGCAGTCGCAGTCCTTGCTGATGCGGTTCAAAAAATTGATGTACAGGGCCTTGCCTGGCTTGGCCAGGGCCACGCCCCAGGCATGTTCGACGATTTTGCGCTGCAACTGTTCGTAGGTTTCGGACCAGTTGTAGCCGACGGCGTCGAAGCGGCAGACGGTAAGGCATTCGGCGCAGCCGATGCATTTTTTTTTGTCGATTTGAGCGATTTCCTCCTTCAAGGTGATGGCCTGGGCGGGGCACCAGGTGATGCAAGCGCCGCAGCCCGTGCACTTTTTTTTCTTGACCGAGGGCGTGGCGGTCGAATGCTGGGCGAGTTTGCCGCGGCGGCTCGAGCAGCCCATGCCCATGTTTTTCAATGCTCCGCCGAAACCCGAAACCATATGGCCGGTGAAATGCGAGACCAGCACCAGGGACTGGGCCTTGACGATCAGCGAAGCGATCTTGACTTTTTGATAAAGCCGGCCCGGGATGTTCACGTCGATTTCCTCGTCGCCGGTCAGGCCGTCGGCCATAATCAGGGGAATTTGTGTGCTTTCATAACTGAAACCGTGGCGCTGGGCCAGCTCGATATGGCCGACGGCATTGGCGCGCAGGCCGCTATACAGGGTGGCCGTATCGGTCAGGAATGGCCGGGCATTTTTTTCCTTGACCAGCCTGCCCAGCATGAAAAAATTCAGTGGGCGGACATACCCTTGGGTATTTTCCTCGCCGAAATGGGTCTTAAAGGCCACCAGGTCCTGGTTCTTGACAAAAGCAAGCCAGTCGTTGGCCTTGATGGCCCTTTCGAGCTTTTGACAGATCAGTTCGTCGGCTTCGCCATCAACAATGTGAATTAAAAAAACGTTCTCTTTCATTGGTGGTCCTGCTCCTCGTTGGCTGGCCTTGCGTGAATTTGTCGCAGCGAAATCAGAAATATAACTATTCCGGTATTGAAAGTCAATCCGGCTTCGGAATTTTCGGGCAAATCGTTTTTTATGGCAATGGAACGCCAGCGGGGAAATTTTGTTGGAAAAGCTCATTATTGCTTGACTTTTCATTTTCCCTATGTTACATAATCTTAAGCAGGAGGTCCATATGAACAAAAAATACCTGGCTGAAGAAATCGCCAAACGCATCTCCATAAAAAAATATGAAGCCTATAATTTTATCGACCTGTTCATTGAAGTCGCCCTGGAAAACCTTGGCCAAGGTCGTAAACTGGTGCTTTCCAAATTCGGAACCTTGATCATAAAAAAGAAAAATAAGAAAAGGGTCATTAATCCAATCACCCGTCAGCCCATGATCATTGCCCCAACCAAAATAGTCAAGTTTATCCCGGCGGAGAATTTGAAGCGCAAGTTTGAGGGAAATGGTTGAGTTCAATGAAGGGCAGTTAAAACGGGTCGCTTTTCACCTGCTGACTTTTAAAAACCCAAAGGCCAGGCTTTATTTGCTCAAGAACAGAGTCAGCACCGATGATTTTTTTTGCCTGGGAGCGCGGCAGCTGGAGCTGATCGGTCTTCTGCCGGCTGAAATCAAGGTCGTGCGTGGACGCGGCTGGAGCGCCGCCGAAAACGAGGTGGCGCGGCTGGAAAAAAACCATGTGCAAATCATTTTCCGGGAGGAGAAAGATTTTCCTCCTTTGCTGGGACAAATATACGATCCCCCTGACTTTATCTATTTTACCGGCAATCGGGAAGTTTTAGTCAAGAAAAAATTGGCCGTCGTCGGTTCCCGGCGCGGCAGCGCGTACGGGCAAAGCGCCTTGAACAGGATCCTGCCTGACTGCTGCCGGGCGGGGCTGGTCGTTGTTTCCGGCATGGCCTATGGCATTGATTCCATGGCCCACCGGCTGGCGGTCAGAGAAAATTCCGGGACCATCGGGGTCAATGCCGGGGGCTTGCTGCATTTGTATCCCCAGGGCAACATGATCCTGATAAAAAAGATCATCGACCAGGGCGGCATCATCAGCGAATTTCCCCTGGACGTCGTCCCCCGGCCGTTTCTCTTTCCCATCCGCAATCGCATCATCGCCGGCATCGCCCAGGCGGTTCTGATCGTGGAAGCGGCGCTGCGCAGCGGTTCACTGATCACGGCCAGGCTCGCCTTGGAACAAAACCGCGACGTGATGGCGGTCCCGGGCAACATTGATTCGTCTTTGAGCCAGGGAACAAATTATTTGCTGCAGCAGGGCGCCAAATTGATCCAGAATTCCGCGGATTTGCTTGACGAGTTTGGGCTGAACCGCCCGGTGCGGCCGCAAATCGAGGTGTCGCTCTCGTTAAAGGAAAAAAAAATACTTGACTTGTGCGGGGAAAATGAGTTAAAAGGTATCGACTTTTTGGTAGAAGCGCTCAATTGGTCGGCAGCGGAAATTATTTCGCTTTTAATGGGATTGGTTTTAAAAAATTTGCTTGTTGAAGAAGCGGGCGGCTACCGAAGGATGACTTATGGCTAAAAAAACATTGGTTATTGTCGAATCTCCTGCCAAGTCGAATACCATCTCCAAGTACCTGGGCGACGGGTTCATGATCAGTTCATCGATGGGGCACATCCGCGACCTGCCGGTCAAGGTCCTGGGAATTGATTTGAAAAACAATTACAAGCCTTTTTACGTCGATTTGCCCGGGAAAGCCCAGGTGATCAGAGATTTGCATCAGCTCGCGCAAAAAGCAGACAAGATCTTGCTGGCGTCGGACCCGGACCGTGAGGGGGAAGCCATCGCTTTTCATTTGCAGGAGATTCTAAAAAAGGACAACGAGCATATCTTCAGGGTGCTTTTTAATGAAATCACCCGCTCCGCCATCCTGGCGGCGGTCGAAAATCCCTTGGCTATCGACCCCCGCAAGGTGAATTCCCAGCAAATGCGCCGGTTGCTGGATCGCCTGGCCGGGTATAAGATCAGCCCGGTTCTACAGAGAAAGATCGGCGGGCCGCTGTCGGCCGGGCGTGTGCAATCCATCGCTCTGAAAATTATCGTGGAACGGGAAAAGGAGATCAGGGCCTTTGTTTCCGAGGAGTACTGGACCATCGCCGTTGAGCTGGAAGGAAGCCAACCGCCTTCTTTTACCAGCAAGCTGGAAAAATGCGACGGCAAAAATGTGAAAATCGTCTCCCGGGATGCCTGCGACTCCGTGCTGGCCGAATTAAAACAGAATCCATATGCGCTTGATCGCATCCAAAAGAAGCTGAAAAAGCGCAAACCCCTTCCGCCCTTGATCACTTCAACCCTGCAGCAGGAAGCCTTCCGCCGCTTCAAGTTTCCGGTGAAAAAAACCATGCAGCTGGCACAGCAGCTGTATGAGGGCGTGAATATCCACGGCGGCGAGACCACCGGTTTGATCACCTACATGCGCACCGATTCTTTCCGCGTCTCCGATCAGGCCCGCGACCTGGCCCGGGAGTACATCGTAACCAGCTTGGGCAAGAAGTTTTACCCGGCTGCGGCTAACACGTTCAAAATGAAGTCCAAAATTCAGGATGCCCATGAATGCATCCGTCCCAGCACCCCCTTTCACGCGCCGGAAGACATCAAGGCCGATCTGAACCCAAGCCAAATGAAGATTTTTCAATTGATCTGGGAACGTTTTTTCGCCTCGCAGATGGCCGCGGCCGAGATTGAGGAAACCCAGTTTGATGTCCGGAACGGCCGTTACCTGTTCGTGACCAAGGGCGAGATAATCAAATTCAAGGGTTTCCTGGCCATGGCCAAGGGCGAGGGCGAGCAGACCGTCCTGCCGCTGCTGCCGGAGAAAGAGATCCTGAAATTGCTCGCCATCGACGACAAGCAGAATTTCACCAAGCCGCCGACCCGCTACAATGAGGCGTCGTTGGTCAAGGTGCTGGAGGAAAAAGGCATTGGCCGCCCCTCCACCTACGCCAAGATCATCGAGACGCTCAATAAGCGGGAATACGTTTACAGCGAGGAAAAGAAATTTGTTCCCACCGATTTGGGAATCAATGTCGTTGATTATCTGGAAGAAAATTTCAAGGACATCATGAACTTCAATTTCACCGCCGAGCTGGAAAAAAAACTCGATCAGGTAGCCGAAGGCGAGCTGGATTGGGTGACCGGGATCGATCAGTTCTATAAAAAATTGGCGCTGGACCTGGCCAAGGTCAAGAACGGGAAGAAAGTGGAACTGCTGACCGGGGAAAAATGCCCGACCTGCGGCGGCGACCTGCTGAAAAAATATTCCCTTAAGACCAGGGGCTGGTTCATCGGCTGTTCCCGCTACCCCGAATGCACGTACACGGCCCGGGTCACGCTGAAGGATGAAAAAATCAATCCCGATGAGATCCAGGAAAAAAAATGCCCCTTATGCGCCAAGCCCTTGATCAAGAGATATTCCCGCAAAACCGGGCAATACTTCATCGGCTGTTCGGGGTTCCCGGCCTGCAAGCATATCGAAACCAGCCAGGAAGAATTGGGCGCCTGTCCCCAGTGCAACAAGCCCCTGACCAAGAGATTTTCGCGCAAAACCAGGCGCTATTTTGTCGGCTGTACCGGCTATCCTGAATGCAAGTTCATCCAAAAAAGGTGAAAAGCAAGATCACCGTCATCGGCGGCGGTCTGGCCGGAGTCGAGGCTGCTTACCAGATCGCCAAGCAGGGCATTGCGGTGGATCTGCACGAAATGCGGCCGCAGGTGATGACCGAA
>Ga0315293_10003662_pt1 | contig 14826 bp, 25 predicted proteins | sample YL17G13_20_MG_FD_203071 | JGI IMG/M metagenome (GOLD analysis project Ga0315293, IMG submission 203071) | Sediment microbial communities from Yellowstone Lake, YNP, Wyoming, USA - YL17G13_20 | ecosystem: Environmental > Aquatic > Freshwater > Lake > Sediment | place: USA: Wyoming | collected... | reverse complement strand
ATAATTCCAGTTAAACATCCCTTCCCGATAAGGATGAAACCAAGTTGTGCTTATCTGCTTTCCGTGGGTCAGAACGCAGTATCTATAATTTGGCATTTTTAATTGGTCAAATATCCAAACCACATCACCGTGGTTCTCAGAATTTCTCATATATTTAAAATGCTTCTCGGCATCAAAGAATACATCCGCCGGATACATAATCGTATAAAATGGCGGATTGATAACAGGATTCCATTCCGCCAATCTTTGCGTCTGGTGATTGAAAACATATCCCCTGCTATGGGTTAGGATTCTTCTTTCCTTGTATTCCTGTTTTTGTATTTCCTCCACTTCTTTCTGGTGGTAAAAATCATCCGAGGGCTGGCAAGTTTCATAAATATATTTCTCGCCATTATAAACACTCTTTAATTGGGGCAGAATAACTTTTAACCTTTCCAGTAAATTATCATTCTGGTATTTATCATCGTGGATTGGTATTCCGCCAAAGGTAAAAATAAACTTCAGTCCAGTTTTGTTCAAGTCGTTATAGAATTCTTTAGTCAAAGGATTGTCCCTTTCCTGTTCCCTGAAACAAACCCATAATACAAAATCCTTTTCTGTCTGGTTTAATAATGCCTTTAATGGATACTTTTTGAATATCCCTATCCTATATTTAAACCAATCATCCCCCCGATAACCCTGATGCAATCCCAAACCAGTAAAGGGGCACATTAAAAGATGAAGGAAGTCTCTCATTTTAGTGATAGTTTCTCTAATAAGTGTATTAATTCAACCACTTCTTTGGCTTGGACTCCTTTGCCCTTTAATAAATCCTGATAAACATATTTGTGCAGATTTTCATAAGCAAGATTTTCTTTAGTTGAAAGATTGTATTCTTTTTGATTTATTTTCAATACCCTCCGTTGGGTTTTTTTATCTTCATCTAATTTTAAACGCCAATTACATTCATATTTGTCCCCCTTCATAAAACCATTTGCCCCCTTTATATCAAGGTGGAAGGTTTCCCAATAAGTAGGGAATCCAAATAATCGTATAATAACATCAAAAAAGTGGATTCCTAAATTGAATATTACTCCACCCGACCTCTCGTTCTGCCCTTTCCAGCCATTGAAATATTTATCATCCCGATGAACGCTTATATCCATATCAATGTGGTTTATATCTTTAACTTCTATTTCCTTTAATATTGGATGATGCCTTAATTGAAAAACAGTATAAATATTTGGGAATTGGGCAAGTATTTTTGCATCAACACTGCTAATAACCAGTGGCTTTTCACATAAAACTTTTTTCCCTTTTTTAACTTCTTGCAAACAAAGAGAAAAATGTTTATCATTAGGTGCTAATATAACCACGCAATCCTCATTAGTATCATAACCAACTATTTCTCCTCCAACCTCCTGGATCGCCCTTAGATGGGTTGGAAATATGAAACCCGTGCCTAAAAATGAGAATCTCATTTTGTTATTTTAATTAGTTTATCGTTTATTTTATCCACTACTTTTAATAGTTCTAAATCAGCCCCTATTTTTTCGGCAAACTGAAGTAGGGATTTTATATCTTTTGGCAGGCACTTGCCAGAATATCCCCTGAAGTTCTTTTGATACCATATTTCAAGGTGTGTCTTTCCTATTCTCCTGTCGGCTGAAACACATTCTTTGATGCTGTCATAATCTACCCCCATTTTTTTGCATAAATCATACATTTGGTTACAGAACACTACCTTGGTCCCAAACCAAGAATTATTGAAATACTTTACCATCTCCGCTTCTTTGGCTGGCATTATTCTTTCAAATGGGGCTAAAGGAAGCATCAGTATAATATCCTCGGCCACAGAATAACTTTCCTTGGTATATCCTATAATCTGCCTATCAGGCCTCTGCATATCAAAGTCGGCTGTCTTTTCGGTCAGGAATTCGGGATTAAACAAGACTTTCAGGTTAGGATACATTGCCTGAAATCTTTCGGTTGTCCCAGGAATCACTGTCGATTTGATTACCACTATTTTATTCCCCTTAATGACAGAAAAGGCATCCTCTAACATTGAGGCATCAAATCCCCTTTCATTGTATGGCGTAGGAACACAGATAAAAATTATATCAGCTTTATTCAGTTCCTCAACCGAACCTAATCTTTTTGGCGGATCGTATAAGATTGGCTCTTCTAAACACTTAGCCAAAGCACCTCCTACGAATCCTACTCCCATAATTCCTATTTTATTTTTCATATCGTATTTTTCTGTATAAATAATATGGTTCTGGAAAAACCTTTAATAATGAAAATACTAAATATCTTATAACTGCCTTTGGATATTCTTTCCAAACTTTATGGCGCAGGAATACTTTTAAGCACCAAAAAGAATCTTCTTGGCGCTTCTTCACAACATTTTTAGTGTCAGAATCTTCCCGATATTTTATAAAGCAATCGGGCATAAATCCAAACTTTCCCAACTTCCTAATTCTTAAAAAGAAATCAAGGTCTATTGCCCGTTTCAAATCCTCACTATATTCCCCCGCCTCTTTTCGATAAAGCACCGAAGAATGGGGAGGAAAGGCACTCATAAAACAGTTACTGTTAAATCTTGCTATCTCTTTTCCGGTTTTATCAACCTCTATTGAACTTGTGCCAACTAAGATATAGTCTTTATGTTTATCCAAGAACTCAACTTGTCTTTCTAATTTGTCTTTGCTTATCCAAGAATCATCATCAGCCAAAATGGCGATATACTTTCCTTTGGCTTTTCTTGTCCCTGCGTTTAAGGTCTTGGCTATCCCTTGATGCTTCTTGTCCTCAATAATAATCAACTCAAAATCCTTGAAGGTTTGGTTCTTGACGCTTTCCACCGCCTCTTTTAATGTTGGTCTTTTAATTGTGGGAATGATTACGGAAACTTTCATCTTATACAGGTCATCACCGCCCCATAAGAAGTCCAGGGTTCACCGCCGAACATCTCTGGGGATAATTTAGTTACTATAATATATTTAAAATAGTTGTCGGATAACAATTTAAAATAGTTATAAGCGAAATATCTGGTCATTAATCTTAATTTCAATCTCTTTAACCAATTATCAGAATGGAACTCATTAAACAGCATCTTGTCGTATCCTACTCTCCTTATTTCTCTAAATGCCCTTTCTATCTTATCCGGCCCGATATAAATCAAACAGGCGTCTGTTATCACCAGGTCAAAAAGTTCCCCATCAAAGGGAATGGCCATAATGTTTCCTACCCTGAAATCTATCTCCGATATTGTTTCACCCGGTTTTATAACAAACATCTCGGCTGGAAATGCCTCTTTAAACAATTCCTTTGCTGCATCTATAGCATCGGAATTTATGTCGCATCCGCAGATTGTGCAGTCGGGAAATTCCTTTTTAATCCTGTATAAGTTAGCCCCGCAACCCATACCTATTTCCAAAACCCTTTTTGGCGGGGATGTTTTTATTAGTTTGATTAGAAAGTCCCGATGGGGATGGTCTGGGTCAAAGTAACCTTGTCTCCAATTTGATTTCGCAATTTCGTCTAAATCGGTTAGTAATTTCCCGTTAGATGTTACAAACGGCCAGTTTATTTTGTCTGTTTTTCTTCTACCCTCTTTGCTCCAGTATTCTTCATTCTTTTTTGTGTTTGCCGGCATATTATTTACATAAACAACTTAATTTATTGAATGCCCACCAAAGGGCATAAATCATTAAAATAACCTTAATCACCTGTAAAATAGTCTCTGTTTTGCTCATTTTATAATCCAAAACTTATCCTTTTTAATTGCCCTTAATTTTTCCTCTGGAGTCATAAGTTCCTCGGTCAACTTCTCTCCTTGTTTTGCTCCAGTTATTTTAATCGGAACTTCACTTCTGGCTTCTTTCATTATCTTTTTAGCTAAATCAATTATCTTCACCGGCTTCCCCATATCCAAAATGAATATTTCGCCGCCTTTTCCTATTTCCGCCGCCTTAATTACTAAGGCACACGCCTCTTCTATGCTCATAAAGAACCTTTCCATTCTTTCATCGGTTATGGTTATCGGTTTTCCTGCCGAAATCTGCTCTTGCCAAATAGGAATAACACTTCCCCTACTTCCCAAAACATTACCAAACCTTACCACAATTCCGCCACATCTTTTTGTTATTATTTCCCCTATTAGTTTCGTTGTTCCCATTAAGGAGGTTGGATTGACCGCCTTATCGGTTGAAACAAATATGAATTTTGTCTTATAGGAATTGACCAACCGCAAAATATTCATTGTCCCGAAGATATTCGTCTTTATCACTTCCGAGAAATGGTCTTTCTCAAAATGGGATAAATGTTTGTAGGCGGCGGCGTGGAAGACTATCTCTGGTTTGTGTTTATTAAATATCTCTTCTAATCTCTCTTGGTCTCTAATGTCGGCTATCTCTGGTATCACTCCTTTTAAATCAAATAAACCAGACTCATTTTGGTCTAACGCTATTACCTTATTGTGTTCCGCCAGTTGCTGGCATAGTTCTGAACCTATGCTTCCTGCACCGCCGGTGATGAGGATAACTTTGTTTCGCATTTTCTTATAAATGTTGCGGGTGATCCATACCAAACTTCGCCAGCTGGAACAGATTCAGTGATTAATGAACCTGCCCCAATAAAAGCATTCTCTCCTATCGTCACTCCTGGAAGTATGGTTACATCCGCACATATCCTTGCCCCAGACTTGACTAAGGTCGGAGCCCAGTCCTTACCGCCCGAAGGTGGATTCTTGTCGTTAGTGAAAGTCACCCTCGGGCCGATAAAGCAGTTGTCCTCTATGGTCACCATTTCTGGAATAAAGGCGAAGGACTGGATTTTACAATTCCTCCCTACTGTTCCTCCGATGTCAACAAAACTCCCAATTTTTGTTCCGTCTCCAATTTTGGCATTACCCCAAAGATTGATATATTTACCCCTGTATTTTTTCATAGAAGTTTTGAATTTGGGTTATTACATATTTTATCTGGGCATCAGTCAGTTCTGGCGCTATTGGCAGTCTTAAAGAAGTCTTACCGATATACTGGGTGTATTCTGGCATCTGGAATTCTGAAGGAAAGGGGTATCTGTTGATTATGGTTTCAATCCCCTTTTCCTGCAAGAACTTGAATAAAGCATCCCTTGCGTTTGTTCTGATAATGTAGTCTTGCCAGACACGGCCTTCTTTCATTTCTGGCAATACCAAATCCCCAATTCCCTTCAGGTTAGTATTATAAGACAATGCTATATTCGCCCTCCTTACCAGCCAGTCATCTAAGTGGTTGAATTTAGTATTCAATATCGCCGCCTGTAAATTATCAAGCCGTGAATTATGCCCGACAAATAAGTTGTTTGGTTTTCCGCCGTGGTTTCTCAATAATCTTATCTTCATCCAAGTCAAAGGATCGTTTGTAACCACCGCCCCAGCATCCCCATAAGCACCCAGAATTTTAGCTGGATAAAAACTAAAGCATCCAGTCAACCCATAAGAACCAGCCATCTTATCCTGTTTCGCCCCCAATGCTTGGCAAGCATCCTCTATCACCACTAAATTATATTTTGCCGCCAGTTTCATAACCTTATACATATCAACCATATTGCCAGCCAAATGGACTGGGATTATGGCTTTGGTATTAGAAGTTATTTTTCTTTCAGCATCTTCTAAATCCATCAATAAATCTGCCCCGACATCTACCAAAACTGGAGTTGCCCTTCGGCAGTGGATCACTGCTTCTATGGTGGCAAAAAATGTATGGGCTGGAACTAAAACCTCATCGCCTTGATGTATGTTTGTAGTCAGTAGGGAGAACAAAAGGGCGTCAGTCCCAGAATTGACACCTATGGCATATTGTATCCCAATATATTTAGCTAGTTTTTCCTCAAACTCCTCAACATCTTTTCTTAATATCAAATCACCACGGGATAAAACATCATTGATAGTCTTGTCTATCTCTGGCTTTATCTTTTTATATTGTAATCCGAAATTAACAAATGGTATTTTCATATTTTTTAAATGCCAAAAACCCCACTCAAGGTGAGTAAAACTCGATAAGAGTAGTTGGCGTTAGTTTTCATCCTCCTACTATACCGAATTTTGTGCTTGTCTTATTTCTGAAAGTGCCATATTCGCTTCTGTATGATGTCTTTTAACCGTATTTACACTTATTCCCAATTCTTTCGCTATCTCTTTATAAGAGTATCCATCCATCCTCAATTCTATTACTTCTCTTTGGCGAGGAGTTAATTTATCCAATATTAAATCAGTGTCTATTTTATCGTTAAGTTCATTAACAAATTCTCCATTGTCGCCAACTTCAAACTCTTTTTCTTTTAATTCTTCTAAAGACAATACGTTTCCCCTTGGATATTGTCCCCTATGTTCTTGTCTCCAAAATTCTTTTCTTTTATTTTCTGCGTCTATCGCATCATAAGGTAATATTATTTTTTTAAATTTTTTCATAATAAAAAACAACCAATTAAAAATTAACTGGCTGTCCCTTGGAACGTGTAGGTTTAGCCCCTTGGAGCTAATTGCCTGCCTCTTTTTCGACTAACTCTATTTTTTTAAATTTTATTGTTGCTTCAACTTTCCATAATTTCTTACATTTTATACATTCATAAAGCTTGCTCCAGCCCTCTCCTTCTCCTGAAGTTTTATCTAATGTTTCCCCGCAATCGCATTTATGAATGTGTTGTTGATCCACCTATATTAACCTTATATATTTTACTTTTGGCGCTACGACCTTTAGTATTTTCATATTTTTTTACTTATTGCTAATTTTGTATCTCTTATTCCAATAACCTCTCCATCTCTTTTTATTTCTTCCCACCCCCTTAATCTTGAAATTAAATTTGGAACTGTTTTATATTCCATTTCTTGTAAACAGTAAATATATGCCATCATTTTACCAAAATAATACTGATATCTGTCTCCCCATATAGATAACATTATCTTATCTTCCTGATTTATTGTGCTTTCCCCTTTTTTCTCTATTATTTTTCTAATTTTAAAAAAACCTTTGTTCTCTGAATTAATCCTTATTGAATCAACGTGCAACCTTAAAATGGTTTGTTCTAAATCTTCAATAAAAGGTGGAATATAGGATTGATATTGTGAATAGTTATCTTTATTTTTTCTTTTTTTAGAAATTTTTTTCATAATCGTATAAAACTTGGTTTTTTATTTAAATAACTTTTTATCATCGCCCGATCGACTTGTTTGGGCGTTTTTGGATAATATCTTTTAATGTTTGGGAGGTTTTTTAATAAGTCCTCTTCGTTCTCCTTGCCCTCTAAATTATGGGTGAAACCTATGAATCCTGACATTGAATAACCCACGATTTTCACATTCAAATTGGCGTAAGCTATATCATCCCTTATTTGCTCGTAATTCCTCATCAAAACAAAAGGGATAGTGCCATAAATATAAGGTTTCTTTCCTCCAAGTGCTAATCCTGCCGCAATTCCGGTCATTGATTGTTCTATTACTCCACAGTTTATAAATTGTTTTGGAAATCTATTCTTAAATTCCTCAAAGAAGCCGAATCCTAAATCATCAGTCAGAAACATTATATTTTCGTCTTTTCGCGCCAACTCCATTAAGGATTTGAAAAATTGCTTTCTCATAAAGTTCTGGTGTTAAATTCCAGTAATGCCACCCGACCTTGTTTTGAATAAAATCCACTCCTTTTCCTTTAGTGGTGGCTATTAAGTGAAATCCATTTTTAATTAAAAAATATTTGGGAATTTTTAGGATATTGTCTATCCTATCGCAGGCCTGAAGTCCATTATAATCAACATAGATTTTAAGGTTATTTAGTCCGTGTTGCCTGATAAATAATAGACATTCCCAAGTCGTTCCACACTGGAGCTCTGAGTCTCCCATCAAAACATAGACATCCCGTTTTCTGTTTGAAAGTGCCAATCCTACTGCCACTGGAAGTCCGTGTCCCAGACTTCCGATAGAATGCAATACTCCTGGAACTTCTTTTGAACACAAGGGGTATTTTTTAAGATACTCAACCAACTTTTTTCCTGAATGCCCCAACATCACATAGAACACACAAGCTCCACTGGCCTTTGAGAATATAAATCTATCCCCTTTTTTCATTTTAGAAAATATGTCTTGTAAAAGTTCGACACAACTCAAAGCTGAACCAATGTGGCAGGCGTGGGCTTTAAATGAAGCCGTAAGTATTTCTTGCCTTATTTCCCGATCGTCTTTCATATTCTCTTTTGGATATAGACTTGGATTATTTTATAAGTTTCTCTAAATAAGCTATTATATCTTCGTAGTATTTTTGATTTTTATAACTATACTTTATTTCCAACGATTTTTTATGTAGTTCTTTATACCACTCTTCTCCCCTTTTCTCTCTAATAATATCTTCCAAGCGGCGGTTTTGATGGGTAAGGCGGAAATGACAACCCAGACATAAGGAGATGAGGTTTTCTGGGGTATAGCGTAACGCTCCATAAGCTCCTTTGGGATAGAAATGGTGTAATTGGATTGCTCTTTTTCCGCAGATTTCGCAGTTTTTTTGTAAGTATTTTTCATGGGTTAGTTTATCGGCTTTTAATTGTAATCTTCTTAATTTATTCATCTTTATTTATTAGTTCTTTAGCTTTTTCTAACCCCATTTTATAGTGGGCTATTTCATAGCTTGCTGGTATTTTTTGGCTTTTAATTTCTTTTTCTATCTCCTCTAAAATCTCTTGGCGGTATTGGTGCTTTAAATCTTTAATCTTCATTTTATAAGTGTCTATAATGGCGTTTACTAATAATTCGTGGTCTTTATCCCATTTTTGTTTTTGTTGAGTAAGAAGTTGGCGGATGAAAGATTTAATCTTATCCCAATAAATAATACTGCTCTCTTCAGCACAACCACTTTCTTCCCATTGATAAGTATTATCATCAAATCTCTTTTCCCAATCCTCTTTTATTGGTTCTTGTAAATGGAACTTTTTATCACACCCGCAAGGAACTTGTTTGTCGCAATATGTGCAGAAAAATGGTTTTATTTCTTTTTTCATAATTTTATTATTTTAGGTTAGTAAGTTATTATCCCGCAGAATCTGGTAAAACGTTTTAGCGAATTGGCAAAGCCCAGTGTGGTTAAATAAAAATTGATATTCCATTCCGCCTTCTATTCCTGAAAATCTAAACTGAAGATGAGTTAAGGTTGCTTCTGCTATTTCGTGTATAATTTCTTCTTGCCAAAATTTTCGGGGGATAACAATTTCAAGTGTATCCCAATTCCAAGAAGCGTGATTGTTGTCTTTTTTGGCAATAATTTTCCAATCATATCCGAACATTTTTATTTTCTTTGGTATTTTCATATCTCTATTGGTTTATAATAATATCACTTGTCTTAATCTTTCTTGGGCGATTTTACAATACTTCTCTGATATTTCTATGCCGATAAAGTTTCTGTGTAATTGTTTTGCAGCGACACAAGTTGTGCCACTTCCACAAAACGGGTCAAAAATTATATCTGTTTCTTTTACACTTCCTCTTAATAAAAGTTTTTTCCAAAATTCTATTGGTTTAGCACAAGGATGTCCTAATTTTTCAGTAGTTTCACAATGTTCAATAATATCTGGTCTTGACCCTAAACAATTTTCTAAATAAGGGTCTTTCCCATAACATAAAACTGGTTGCCAACAAGTAAATCCCCAGGGATTCATTCCCGCACCAGCACGATTTGTCCATGCAATAATCCAATTACTTTCTGGATACCAAGTTATTTGACGTGTGGCACACGTCAAAAGAATTCTTTTAGATATACGCATAATTTCTGGCATAGTTGCTTGGATTAACTTTTTAACATTTACTGGCGTATCTTCAAAATTATCATAATCTTCTCCAACACCATAAGGAAAATCAGTTAAACATAAATCAATACTCTTATCTGGAATTTGGGGCATAACTTCCAAACAATCTCCGCATATCACCTTATTTATAAAATCGTCTGGGTATTTCATATCTCTATTGGTTTATAATTCTAAAGTAGTGTTTTATATTCTCTAAATGCTTCTTCTAAAATATATTCCCCGATTTTTGGGTTGACACAATTTCTTAATATCTGCCGTTTGTTTTTTAATTTATAATCCGACAAATCAAATCCACATTTTTGCTGCAACTGGGGTATTTGCGATTTTCTTATTAAGTCTGTCTCAAAATTTCTTTCTTTTATTTTTTTGTTGCCCCAGAAATAATGTCTTTGAAGAATAAAGTCTGGTTTGATTAATGACTCATAATAAGGCTTAACATTTTCCACCACCCAATTTTTCCCATAATATCTTAAGAAAATTATCTCCTGCCATAGTGTCATTTCGGGATAAACTGGATTGCTATTGTGAAATCTTACGCAGATATTGTGCCTAAAACTTGAATGGCTCTGACAAGGCGGACTACTCCATATAAAATCAAATTCTTTGAAATGCTCCAATAAATACTGGTGGGCGTCTGTGATTATCACTTTGTCTTTCGGGAAGAAGTCTTGGTATATCTTTGCTATCTCTGGAACATTCTCTATGGCAGTAATTTCGTTGGTATCACCCCATAATTTCCTATTCCCGCCAATTCCCGCATATAAGTTAAGTATTTTCATCTCTATTGGTTTATAATTCTCTTAGCCCGTTTTTTTCGGCAATTAAATAAAGAATAAAAACTATCAAAGCTCCTATTATAATACCTAGTATAAATCCTATTGTAAAGATTAACATAAAATTGTTTTTCCTATTTTAGTTAATTCATCTCTTTCTCTTTTTGATAATCTCCAACCGATAGCCCCGACCGCCTCCTCAATCTCACCTTCGGTTCTCGCCCCGATTGTTACAGATGTTATATTAGGATTATCAAGAATCCATCTTAAAGAAACTTGGGTTTCTGTTTTTGCATACTTTATGGCGATTTCCCTAATTCTTTTCAATAATGGCTTTATCCTTTTTAAAACTCGGGGGGTAAAATACTTGCTTTTGTTCCGCCTGTCATTCTTACTGAATTTTGAATGTTCGTCATATTTTCCGCTTAAAAGCCCCTGGGCAATCGGACTATGGGCAATAACAACCATTTTCCATTTCTTGGCGATCTTCTCTGCCCCCTGGTCTATGATGTTGTAGGGAACTTGGATGAATTCAATCCTTCCGTATTTCTGGTATTCGCTTATTTGTTTGGGGGTGAAGTTTGAACAGCCAATGTATTTTATCTTGCCCTCATCTTCCAGCATGTTCAGCGCCTCCATTGTTATTTCTGCCGGCATTTTTGGATCGGGATAATGAATCTGGTAAAACGGTATGCTTTTTATTTTTAGATTAGATAGACTTTTCTTTGCTGCCTTGATAATGTGTTCTGAACTCAAATCATAGTATCTTTTATTCTTTTTTTTATCCCACCTTACTCCTACTTTTGTGGCGATGATTGCTTTGTGTCTTCCAAGTCCCTTGGAGATTATCCTTTCTGATTTGCCAAATCCATAGATGTCCGCAGTTTCAAAGAAGTTTATGCCCAATTTTAAGGCTTTTTTCACGGCGGCGATGGATTCCTTATCTTTGGTTTTCCCATAATGGAATCCTCCTATTGTCAGTCCCCCAAATCCGATTCTCGATACCATTAAATCTCCTATCCTTTTGTATTCCATAACTTTTTGGCGGTGAAATAAATTATCTTCAAATCTATCCAGAAAGAGTGCTTCTTAGCATATTTCATCCTTAGATAATTCTTGCGGGGTTCTATCTCCCTTATATACTTTTCGTCAACATTCCCATCCCCCAAAATTTCATCCAAGTTTATAAGTTCAATTGAGGCATAATCAGTTAACCCCGGCTTGACACTTAATATAATATTCTCCTCCTCAGTGTATCTGCTGGTGTATTCTTCAACCTGCGGTCTCGGGCCGACTACACTCATTTCGCCCTTTAAGATGTTTATAAGCTGGGGCAACTCATCTATCTTGTATTTTCTCAAAGTGCTTCCTATTTTGGTCAGTCTTGGATCGTGGAGGGCGGTCGACCATCCTCCCTTTTTCTCGGCATCTAAAACCATAGTCCTGAATTTATAAACCCTGAATTTCTTGCCGTCTTTCCCAACCCGTTCTGATTTATAAAGCGCTGGGCCGGGGGAATCAATCTTTATTAAAATGGCGATTATAAATAGTGCTGGAAAAATAATTATCAATCCTATAAGGGAACATATAATATCAAATAATCTCTTGACCATACTTGCTTGTTTCCAGTTGTCTATTTTTATTATTTCTCCGAACATAAGTTTTAACTCATCTTTCACGGGGTTTCCCTAAGCTAAGAACTATCCCCTATAATCCCCTTAAAGAAAGAAAGTATACTATTTAAAGTTCTGCAAACCCCTGAAACTTGCGTCTCAGGCAAAGAAAGAAATTCCTTAGCTCAGGTATAACCCCGTTTTAAGATGCTATAACCCACAGACATTTAACCCTGTCATCCTCGTTATAGTGAGGTCTTTAGGTTTCAGTTAATCAAAGAGTAGAAAATATTTCCGCTTTTTGATTAGCTCTCCTCCCTAACCACACCAGAGAGAAGCGCTAATTGTCTATTTTCCTAATTTAAGAACAAGGAATGCTATCAACTTATCCAACCTCTCGTTTATTGCCCCGATTTCATCCATTAAAACGGCATTACTATCAACCCTTTGGGGTGTTTGGGGTTGTTTGTCCTTCCACTCTTTATAGCAGTCAGGACACCAGTAACCCTTCTCCCCGGTTCTCTTATCGGGGAACTTTGAGGGAAGCATATCCCTGTTGTGTTTGTCGCAATACATAGGTTTATAATTTATTAGTTTCTATTTGAAGATCATCTAACTGGCTATCTTTGTTGAATATTTCCTGTTTCATTTCATCCCAATATGTGGCAACTTCAACCTTTTTGATTCTTTCTTTGGCTATTTTTTCTATCTGTTTAAGTTCTATTCTAGTGCTTCTATCTAATGATTTTTTAGTCAATCTAATTGCTTTGAGGAATAACTCATCTATGTCTGTTAAAAATTCTTTCATTTCTTTTGGTTTTTGTTGGTTCATTTGGGCATAAGCATTCAGTAAAGAACCAAAGGGCATCATCCAGTTTTCTCTTAAGAACTTGATTTCCCATTGATTATAGTTTTTTTGTGTCATAGTTTTATTAATTGCGGGGAGGGGTAGACTCCAGCTCTTCAGCGTTTGCCTTTCCCACCCCCGTAAGAAGACCTGTTAATTATTCGACCTTTAAATACTAAATATCTCAACTAACTTTGCGGGCCTGATATACTTCAAGCAAGCTTTGTGGAAATACTTACCTTCTTTCCTATATCCTAAACCTTGTTTCTTAAAAGCTATCACCCCGTTTCTTACTATTTTTCCCAGACAAGATTGACAGACTTTATATGATTTATATTCCATTTTAGTTGTTGAAGTCAGTTGGGCAAGAGTTATATTTATATCCCCCAAGCAACTGGCTTACTTTAGTTAGTATCTTATTCAACGCTTTCAGATATTCGGCGGCATTTAAGAAATTGTAATACCCGGAGTCCACATCTTTTTTCATTATGTCCAAGTCTGATAATATCTGATTCTCTTGGACATTTAGTATGTCTTTTTCTGTGGGTTCTATGTCTTCATCTTTGATTCTCTGGGCTTCATCCGCCGGTGTTTCAAAGTCTCCGCTGCGAAATTCTGTTTTGATTTTATCTTCGATTTCTTTTTGTATGTTCATAGTTTTATTTTGGTTTGTTATCTTCGACCTTTAATTTACTGGACTAAAAATACGCCAAAGTTCTCTGATATACATTTTGGCTTTTCTCATTTGTTTTTCCCTGCGATAAAGTTTTCTTAACTTTACTGCGTCAATTTTTATGTATTTCTTTTCCATCACTTACTATATTATCATAGCCAAGACCTATGTCAAGCGTTTTTAACACAAGTTATACACAGCCCCCTTTCCAACCAAAAAGCCGCTTCTTCCACAAGGATTGGCGGCTTAATGGTTTATACTCCTACGGGTTCTGGTTCGTCTGGCATTTTATTTTATTAGTTTATAACAGTTCGCCCAGTTCCAAATATTATTCCAATCATCCTGCAACATCAGATCCATACATTTTCTTTGATTCCGGGGATTCATTATATCCCCATCCATTCCGTATTTTTCCATACAGAATCTGTGGTAAGTTCCGATTTTGAATTGGGCGATTCCATAGCTTGGCGACCCTTTATCATTAGGATTGATTACTTCCGGTCTATCTGTGCTTTCGCAATGCGTTATTCTCGCTATAATTGCCCCGTAGACAAGGTTTTCCTCCTGAATGTGAGAGATTATACCTACCAAGCTATTACCCCCTATAATCGTATATTCGTGTATAGGGATTTCTACTATTGTCGAGGCAGTGTCTTTTGAGGGAATCAAGGATAGCCCCATTACCAAAAGAATGCCAACTATTTTTTTAAGTAAGTCATATCGTTTTAGTCTCTTGATGCCTTATCTATCGCCGCCAAAATTGCTGTTAATATCGAGGTAGCCCATATTGGAGCTATTGGGATATATTGCTGAAGTGAACAAGATATGAAAGCGAAAATTCCAATCACTATTCCACGCCTCAAAATTCTGGCTACTTTAGAATTGGCATTTAAAAAGAATAATACTTTCTTGTTAGTATCTGTTTCCATTTTATTTTATTTGGTTTTATAATTCGACCACGATTTTAAGGTGCTATTTCTCTACGAATAAGAACTTGAAGATAACGAATACTACCGCTACCTCAAGAACTGTCAATAAAAATTCAAACATTTTATTTTTCGAGCTTTGGTTAATAGTTCGACTTTAAAAATAACGGGCAGAACTGGTATC
>Ga0315293_10003660_pt1 | contig 14830 bp, 15 predicted proteins | sample YL17G13_20_MG_FD_203071 | JGI IMG/M metagenome (GOLD analysis project Ga0315293, IMG submission 203071) | Sediment microbial communities from Yellowstone Lake, YNP, Wyoming, USA - YL17G13_20 | ecosystem: Environmental > Aquatic > Freshwater > Lake > Sediment | place: USA: Wyoming | collected... | reverse complement strand
CTGGGTACACCACGGTCTTTTCCCCGATCCGCGCCCCCTTGCCGACAAAGACATGGGGAAAGATCGTGGCGTCTTTATGAATGTGTGCCTCCTCATGGATGCAGGCCAGGTTGGAAATCCCAGGTGCGTATTCTTTCTCCGGATTAAGGAGCGTGATGACCTCGGCAAAGGCGAGGTACGGATTGTCGACGATAACCAGGGGGATATCCACAGCGAACTCCTCCTTGACGATGATCGCCCCAGCCTTGCAATGATAAGCCTTTTCCGTGTACTTGGGATTGGCAAGGAAGGTGATTTCGCTTCCAGATGCGTCTTCGATGGTGGAGGCCTTGAGGATTTCTTTATCCTCGCCCCTCAATGTGCCCTTAAGGTGGATTGCTATAGCGGATAGACGCATTACGGCTTCTTTTTCTCCTTCTCCTCGGTTCCTTTGGGCTGCGCTGTCTGCCCAGCCTTTTCCTGAACCTGCTTGTTATAGATATCGAGGATTGGCTTGGTGATGTCGATCCGGTCGGAGGCATAGATGAGGCCTGGCATCTTGCTGTCGAAGATGATATCGAGGGCATTTTTCTTACCGTAGTCCGAAATGATCTTGTCGAGGTCGTCGCGAATGGGCTTTATCAGGCTTGCCTCCTTCTTGCGGAGTTCCTCCTGGGCGTCTTTCAAAAACCGCTCTCTGTTTTTCAACTCCTGCTGATATTGGTCCTCGAGGTCCGCCTTTGCCTTTTCGCTCATGGCTGGCGATTTTGCGGAAAGCTGCTCGGCGAGCTTCTTGATATTCAGTTCGATTTTGTCGAGCTGGGCCTGCTTCTCCTTCTGGAGCTTCTCCATCTTACCTGCTGCCTCCTTGCCGGGTGCGCTCTCGAGGATCAGCCGCTGGGCATCGATATATGCGATCTTGGCATCTTGCGCCTGCGCCGTCAGTCCCGCGCAAGCAATCACGAGGAAAACAATCAAACCACCTAATATCTTTTTCATACTTACACCTCCACTTTTATTTAGAAGAATGTCCCGATGGTAAAATCCCAACCGCCGCTGGATTCATAGTCCTTCGGGTTGATGACCTTGCCGTATTCGAGCCGCAAGGGGCCCATGGGCGTGACCCACCTGAAGCCGATCCCGTAGGATTTCTTGATATTCGACAGATCGATGCGTTCGTTGTAGGCATTGCCGGCATCCAAGAATACGAGGCCGGAAAGTCCGGGGACATTTCCTATCGGGAAGGTAATCTCGGTGTTAAATATCGCCATGCGCTTGCCTCCTACCACATTCCCCAGGTTGTCCCGCGGCCCGATCTCCCCATACTTGAAGCCCCGGATTGTATTCATGCCCCCGAGTGTATACAACTCGGATACCGGCACCTTTTCTCCTTGACTCCCGTTAATAGTACCCCATCTGCCCTTCAACATCAAGGCAACTGTATCTTTATAGATAGGAAAGAACTGGGCCACCCGCGCAGTGACCCGCGTGTAGTGGTAATCGCCGCCCAGGCCAGCATACTCTACTGATATTACAGCATCCGATCCCCGCGTGGGCCGGTAGAAATCATTAGTGGTGTCCCGGGAAAGGGAGTTGGTGATGCTGCTGGTGAGGCCGCCATTCAATTCCAGCGGGCTCAGGAGATACGTATATGCCGGGTCGATATCGGTCAGGCCGAGCACATCGTCATAGGTATAGATGATATGGTGCCTGACCTCCTCAAACAGGGGGTAGCTCACGCGCAGGATCCCTCCCCTGGATTTCTTGGTGTAGTACAAGAGCACCCGCTCCTGATTGTATACCCTGGCGCCGAGCGATATCGGGTAATCGAGAACCCACGGCTCCTCGAAATCGAGGATATAGCTCTTCTTCCGCTTCCCGTATTCCACGCTGACCTTAGTTTTCAGCCCCATGCCCAGGAGGTTGTTTTCGCTCACCTCCAGGGTACCCAGGACCCTGTCTAGGCTGGAGTATGCAATCCCGAAGGTGAAGGCACCGGTCGGGTTTTCCTCAACATCCACCAGGAGCGACGTGGTATCATGCTCTCCCGGGATCTGCTCGATATCCACACGCGAGAAGTATCCCAGACGGCTGAGCTTGTCCCTGCTCTGCTGCAAGGCGGTCGATGAGAAGAGGTCGGTTTCCTGGATCTTGAACTCGCGGCGGATGACCTTATCCCTCGTCTTTTTGTTGCCTTTGATCTGGATCTCGTCGATGTGCACGGGACCACCCTTCTGGATCTGGAGGGTGATATCCACATTGGTATCCGATTCGCGAGTCAACGGCCTGATCTGTACATTGGCATACCCCAGGTCCATGTAGATATCCCGGACCTTTTCCATGCCGGCATGGATCTTTACCTTGCTCATCACATCGCCCTGATTGAGCCCGAAGGCCTTCAGGAGCTCCTCCTTGGGCTTCTCCATATCCCCTGCGATGTCGATGGCGCCGATATAATAGAGTGGGCCCTCCTCTATGGGTATGGTGAGGTATATCCCCTTGCCCTCCCTGATATCAACCTTGGGCCTCCCCACCTTAACATTGCTGTATCCCTGGTCGCCGTAGTACTGCTCAATGCGCATGAGATCGGTGTCGATATCTGTATCTGTATAGGCCCCTTCGTGGGAAAAGAGCCCAAACGGCCATCGCGTCTTGGTCTTCATGACCTTCTTCAGGTTCTTCGCTGAAACAGCCTTGTTCCCGTCGAATTCGACTCCCTTGACAAAGAGCCGCTCGTTTTCCTTGATCTCGAAGTTGAGGATGATGCCTCCCTCCGTATCCCTTGAGGATGATGCCACATCCACATTATAATAGCCTTTCTCCCGGTAAATCCCCTTAATCCGGTCGATGCTCGTCTTCAAGATCCGCGTATTGAGGATATCGAACTTTTTTATCCCTATAGTGTCCAATATCTTCTTCTCATCGATTTCTTTGTTACCCTTCACCTCGATCGTAATGATCACGGGGTATTCCTTGACATCAAAGGTCAAGACACCTTGTTCCATGGAGGCATTGCAGCTCTCGAAGTACCCCATGGTATAGATCTCTTCGATGTCCTTCTTGACGGCAAGCTTGTGCAGGATATCTCCCGGCGCGGATTTTATCCGGAACCGGATGGCATCGCTGGCAATACGCTTGGCTCCAGCGATCTTGATCTCCTTGATGACACATGCATCCTTCATCCTCAGGTAGCCGCTCAAGGCTTCTTCCATGGTTGCCGCCTTATAGGAAACACCGGTATCGTCCTTGACCTCGAGGAGCCCGTCCTTCTTTTCCAAACTGAGAACCATAGGGGCATCCGCCTTGAGCGCGACACAGGGGACATCCGAGAGGATATCGATCATCTCCTTGTCTTGCACGTAAAGCTCGATCTCTCCTGCACACAGAGATAGGGGTGCCACGAGCACCAGGCAGAGTATGGCGATCAATCTAGGTACGATACGGTTCAAGTACGCCCCCTTTCAATACGAGCATCCTGTCCATGACCTGTGCGAGGTCATGGTTATGGGTGACGATAATCATAGTGATACCCAAGCTTTCTTTCAACTGCACGAAAAGCGCGATCATCTTTCCCCCGGTCTCTGGGTCTAGGTCGCCCGTGGGCTCATCCGCCAGCAGGATTTCGGGTGACATCATGAGCGCTCTGGCCACGGCCACCCGCTGTTGCTCGCCGCCGGAAAGCTCCCCGGGTTTGTGACTGATCCGTTCAGAGAGGCCCACGACATGGAGGAGATCAAGGGCCTGCTTCCTTATCGTCGCTTTATCCCAGGAGGAAAGGAGGGCCGGTATCATGACATTCTCGAGCGCAGTGAACTCAGGCAGGAGGAAGTGGAACTGGAAGACGAAGCCGATCTTCCTGTTCCTGAGGCCGGCCAGATCTCCATCCTTCATGCGGGTTATGTCGTGGTTGTCATAGAAGATGCTTCCCTTGTCCGATCGCTCAAGGCCGCCGAGGAGATGGAGCAGGGTGCTCTTGCCCGTGCCTGATGTCCCGATCACGGCCACCCCCTCGCCCTTGAAGACTTCCATATTTAGCCCATTGAGGACATGGATCACCGCATGTCCCTTCGTAAAGGACTTGTGGAGGTCGATCACCTTGATGACGGCATCACCCCTCATATCTTAATACCTCGACCGGGTCCTGTCGTGCGGCCTGTCGTGCAGGATAGATAGTGGCAAGGAAGGAGAGTATCAGAGCCGAGACGGCAATGAACGAAACCTCGAGGGGATAGATTTTTGTCGGCAATCCGGTAATATAATACACATCCTGCGGCATGACCTGCACTTGGAAGAGCCACTCCACGGCATGTACGACGGGGTTTAGATTATTCGCCAACGCAAGTCCCAGCACGACTCCGATCACCGTACCGCTTAACCCGATCACCATCCCCAAGGTCACGAATATGCCGAGGATCTGAGAGGAGGTAGCCCCCATGGATTTCAGGATCGCAATGTCCTTGTGTTTCTCCATGACGAGCATGATGAGGGTGCTCACGATGCTGAAGACCGCCACCAGGATGATGAAGAGGAGGATGATGTACATGACGATCTTCTCCATCTTCAGCGCCGAGAAGAGGCTCTTATTCATATCCTTCCACGTATGCGCCCAGAAACCGGGGCCGATCTTTTCCAGGAGCCGTTTTGAAACGGCATCCGCCGCATAGATATCTCTGATCTTCACTTCGATCCCGGTGGGCGACTCCTTCATGAAGAGCCGCTTTGCGGCAGGGAGCGAGATGTAGACCATGGTGCTGTCGTACTCATACATGCCCGTCGAGAAGAGCCCCTTGACGACAAAGGTCATAGACTTTGGGATCATGCCCAGGGGGGTGATCGTCCCGGTGGGCGATATGAGGGTCACCGTGTCGCTGACGGCGATCCCGGTCTTGCGCGAAAGCTCTGATCCAACGAGGATCCCTGCATCTGAGAGGTTTTCGTATTGCCCTTGGGTCATGATCTCCTTGAGTCGGATCACCTTGATGGCGGTCTTTGGATCTACCCCCCTGATCACCACCCCTCTGACCCCGGCCGCCCCGGATAAGAGCCCCTCGGAGAGGATAAACGGGGTTGCACCGATGACATCGGGGTCCTTGGCAATCTCGACCATGGCCTGCTCTGGATGGGCAAGCCCATCGGCAAAGCTCGCGATGACGATGTGCGATTGGGTCCCGAGGAGCTTGGCCTTAATGTCCTCCTCGAATCCGTTCATGACCGAGATCACAACGATGAGGGCCATGACACCGATGGCGATCCCGAACATAGACAGCCCCGAGGTGAAGCTGATGAACCCTTGGCTCTTCTTGGCCTGCAGATATCTTCTTGCAACAAAGAACTCGAATTTCAGGTCTGGTCTCCTTTGCGCAACAGCGGGAAGAGGATGACATCCCGTATCGAAGGACTGTCCGTGAAAAGCATGACAAGCCGGTCTATGCCAATGCCTTCGCCGGCCGTCGGCGGCATCCCGTACTCGAGCGCCCGGATATAGTCCTCATCCAGTTCGGATGGTCCTTGTTTCTGCCTGATCTGTTCCATGAAACGCGACCGCTGTTCGAATGGGTCATTGAGCTCGCTGAAGGCGTTAGCTATCTCGCGTCCTGCAATAAAGAGCTCGAAGCGATCGACGATGGACGGGTCCTCGCTGTTTCTCCGCGAGAGCGGGGATACCTCGGTGGGGTACGCGGTAATGAACACGGGCCCGGTGAGCTTGTCCTCGCAGGTTTCCTCGAAGATGCGGATCTGGAGCTCACCCAGCCCCTCATTCCCGGCAACATCCAGCCCCTGGTTTCGGCAGAAATCCAAGGCCTTCTGTCGGTCTTCGATCACCTCCGGCGCAACCCCGCCGATGGCGGCGATGGCTTCTTGCATCGAGTACGCCTTCCACGGGGGAGATAGATCGATCTCGAGGCCCTGATACACGATCTTGGTCATGCCGAGTACCTCCCTGGCGATTGTCGAGAGCATATCCTCGGTGAACCGCATGAGGTCCTTATAGTCGGCATAGGCCAGGTAGAACTCCAGCATGGTGAACTCGGGGTTGTGCTTCGTGGAAATGCCTTCGTTCCTGAAATTGCGGTTGATCTCGTACACCCGTTCGAACCCGCCCACGATCAGCCTCTTCAAATAGAGCTCCGGGGCGATCCTCAGGTACAGGTCCATGTCGAGCGCATTATGATGGGTCTTGAAAGGCTTGGCTGCGGCACCTCCGGGGATGCTTTGCATCATGGGGGTCTCCACCTCGGTGAAGCCGAGCGCGTCCATATATGAACGCAAGGCCTTGATAATCCGCGTCCTGACGAGGAAGACCTCCTTGACTTCGGGGGACATGGTGAGGTCCACATATCGTTGCCGATATCTGGTTTCCACATCCTTGAGCCCATGCCATTTCTCCGGCAGGGGCCGGAAAGATTTCGCGAGGAGCTCAAACCCCTGTACATAGAGCGTGAGCTCGCCTGTCTTCGTCTTGATAGGCATGCCCCACAAGCCGATGATATCGCCCACGTCGAGCCGCTTGAAGATCTCGTACGCCTTTTCTTCCACCTTGGCCTTCTCGAAGAAGGCCTGGAGCCTGCCCGAACTGTCCTGGAAGTGGATGAACGCGGCCTTGCCGAAGCTACGCACCGCCATGATGCGGCCGGCCAGGCAATGGATATCCGTGATACCCTTAAGTTCCTCAGGATCAAGGGCGTGATAGCGGGCAATAAAAGCCGAGATCTGAGTGTCTTTCCTGTAAGTATTGGGGAAATGGACAACCCCCAATTCCTGCTTGAGCATCTCGAACTTCTCTATGCGCTGCTTTACGAGCCGGCTAACTTCCTCCAAACGTAACCCCCAGTTAAAAATTGATGTTTCTATAGAAGATATATACCGAGGTGTCAACATAAAGGGGGAAAAGGCACAAAGGCACAGATGCACAAAGAAATAGGAAAAAGCGAGAAGAGCGAAGGTTGATGGGAGAAGGGAAAACAGGCTCAGAACCACAAAGGTCCCATGGAAAATGTATGGGCCTTCACGAGGCCCTGGAGGTGTTCGGGGTAGGCAGAAGTAAAAATGCATAGGGGCGAGTTCTCCCACGCTGTGGGGGGGTAACTATCGAACGCGGAGGTCGCGTCCCTATGCAATATCCGGGAAATCCGGCTCCTGTTTTGCGAGGAAGGCCGTGATGCCGTGTACGCACTCGCCCGAGACGATGAGAGAGACCGCCTCTTGAAGTTCCAGAGCCAGGGCCTCATGCATCGGCAGTTCGAGAACTTTCCTGATCACAAACAAGGCATGACGCACGGCCCGCGGCCCTTTGCTGGCGATTGTCTCCGCCAGGGCGAGCGCCTCTTCAAAGGCTTTGCCCGGAACGCTCACCCGGTTGACGAGCCCAATCCGCAAGGCCTCCTCCGCACCGACATTCCTGCCGGTGAGGATCAAGTCAGAGGCCTGCGACGTACCGATGAGCCGCGTAAGTCCCGGCCCGCCGCCCCAGTCGGGCATGAGGCCCAAGCGCACCTCCGAAAAACTGATCACCGCAGATGAATCCATCACCCTGAGGTCGCACCGGGATGCAAGCTCGGCCCCTCCCCCATAGGCATCCCCATTGATCGCCGCAATTATAGGCACTGGCAGGGTGACAAGGGCATCCACAGCCCTCTGTAAACGGCGGATCAGTTCCTCGACGGGAGCCCTTTCCTTTTTTTGCACTGCGTCTATGAGACCGCTCACCTGCGGGTTGTCGGGATTGACATCGAACCCGGCACAGAAGGCCTTTCCGGCGCCGATCACGATCACGGCGCGGGGGAGATTGCCTATCAACCCTGACACCACCTCCTCCAGCCCCGACCACATGGCCTCGTTAAAGGCATTCCTCCGTTCCGGCCGGTTGAAAGTGATCACGGCAATCTTTCCTCTTCTTTCCAGACTGACACCATACTTTGTCATGATATCCCCTCCCAGAGACAGTATAAAATTTGTTGGATCATACAAATACAACGATCCTATCAGTCATACGTTGTTTCGTAAATGTCAAACCTCTCATGCTCTCAAAGGGGGCCGGGATGATGCAGATCATATGCAGCCACACATGTACGGATCATTCCTCTAAAAAAGACATTGGGCGTTGCCTGAACGGAGCATTGACGTTATATGTATGGTAAGGGGGTGTTTATGGGATTATCCAAAGACGATAAGGTTTTGCTCCTGAATTTTGCACGCAAGACGATCAGGACGATCATCGACGGTGGGAATCCAGACAAAATGGACATCGATGAGGCGCATTTGTCAGGCGAACTGATGGAGAAGCGGGGGGTGTTCGTCACCCTGCACAAGGAGCACGAACTGAGGGGCTGTATCGGCTATATCCTGCCGATGCTCCCCTTGTGGCAGGCGGTGGTCGAGAATGCGCGCAATGCAGCCTTCAGGGACTCGCGGTTTTCACCGCTGCGGAAGGACGAATTCGACCACGTCACCATCGAGATATCCGTGTTGACCGTGCCGAGCCCGATCAAGGATATCGCTGAGTTCCGGGTGGGGATCGACGGTATCATCTTGAAGAAGGGGTTTCATCAGGCGGTCTTCCTGCCGCAGGTGGCCCCCGAGCAGGGCTGGGATAGAGAGACTACGCTCAAGTACCTGAGCATGAAGGCGGGGCTTCCGCCCGACGGCTGGCAGAGTAGCGCTACCTTCGAGACCTTTCAGGCCGAGGTCTTCAACGAAGCCGATCTAGGGAGTTCGGTATAACGGGCACGCAAGGGACGCGTTGAATCGTGCCTTCCCATCCGTTTTTTTTGCCTCTGGACCTTTGTCCCTTTGTGCTTAGTTTATCTCATCCAAGCTCGCGATGACCACGTCATTCATGCTCGCGAGAACCTCTTGCGGTACGATGCCGCTCACGCCAATATTGAGCATTACGTGAGCATTCCTGCCCATGATGGCGTCCATCGGGGTGTCCCCGATCATGACCGTTTGCATTGGATTTTGCGTGAGCCTCTTGCAGATCAGGTGGATCATGTCCGGTGCGGGTTTGGATTGTTTGACATCATCTGAGCCTACCACGAGATCGAGATAAGCTAAGGCCCCGGTAACTTCCATATCCCGCGTGGAATCGCTTTTATTGTCATTGGTCGCCAGTGCCGTCAAGATACCCCTCGCCTTTAATCGCTTGAGGAGGTCGAGGGCGCCTTGAGCAACGTGGAGATTCCTCTCCCGGACAGGGCCTTTGAACACCTCGTCTTCCGCCTGCCTGACTATTTCCTGGGCTCTGTCCCAGCGCATACCCTCAAGGTAGAGGCAGAGAGCCAGGATTGTATTGACTTCGCTAGATGTCCCCATGGCAAAGGGGCCGTTCCCATCTATCTCCCGCTCCCCTGTGAATACGCCCAAGGCCTTCTGGAGCATTCGATCGAGTCCATCGTGCATAGAGGTGCGTCTGCCGATGGCTGCAAAAAGCTCCCGGATGATATTGACCCAGGTCTGCTTGAAATCGAGCAGGGTCCCGTCCTTGTCGAAGATCACGAGAGAGGTCTCGTATCGTTTCCCGAATATCTCAATGTTTGCCAAGCTTAAGCCTCCTTACCCGTACTCAGAGACACCTTCCATATCATAAATCAGAGCAATCTACTATCCCTATAACAATCGTGCGGGAATCTGGAAATCTCGAACCCCTCCCCTGGAAACGGCATGGGATACCATGTGACTCCCCGTATGATAGCAGGTTGCAGATGCATGGTTCCTCCAGCACTGCCGCTCAAGAAAATTTTATCTTGGAAAAACGAAAATTATCCATTAGAGAGGGTGTCATGCAAGACAGGCGATGGGATATAAAAAGTGCACGATTTGTTCTGGGGCTCGTCCTCATTCTCGGGTGTGTGAAGGACGTACAGGGCGATGCGATCCAGATCTCCTCCCCCGGAAGGCCGTCGATCACCATCGGTGTCTGTCTCCCCTTAAGCGGGAATTTCTCTGAAATGGGGAAGAGTCAAAGGAATGCTATCGCAATCGCCAATAAGCTCAGGCCCATGGTTGGAAACATAAGGGTTTCCCTCTTCTTCAAGGACTCCCTCGGCTCGGCCACGGGTGCGCGGGACACCGGCATGGCCCTATCTGAGCGTGATGATGTGGGAGGGATAATAGGGGGGGCAACGACGGAGGAGGCTGGAGCCATGCTTGAAGGAATGGAAAAGTCCAAGAAGAGAAACAGCCTGAAGATGCCTGTGATAATCACCACGGGTGCGGGACCTCTCGCCTCGGAATATGGGTTCATGTGGCGGGTATGTTCGCCACTCACCGATCATGCACGTGCCTGCGCGCGATTTGCCATGAAACACCTGAAGGGGAGAAGGGTCGGCATACTCCTTGATCCGGACGATCGAACCAGCGTGAGGCTGGCAAGCCTTTTCTCATCGGCTCTCATTGGCCTTGGAGGCACCATGATTGAAATCGCCTACATACACAAGGCGGATGAAGACTATGGCAACGTGGTCCACCTCTCTAAAAAAAAGCCTGAGATCATATACATACCCTATTCGGAGGTATGCACGAAGGTCATTGCCTATGCTCGAAGCCATGGCGTCAAAACACCCTTTCTCGTCTCGAATGTATATCGAGAATCTGCCTTCATGCACGCCGTCGGATCCGTGAAGGATGTATATCTCATCACGGACTTCCATCCAGATATCGCACACGCTGAACGTGCCCGGCAATTTATGGAAGAATTCAGGAAAACCGGCGGAGTAGTAGACACTAATGCGGCCCTGGCTGCTGATGCCTACTTCCTCCTCACCGATGCATTGGAAATGGTCACCAGGAAGGAAAAAAATCCTATGCGGGTTGAGATTCCCACCTTCCAGAGCAGCGATTATCTTTCCGGGAATTTAAAGGTGGATCGTTTAGGGATGATTGTACGGGATATGTATGCAAGTATTGTACAGGGAGCCAGGCTCAAGTATCTGGATACGATCAGACCGTGACTCCCTAGATCCTGGCAGCCGGATCAGGGTTCAGCAGCTTATCGGCAATGACACTGTAGTCGGTTTGGTAGGCCCCACTCTTGATTTTTTGCTCCACCTCGGCAACCTTTTCTTTGCGGATTTCTGGCGCAACTGATACCGCTTTGTCGATCTCTCTCATCTGCTGCACCTTGTTGCTGATATTCACCTTGTCCTGAACAGGAGAAGAAGATCCGTTCGGTTTTCGGGCTACCTCACTCTTCACGTTCGCCTGTTCGGGAGAGTTGGCGTTATATGCCTTATAAACCTCCGCGTTGCTGATGTTGTTAACCTTCATTTGTTTCCTCATCTTTCAAGGACTTCTGGATGGTCTTATCCATGATTTCGCCAAAGAGGCGCTTGGTTGCTTCCTGAGATATGGATAATCTATCTGCGATGCGCTCCTTGGGATTCTTGATCTGCGCTGTGAGCTTATCGTAGGTTTTCATGATGTTGGCAACGTAGATGCTCTTTACCTCCATGCGGCACTCCTCCCCTTTCCTTTAACCTCCCTATCGGTCGATTCAGGGAAAGCTTTAACGCTCGGCAGAAGGCTGGATGATATGTTATAAAATTAACAAATTCGGCTGGTCTCAGAACATTTTCATCTCATAACATTCCTTATTATGTTGCATTATTTTCATTATTGACGGCAGATGAAAACGTATATATTGCAACATAAATGTTAAAAATTAAACTCATTGGATGAGCATATGTCTAAGATCCCGCTGCCCGTTGCGGAACGTCTCCCCCTGTATTATGAATATATTACGCGCCTGGAGGAACAGGGCTGCCGATGGATCTCCTCCAATATGATCGCCGCTTACCTCGATCTCACCCCGTCCACCATCAGGCAGGATATAAAGTACTTGGGCCGGATCGATAGCTCTTCCTTCGGGTATAACATGCGGAGCTTCAGGGCCGTGCTTGAGGAAACGCTCGGCATTTCCGCCGGCGCAAACATCGCCCTCGTCGGCATCGGCAGCCTCGGCCTTGCCCTTGTCCATCATAAAGGCTTCCGCGAGAAGAACTTCGCAATCAAGGCCCTCTTCGACAAACGGGAAGACCTCATCAATACTGAGATAGATGGCATCCCTGTCTATCCCGTAGGGAGGATGGCAGAGATCATTAAGCGCGAGCGGATAACCATTGGCATCATCACCACCCCCGCGCACGCGGCCCAACAGGTAGCCGACCTCCTTATCGGTGCCAACATCCGAGGGATCTGGAACTTCGCGCCCATCAACCTGCGCGTCCCGGCCCATGTCACGGTGGAAAACGTCAACCTCATACCTTCCCTGTTTACACTGGCCTTCAAGATAAAGAATTCCTAGGGTCAGTGCGTAACGATACCCATCTCGGCAAAAAAAGGCATCCCAACCCACGGAAACTTTTAACCCACTGACAGAACCGCCACCATTTTTAACAGAGGATATCCCCCCCCGTGTCCTTTTCAAAGGATTGGAAAATTTTGCCTAGACCTTTGCACCTGAATCGCTTGGATCCAGGTCATTCCGGCCTGGCACCGATATTGCTCAGAACCCCTGCAAGGAGGGCAAAGGATGGACCAGGGCATTTATACAGCGGCGGCAGGCGCCATGGCTATGGAAGTGAAGCTGGCGGTCATCGCCAACAACATTGCCAATGCAAATACCGTGGGTTTCAAGAAGGAAGTGGTCACCTTCGAGGAGTATCTGAAGCAGCTCGATACCAGCCCCCTTGTCCCCGTGCAATACCAGCGGATCCCTGAGGATGTTATAACCAAGGAGTATTATATCGATACCTCGCAAGGTCCCTCCCGGCAGACCGGCAATCCCCTCGATGTGGCCATTATTGGAGACGGGTACTTTGTCGTGAATACCGACCGGGGGCCGCGCTATACGCGGTCAGGCTCATTCCAGAGGTCTCCTGCGGGTGTGCTGGTGGACTTTCAGGGCAACCCGGTGCAGGGCGAGGGTGGTGATATCCCGATTGCGAGCGGTGAGGTGATCATTGCCCGTGATGGGACGGTGAGCGTGAACGAAGAGGTCGTCGACAAACTCCAGGTGATGGATATAGCTAGCGAGGCCCTGCAGAGAATGGGAAACAACTATTTCGAAGTGAAACAGGGGTTTGCCCCGGCGGCGAAGGAAAACCCGGTCATCGAGCAGGCAGCTCTCGAATTCTCCAACGTGGATGTGGTCAAGGAGATGCTGGGACTCATCGAGACCCAGCGGGCGTACGAGTCGTTCCAGAAGATGATGCGGACGGTGAGCGATGCCTACGGGCAAGCGATCCACAATGTAGGAACAGTAGGATAAAGGAGGACGGGTATGATACGGGCGATGTGGTCAGCGGCATCGGGCATGAATGCCCAGCAGATGCTCATTGATGTCATGGCGAACAATCTCGCCAATGTCAATTCCACAGGTTTCAAGAAGAGCAGGGTGGAGTTCGAGGACCTCTTCTACCAGATCTACAAGGAAAAGGGCACCCCCACTACTGCGGGGGGGAGCGTCCCCGTGGGGATCGAGGTCGGTATGGGCGCACGGCCGGTTGCGGTCCAAAAGATCTTTACCCAGGGCGATATCATCCAGACGAATAACAATATGGATGTCGCTATCGAGGGCAGCGGCTTCTTCCAGATCATGTCCGAAGGCACCGAGGTATACACCCGGGACGGGGCCTTCAAGATCGACAGTAATGGCTATATCGTGAATGCCCGTGGTGACCGGCTGCAGCCGGATTTCGTCGTGCCGAGCAATACCGCCGATGTACGCATCGAAAAGAACGGCGATATCACCTGCCTCGATCGCGGAGGAAACGTTTTGGCCTCAGGCCAGATCCCGATCTACATCTTCACCAACCCGGCCGGTCTGAAGTCTATTGGCGGGAATTCCTATATTCCGACCCCCGCCTCCGGCGACCCTCAGCAGGGTGTGGCCGGGACGGATAATTTGGGCACTGTTTCCCAGGGGTACCTCGAAATGTCCAACGTGGATGCCATTGAGGAGATGATCAACATGATCATGGGCCAGCGGGCCTATGAGATCAATTCCCGGTCTATCAGGACGGCGGACTCCATGCTCCAGACCGCCACGAACATCGTCAGGTAGGATATGGCGAGGCTATTCCTCATCTGTTTGGTGCTTCTGCTCGTGCCGCTCGCAGCTGCGGCTCAAGACTGTGATGGCCGGGTATCGGTCACCAAGGAAAGGCTCGTAGCCATGTACCGGGATGCCATCCTCAAGCAGAGCCCGTGGAGGGACAAGGGGGAGATCATCATCGAAGGTCTGCGCACCCCTCTCAACCTCACGGTCCCGGAACGGGATAAGGAGACTTTCCAGGCAAAATTTGCCCCCAACGAGGATTTTCTAGGCTTTACCACGCTCACACTCTCTTTCGGGGCCGATGCATCCGTGAAGGCCACCCTGGGTGCCATAGTACGCGTTGTAGCCGAGGTCCCGGTCGCCAAAACGGAAATCAGGCGCGGGGCACTCATCGGTGAACAGGATCTTGAGCTTAAGAAGGTAGATATCACGCAGTATCCGCCCCTGGCAATAAATATGCCGGGCTGTGTCGGTATGCGGGCGAAGTCTTGGATCAGAAAAGGTTTGCCGGTGCTCCTCACGAATATCGATGTCCCGCCGCTGGTGGCGAAAGGGGAGGCGGTTTTCATCGAGGCGAGCGGCGACAACCTCCAGGTGATGGATAGGGGGATGGCCCTCATGGACGGTAGGCTCGACCAAAAAATTGCCGTGAGGAATATGACATCAGGCAGGCAGATCATTGGCACCGTAATTGCTCCATCACGCATACGGGTGGATTTTTAAGGAGATGTATATGAAGAGACTAACATACCTTTCCCTTTGGTTATCAATCCAGATCCTGACTGCATGCGCCCA
>Ga0315293_10003657_pt1 | contig 14839 bp, 11 predicted proteins | sample YL17G13_20_MG_FD_203071 | JGI IMG/M metagenome (GOLD analysis project Ga0315293, IMG submission 203071) | Sediment microbial communities from Yellowstone Lake, YNP, Wyoming, USA - YL17G13_20 | ecosystem: Environmental > Aquatic > Freshwater > Lake > Sediment | place: USA: Wyoming | collected... | reverse complement strand
CGTATGCCGACAAAGTATGGTTATACAAGATGCCTGTGTCTTCCCAAACATCTTCATCTGACCCTGTTCCCGCATGAACCGACATTGATATAGATGCACTTGCTGATGATGCCTGTTCGTCAAATTCTAGTTTCGCTCCTTTTGAAACCTTATTTGACAGACCAATTGCCAGAACAAAAAAAAGGATAGAAACTGAATTCAGCCAGGATTTGTCCTGTACTATCTTACTACACGTCCGCCCAATCATACGATTTTCCCGCTTGCAAAACATCTTTGTACCTCAATTATTTGCGATTCATCTGTGGTTAGTGTGATGAAGTATATTGCTGGTGCAGCCGAAAACAGTTTCATCGCGTATTCACAAATTTCTTTATCTATATTTTCCATATTTGCTGATACAACAACATTAACCCACAGACCTGCCACCTCCAAAAAAAGGTGTCTTTCTCATTTTTTATATTCCTCCGAATGTTTTTGCCTTAATGGCTAGGCTATGCCATAGGCAAGGAAGCGCTACCGTATTGTTCCTTTCCCCATCCAAAAGTCAAGAAAATTATTTTCCGCTTCACGCTATACAAGACACGAGTATCCAGCATTGAGTATCCAATACCCGCCTGCGCTGTTGCTGCCTGATTTTGGTACAGTTTTTTGCGAGATAAGCCTGTCCCGAGCAGAGTCGAGGGAAGCGACGAGCGACGAGTGACGAGTTCACCGTTGCTGCCCGGCTTGCCCGTCGTAGCGCAGCGAAGACCCTCGAAGCGAAGCGCAGATCCCCGAGCGATGCCCCCTGACCGAGAACAGGGGACCCAATATCCATGCCCCAGAATTTCGTAGCACACCAATCCACTGCACTAAGATGCTCGTAGTCCTTTCGATTAATCAAAAAGACTAGAGACCATTCGCCCCCCGAAAAAATCCCACCGCCTTGCCGGATTTTTTTCTACTATCGACTAACGACTATTGACTAGTGACTAACTATCGACCAGCGACTATCGACTAACTTGCCCGCCTCCGGCGGATGCCTCCGCCGCCACCAGCCGCTAGCAAAACTCAACACTAAAAACTCAGAACTCCGCCTTTGGCGGTCGCCCTCCGGCAGTAACCGCACAGACTTAAAACTCAAAATTTAGAACTCAAAATTGCGCGAATTGTTCGATTCGAACAATTCGCGCGAGGGGGTACTTCAATCACTGCTCAAAACAGGTTCAAAACGGTACAATTTTTGCTAATTTTTGCAAATTTCTTGCAATTTTTACCAATTTTTTACAATTTTTACCATTTTTTTTCGTCAACAAGCGCGTTTGATGCGAAAATCTCTCGGTTTCGCACGCGCGTTTGGTGCGAAAACGCGTTCGATTTTGTTCGTTTCGCAAATTTTTCTTGCCCGGCCTGCCCAATCCACGCATCTTAACACCAACTTCAACCCCCATTTTTATCCCTAAAACCCACCCCCCCAAAATCACCACTTTTTAATAATTCTGGATAATTCCAGTTCTTTAATTTGGCCGGTTTGCGGTTAGATTTCCGTCCGCAAATTTATCCGCCGTAGGCGGATTTCTAAGTGCTTGTTGTTTAAGGCGATGTGATTTGAACTTGGCCGATTACCCGGCAGTCTAATTCATCCATTAACCGCAGGAGTTCTGCTGCATCGGCCATATCTTTCGCGCAGATAAAAGCAGCATCAGCCGCTGATATGATTAGTCTTCGGTCGCAACTGGCAGTTAAGCCGGGTGCGTTTATTACCACCCTATCAAATTTGTCCAGCGCCTTTTGTGCTATCTCCTTTATATTCATATGCTTAAGTCGCGCAAAAAAGCACGCTGGCCAAACCCACAAATTCTCAAATTCGGTCTTAATTGCCCTGGCACGCATGTCGTTTTCTTCGATATTAAGCTCAAAAACCTTCGCGACAGCATCACGGCCAAGGTCAAGGTCGATCAGCAAACAGCTTTTCTTGCCTTTGGCCAGGCTGACGGCTGTATTAACCGGTACCGTTACGGGCAAAGCGGCGGTGTCGGGCGAGGCAAATAGGATAATTCTGCATTTTTTCCCAGCCCGCTCAATTCGCCGGACGATAATGTCGTATTTTTTCTGTGTCTCTTGAGCAAGAGGCGCATCGCCACTTTCAAGATTGATGGTTATGCTTTTTTTCGACCTTAGCTTTTTCAGTATTTTTAGAACCAGCAGGAGTACTACAAATCCAGCTACGACTGCGACCAAGACCGTGATAATCGATTTGGCGTGCATTTCACCGAGGCTCGGCAGGCCGAGTTTGGAGAGAAGGCCGTTGACGGCGTCTTTGATTTTTTGAATTATGTCCTGCATACTCATTACTGATTACTGGTCATTGGTAATTGGTTATTGGTAATTGGTTACTGGTGACTGGTTATCATTGTTTAATCTTTTAACCGATTACCAGTTACCAGTATATTACCACGACAGAGTTTTTCAATATCCCTTGCCACAATTTCCGCGACGATTTGTTCCCGTACGGGCGGCTGTGACCATTGTGACAGGCCGGTGGAATCGACAGAACCGGCAGCCGATGGTACGCTTACAGCCTCGATTTTTTTGCCGGGGGCCTTTCTCTTTATGGCGGTGATTCTTCGCTGCTCAGCCATAATATCTTCAGCCAGGTCGAATTTCGGTATCTCGGATTTGCTGTGCTGGCCGGTTGCAGCCGGTTTATGATTTACCGTTGTTATCATCGATGGTTTTGTTGCTTCTATGGGTATCGGGGCAACATCTTCACGAACCTTAGCAGGATTAGCTATTGGTGTTTCTGCGGCGCCGGCGGAGTGGTTTGTGTTTATATCGATGTGCTGTAAATGGGGGGGTTTGCAGCCTGTTTTGGTGGATGAAGGCATTATGTCACGCGAGCGGAGAATATCCGCTTTGCATTGCAGGATATCGGCATCGGTCAGTTCGCTGCTTTTGTCCCTACTCACCATTACAGTTTCCCGTAACACTGCCAATAGTCTACCAGAATTGCCGATATCAATCAAGAATAAATTGCAGCAGCCACCCCCGCCCCCGGCCGGCCAGCAGACAACCGGCTGTCATCAACCATAAAACCGCATCTGAAGAAACTTTATTTTTTGCTTGACTTGAAATGGATTCGGAAAGAGGTTACTCTGCTAAATCATTTCTCTTTTAGGGTTATAAGGAGGTAATGAAGAAATGTAGTCCTGTTAGCCCAATTTACCGGAATTTCACCAGCAACTATCGGTGCGCACAGGACGCACCGTGAAAATATTAACATTTTTTTAGGAGCAAGTAAAATGGAAACGAAAGGCAAAAGAACAAAAGTTATAGCCGGTATATTGGCTTTGGCTGGATTATTAGGCCTTCTGACGTTGGCGATAGCGGGCGATTTGGAGCCGAGTGCACCACCGGCACCAACGATGAAGACGCTCGATGAGATTTACAACGTTGTCGTTGCAGGGTCGTCGGACATTTCCCAAAGGGAAGGTCGTATTGACCACAATGATGTGGCGGCAAGGAGTAGTATAACACTTTTTACGGTGCAAACAGGCAAACAATTCGTCTTATTAAAGATGGTTCTTCACAGTCCGGAGATGAAGATGTATCTAACAAAGAACGGTAATTTCTTAACAGGAAGGTATTATACATGTACGGCGGATGGGAATACTTTTATGGATTTTCCGGACAGATGTGTTGTACTCAATGCAGGCGACTCATTGGGAATTAAAAATGAATCCTCCAGCGCAGGAAAAGCGATGGTGGTAGGTTACTTTTGTAATGTTCAGTAAAACAGCGGCACGGGAGAAAACCGAAGAGATTTGTGCAGCGCATCGGGGACAACCATAACTACGGCTGCAAACTGCAAGGAGGTTTACGATGAACTGTAAGAATCCAACAGGGTTGGTATTGGCGGCAATTTTGGCGGTATTGAGTTTCACTTCCACATACGCCGAAAACATCGACCCTTATGAAGACGATTCGCAGTATGCCTATGGTGAGAACGTCGGTCGGCTCAATTTTGAACCAAATGTAGCAGTGCCCAATGTGGGTGCAATGGTGAGCAGCAGCAAATTGACGGGTTTTATCTGGGCGGAGAACATCGGCTGGATAAATTTATCACCCGGCGCATGCGGCGGCGTCATTAACGATGGAACCGGCAGGCTAAGCGGTTATGCCTGGGGAGAGAATGTCGGCTGGATAAATTTCAGCCCTTCCTATGGCGGCGTAACGATTGACCCTGAAGGCGACTTCGACGGCTGGGCGTGGGGCGAGAATATCGGGTGGATAAACTTCAACTCCGCCGACCTCTACGGCTACAATGTTAAGGCCTGCAAGGTGAACTTTGAGGACCTGGCAAATTTCGTCGATGAGTGGCTGCTGACCGGCGACGTGGATGCCGATTTGAGCGGTAACGATAAGGTTGATTTTGTTGACTACGCCATCTTCGCCGATTGCTGGTTCGATTACTGCCCCGACGGCTGGCGATTAAAGACAGTTGCCCCTTAACTTGATTTAGGGGGGCCTATCGAAAGTTTACCAGAATCGCTGGTATCAATCAAGAACAAATTGCGGTAGCCTCTTCGGCCCCGCCGCGTCAGCCGGCAATCAGCTGTCATTAACCATAAAATCGGTCTGTAAGAAATTTTATTTTTTACTTGGAACAAACTCAAAAGGGGGTTATATTGCTTGATTGTATTTCTTTCAGGGTTTTAAGGAGGTGATGAAGAAATGCAATCCTGTTAGCTCAATTCTGCAGAATTTCACGAGTGAATATTGGTGCGTACAAGGCGCATCGGCAAATTTAACAATTTTTGTAAGGAGAAAGAAGATGAAAAAAGCGAAAAGTACAATTTGGGTTGTGGTATCGATGTTGATTTTCGCAGTAGGTGCTGAAGCAGAGACAATAACAATCTTTGACAGCAATGCTACCATAGTGGATGGCAATTCCTATGACACTGTCGTGGTTAAAGGTGATGGTACCGTTGTTGATATGACCGGTGGTACCGTTACCAAGCTTATAACAATGAATGACAGCACTTTTAATATGTCCGGAGGCAGTATAACAAGCAGTGTATATTCTTATGATTCAAGCGTGCTAAATCTATCAAATGGCAGCTTAAGCCAGGTGTATTCCCGTGGGAAAAGCAGAATTAATATTTCTGGTGATGTCTCCGTGAGCGGTGTTTCCCCCTATGATTTAAGTTTTGTAAGTATATCAGGCAATTCGACGGTTAGTTTTGTTCAGTTTATGCAGAACGACAATGCATCTATAGTAAACATCACCGGTGGCCAAATAGGTACACTGGTGGCGGACAGGAAAGACGCGGGCATCGTTAATATTTCAGGGGGCACGTTACAAGAAATTTACTATATGGGAACTAATTACACAGGCAGAATAAATATTATTGGTCATGATTTAAATGCTCAACCTTATGGTGGTACTGGCTACGGAGAAATCACAGGCTACTGGAATGATGATATGCCGTTTAGTATCCGTCTCCAGAGTCAAGATTCATATGCTTATGTGGACTTATATGATGGAATCATTCCACCGAACTGTGTCAGCAGGCCAAACAGTGACCTAAATGGTGATTGCAGAGTAAATTTTGAGGACTTTTCGAAAATGTCCAACGAATGGCTTGCCAATGGCCTTGAATAATATCTACCAGCAATAAGACCAACCTTTTTATGCTCTTGCTGCTTAGGCGACTGACTATTGTAAGCAATCGGCCATTAGCTTGCTTGTGCAGGACCTATTGAAAGTTGTGTAAAATCAACGGGGTTGAACTGCTCTATCAGTGAGCGGACGTCATCGACGGTAACGGCCTTTATTGCGTTAATATCATCAGCGATGGTGCGATACTGCTGCAAATATATCCAGTTAAAGCCCAGGTCAACCAGCCGACCCATCGGGAGCTCGTTTTTAATAACCAGTGCGCTGAGTATCTTGTTTTTTGCCTTTCTCAATTCGTCTTCGGTTATGCCGTTTTTGTTAAGGTTCTCGAAAATACTCCTAATAACGTCGAGCACTTCGGGGACATTTTCACTGCTGCAACTGATATAACTACAGAATGCACCCGTACCATCCATCGCCTCAAGTTGCATTGACGCGGTTTCAGCGAGGGCCTTGTCGACCAGCTCCCAGAAGAATCTTGAGCCGACGTCATCGCCGATGACGACAGCGAGGACCGAGGCAGCGAATCTTCTTTGGTCCTGGACGGCCACGGCGGGACTCATCAGGCAGATGTGCTCACGCGCCAGATTCGATTTTTCAATTCGGTCTTTTTTTCTGCTGCCTTTGCAATCCTGCAGTTTTCTTTGCACAGGCTGTTTTTTCCAGCCGCCGCAGCAGTTTTCGGCGATAGAGCAGATTTGCTGCCAATCGAAATTGCCGGTGAAGGCCAAGACCATATTATTCGGCGCATAGCGATTGGTGAAATAGTTCCGCATTTGTTCAGCCGTCAGGTCGCCTATGCTTTGCTCGGTTCCGAGGACGCTGTTTCCGCACGGATGACCGCCAAAATGAAGGGCGCTGCATTTCTCCATACAATCGTAGCTCGGCATATCCTTGTGCATCGCAATTTCTTCTTTGATTACGTTCTTCTCAAGACTAAAGTCTTCGTCTCTGATGGCAGGTTTCATCAGCTCTATCCAAAGCTGCGTTACCTCTGCCAGATATTCCGGAAGGACAGCCGCGTAGTAAATAGTATTTTCCTCGCTCGTACCGGCATTGAATTGTGCGCCTGTCTTGTCGAACGCCTCGTTGACCTGAAAGGTATTCAGTTTTTCGGTGCCTTTGAACAACATATGCTCTAAGAAATGCGAGACGCCGCTTATCTCGAGGCTTTCATCGCGGGAGCCTGTCTTGACGAAAAAACCGACCGCAGCCGATTTAGCAGACTTGTTGACCTCACCTATGATGACTAAGCCATTCGCCAATTGTTTGCTCTTGAATTCCATTTGTTGTCCTACCGGATAGCTACCTGCTTCGGGCCTATTGTTACGACTGTAAAGTTTTTGAATTTATTATTTCGCAGAAACCTTAAAACCGAATCGACGCTGGTTGCTTCGATTTTACTTTTAATTTCGTTGAGACTTCGGACCCTGCCCAAAAGATAGTAATCGGCTGCGATTGCGCCGGCACGACTGCTCGAAGATTCGCTTTGGAGAATCAGCGATGATTTAAGGCCGACTTTGGCCCGGCGGATTTCTTCCTCGCTGATTCCATAGCTGAGCCGATTGAACTCGTCCATAACACAATCGAGTGTTTCCTGAGCCTTATCCGGTGTTGTGCCGGCATAACAGGCTATACCGGCTGCCTCCTTAAGCCCATGATACTGTGCGCCCACAGCGTAGCAAAGGCCTCGTTTTTCCCTGACCTCCGTGAATAATCTGGCACTCATTCCGCCTGAAAGAACCGAGATGGCAACTCTGGCATCGTAATAGTTCTCGTCATCCGGCTTGACCGTTTTGGTCATCAGGCCGATGTGCACCTGTGCGCCGTCATTGTGTATATGCGTGTACCTGCCGGCTCTGCTATTGAGCGTGGGCGATTCAAGCGGTTTTTGCAGGTCCCCCTCAAATAAATTTTCCATTTGCGCAATAACGGCATCAAAATCGTATTTGCCCGCGACCGCGAGAATGGTTTGCGACAGATTGAAATTTTCCTTTATGATATGTCTTGTTTTGTCAGCCGTTAAAGCCTTCAATTCATCAATCTCGCCCACAACGCTGCGTCCCAAAGGGCCTGGATAAAACCGCTCCCGCAACTTTAACATAACTTTTTGTCTGGGGTCGTCATCGAGCGCCAGTATGTCGTCAATCGCCAATTGTCTGGCTAATTCGAACTGGTCCTTGTCAAGTCTGGGCCTTCGTATGATGTCCGCATGTAAATCGAGAGCTTCGGCGAGGTTGTCGGTTTCGAGAGCTGCACCTATGGTTATATGGGCACTGCCTACCGAGCTGCTTCGATGCAAACCTAAGCTGTCGAGAGCATCGCAGAGCTGTCGGCTGCTTTTATCGCCTGCACCTCTGAAAATCCAGTCTGCTGTGACGTTCGCCGCCCCGCAGCAGCCATCCGGCAGCATAGCGACGCCGGCAGGCAGCATAAAATCGAATGCCACCGACTCCACAGCCTTCATCGGCTCGCCGAGAAGAACCATCCCACTTTTTAAGATATGTTTGTCAAACCTTTCGGCCATCTTATCGCACTGCGTATATCGTATCGTGTTTGTTCTTTGCATATTATCATTTCCGCCTACGGCGGACAAGTTTTGTCTTTCCTGCCCAGCTTAATTCTAAAGGGGAGAGCAACAGAATTTACAAGGCTTGCGGAAAAAACAAGATACGCGGTACACATCAGGCACAGCGCGATATGAAGTTATTAAATCCCCAGTGTCTTTATCTGTTCCATTAAATTACGGTAGAGGTGAGCAACAAGATAAAAAGATAAAATAGTAATTGCGATAACTAAAACTGTAACAACGAGCCTGGTAGTTGTTTTGTAACGCGGGTTGAACCACACTAACGGCAGGGCAAGTGGGCCTAAGCACAACAGAGCAATTACAACGGAAGAGGTAGTAAAATACCATTTTGTCTTTGGCCTGCCGCCGCCTTCGAGAAACTCGCCGCAGAAACGGCACTTTACAGCCTCGTCCTGAATTTCCTCTGCGCAAAAGGGACACTTTTTCATAGATAAATTTACCTGCATTAAGCTACGGCGGCGGTTTCTTCCTCGACTTGGCCGAACTGGTCGAATCTGACGCTTATCTTCTTGCTGACACCCCTTGTCTGCATCGTTATTCCGAACAGAACGTCGGCAATACTCATCGTCCGCTTGGCGTGGGTGATGACTATAAACTGCGAATCCTTCTGGAACTCGCGAATGAGCATATTGAATCGCTCATTGTTTGCCTCATCAAGGGCTGCGTCAACCTCGTCGAGAAAACAGAACGGCGACGGCTTTGCCTTAAAGATAGCAAACAATAGCGCAATCGCGGTCATCGATTTTTCGCCGCCGCTGAGCAGTGAGATGCTCCTTGTCTCTTTGCCGGGCGGCCGGGCTATTATCTCTATCGGCGCTTCGAGTATGTCTTCGGCCTCTTCGAGCACTATGTCAGCCTTGCCGCCTCCGAACAGCTTGCGGAAAAGCTGCTGGAAGTGAAGCCGGATTTCTTCAAAGGTTTGTATGAACTTTTCCCGGCTCATTTTGTTAAGACGATTTATTAACTGCTGGAGCTGGGCTTTGCTGCTGTTTAAATCTTCTACCTGGCTGCTTAAAAACTCCTGGCGTTTTTGCAGGTTATCCTGGCTTTCTATCGCCTCGATATTAACGCTGCCTAATCGCTCGATTTTTCCGCGAAGCTGCGCTATTTCCTCTTTTACGCCGTCCCAGTCAACGGCGGTTTGGGTGTAATTTTTGTAGGCCTGGTGCAAATCAATCTGCAGTTCGTCCCGCACCCTTTCAACAAGGTCCTGGCTCTTTACCTCCAGCTGGCCAAGCTCTATTTTAAGCTGACTTATCTTCTGCTCAGTTTCAGCCTGCTCGGCTCGTTTTTGGCGAATAAGTTGTTCTGTCTGATTTTGCTCTTCGAGCAGGCTTTCGATTTTTTCCGCCAGCAGCTGGTTGTCCCTTTGATTCTTTTCCTTTTCGACAAAAAGCTGCGAGACGGCAGACTCGCAGTCAAGAATGTCTCTGGCTGTCTGTGTTAGTTGTTCGCTGCAGGTTTGTATCTCCATCCGGGCAGTGTCAGCGGCTGTTTTGCTCGCGTTGATTTGGTTTTGCACATTCGCGATTGTCTGCTTTAGAGCTTTGCTCTGTTCAGCTATCTGGCCGAGCGCAACCTTCAAATCGGTCAGCTTATCACTGAGCGCCTGTTGCTGCATCCTTTTGTCGGTGAGATTAGTTTCAAGCTCTTTTATGTGTTCGGTCCGCTCGCTGTTTACTGCCTGCAGTTCCTGTAATTTCTGTTTTGATTCGTATTCTTTCTTCACCGAGTGGGCGATTTCATCTTCGAGCGAATCGATTTCGCTGACTATTAAAGGCTGTTCCTTTCCCAACCGTTCTATGTTCTGCTCGTAGACAGCCACTTTCGAAGCGACCTGCATCTTTTCGGTATTCGCCTCGTAGACAGCGGTGCGCAGCTCCTGGCATAGTTTGGCCAGATGCTCGTTCTGTTGAGCGTTTTTGCTGATTCGCTCTTCAATGGCTGTAATTTCTTCTGAGATGTTGGCGATGGCCCGCTCCAATTGGCGAAGTCGACTCTTGCGAGATATTAAGCCTGTCGCCTTTCCTAAAGACCCGAGCTTTATTGTTCCGTCAGCACATAAGATTTCGCCCTTGAGGGTGACGAATTCGTATTGTTTTGGCAATTTGCCGGCCAGCTCAACTGCTGCTTCAATAGAGTCAACAACTATTGTTTTGCCCAGCAGACTCCACACTAACGGTGCATACCTGCTGTCGTATTTCAGGAATTCGACGATTCGTCCCTTTACTGGGTTCGACAGGCTCACCATTGAATGGTTAAATCCCGACAAATCCACCTTGTCCACGAACGGCTCTATTTTATCGGTGCAGAGAAAGCCTACTCTGCCCTGGAGTTTTTCGAGCCGATGGGTATCGGCCAGCAGTGCGCTTGTGTCATTGGTTATTAGAATATCGGTTTTTCCCTCGAGGGCGGCCTCAACGGCGTTTGAATATTCGATGTCCGCAGCGATAATGTCAGCCAGCATTCCTTCGACGTAACCGAATTCGCTGCATCCGGCAGCTTTGCTTTGCAAGATACTTTTGACGGCGTTGTTGATTCCTTCGAGTCTTGCTTCCATATCGGCCAGGACCGCCTGCTCGCTGACCAGAGCGCTTCGCGTCTCTTTGCTGGCAACTAATCTTCTATTGTCATCTTCAAGAAAAGCGTTGATTTCTTCCGCTTTTGTCCGTTTGGAATCAAGATTTTTTGCCAGTTCGCCCAAAAGACCTTCGATGTCACTGTAGCGGGCCTGGTGCTGAGCCTTTTCAGCCAATAATTTTTCGAGCTCGGCCTGGCCGGTCTGAGCCCGGTCGGACAAGCGGTCTTTCTGGTTAGACAGGTTGCTGCGATAAACTGTAATGCTCTGAAGCTCGTTGTGGAGCTGTGCCGTTCTCCTGACGATATCGATAATGCCGGACTTTTCATCTTCGAGCTCAGCCTGCAGCAGGGCGCACTCTCTGTTTATTTCTTCTATCATTTTCAGACTCTGCTGGAGGTATTGCTCTTTTTCTGTTTGCATCCTCTGGCAGTTAGTCTGCTCGTTTTCGTATTGTGTAAGGTCAGCTTTTAAGCGATTTTCCTGCTGCTGCAGGTTGGCGGCTGTATCAACCGCGTTTTGTTTCCTCTGCTGCAACTCGGCTGTTCGAGTCTGTAGAAATTCGATTCTTTGCAGGCTTTGGTCAATCTTACTCTGGACTGAGACGAGGGAATTTCCAGAGCGGTTTATGTCATTTTCCGTTTCTATTATTTTCTGTCGAAGGTCGCCCAGAAAAGCGTCGCTTTTGGCAACTTCAGCCATAGTGGAAGCTAATTGCTGCTCGAATTGCTCGAGAGCGGCTTTTTTCTCTGTGTGTGCGGCGTTTATCTTATCGAACTCAGCCAGTGAATAGTTGACCTGCAGCTCTTTTAGTCGTTGGCTATATTGCAGGTAGTTTCTGGCCTTGGTTGCCTGGAGCTTGATGCTGCGGAGCTGCTTCATTACTTCGCCGAGGATGTCGGCAAGGCGCAGCAGATTTTGCTCTGTGCGTTCGAGTTTAGACAGGGCCTCTTTTTTGTGGGCCTTGTATTTGCTTATACCCGCCGCCTCTTCGAATATGACTCTTCTGTCTGTTTTAGAGGCGTTTAAGATTTGCTCAATCTGGCCCTGCTCGATGATTGAGTACGCACGGACTCCCACGCCGGTGTCCATAAACAGCTCACGGATGTCTTTAAGCCGGCATACTTTGTTGTTTATGCTGTACTCGCTCTCTCCGCTTTTGTATATTCGCCGCGTAATCTGGACCTGGTCCGTATCAATCGCCAGTCGGCCTGAACTGTTGGAGATAAGCAGGCTCACCTCCGCTGAGCCGGTGGGTTTCCTGCTGCTGCTTCCGCTGAATATCACGTCGGCCATCTGGTCGCTTCGCAGGCTTTTTACACGCTGCTCGCCCAGAACCCATTTGACCGCATCGACAACATTGCTTTTGCCGCAGCCGTTGGGCCCTACTATAGCTGTTATTGGTGAATCGAAAACAAATTCTGTCTTGTCAGCGAAACTTTTGAATCCGTTGAGGACGATTTTTTCAAGTCTCATTTATTCCTCTGCTGGTGGTATATGGTTATTTCCCGGCTGCCGCGTTTTGCCAGCCGATACACCGTATTATTATCGGCCGGAAGCCTATTTTCCCTTGATATTTAGGTTGATTTCCGGTAGGGGCCCAACCCTGAACTCCGCTTGTACCAGACCTTTTTCGACCATCTGCTTCAGAATTGCCACCATATCGTGATACGGGACATTTAATCCGCGAGGTTCATCAGTGGTTTCCTTGGCCGGTTCCTCACACAGTGTTTGAATAATATCGGCGAGTTTAAATGAGCTTTTCAGGGTTAGGACATTGGGTTGTTTGGGGTGTGTGCGCATTATACTGACATAATCCTGACCGGCTGGCGAATCTATTGTCACATCACCATCGGCGGATTGGAGGAAAATATTGTCACGGCAGTATAGTTCTCCGAATAGTACGATTCTCGGCGGACCGCTTCGGGCAACGAAAATTTCCTTATATTTTGCCTGCGCAATCTGTTCGAGAAGAAAGCTGTGTCCGATGGGTGTTTGTGTTATGGCGATATCATCTAATTTTCTTAAGCTTTCGTACGCCGCCAGCCTGATGTCGAGGTCGCTGTCGCGGAGCAGCCTTCGCGAGATGGCGGCAGCATCGTTTCTTCGAGCTGCCGTCGTGATAGCCTCGAGAGCCTGGAGTCTATAAAGCGAATTTTCGTCTAGCGCTATCTCCCGAAGAGTATCCAGGCCCCGGTCGCTGCCGAGGTTGAGCATACACCGGGCAGTCTGAAGTCGGACCTGTTCGTCGGAGGACTTCAGCAGAATAGCCAGTTTGTCGAGACTGCCCTTGCCTATCGTTTCAAGGGCGACCTCAGCCGCATCCTTGTCTTTTGAAAAAGCGAGCTCTCTAATGAATGTTTTTATCCTTTCGTTCGTAACTTCCTCGGTCTGCGTAAGGTATGTCGCCTTGACTATTGAGACAAATCTTTCCTTTTGGTTTTTATATTTTGGTGGTACTTGTAGTTCAATCAGGCTGGGCGATAGTGCCCTTGCTACATCGTTGCCAAACCGCTCGTTAAGGTGGTTACGAATAAAACTTGCGACTTTGTAATCCGGCTGCCGAAGTACTAAGGCTATCTTATATTCGTCCAAGACCCTGCCGCCGCCCAGGACGTACCCGGCTCTCTTATTCGGTTCGGAAGGTGTGATTTTATTTATAAAGATTGGTCCTTCGGCTTTTGCCAGTGCCTTCGCTGCTATGCCAAACCTGCCGGCCTCGTATAGTTCGGCGGTATACAACCAGCCGCCTTCCAGAGAGGTTGTCTGCGTGCCCGGCAGCGCAAAGACCATCAAATCGAAACGTTGGTCTTTCGAGGCCCCCTTTGGTATTATTCCCTGGACCAGCACCACAGCGGTATCGGAACTGTCGATAAGCTTTTCAACGTCTTTTTGCTCAGGCAATTGTTTTAGAAGGTACTGCGTAAGATACGTTCTAATGTGCAGTGGACACTGAGCCGAGCCTGTTCCGTTAAGGCCGACTACCAGAGCGTACCCTTCGAGCTGAATAGAGTCGTATAGAGAGGCTTCAACCAGCGAGCTGATTGTGGCTCCCAGCGGCTTTTCACCTATGGATTTCGGCTGCTGTTGCGGGGGTGCTGGTGTGCCGCAGCCGGCTATAAGGGGACCAATCAACAGTATACTTACCAGGCAAGCTGTCTTTTTTTGCCGGACATCCATAATGTCGAATACTATGCCTCGTCGGGTTTTTCGTCAAGCTTTATCTTGGTCAGCGCAGCAGGTGGGTGTGGTTTTTTGGGTCGGCATACAGAGCTTAGCGACCTTTAGCAGACAGGTGAGTTATGCCCAAATAAAAAAGGCTGGAGTGGTCGGCACTCACAGCCCTTTTATAATCGGTGTTTGCAATCTTGTTACAGTCTGCGATTGCTTCCAAGCACCGGCACCCTAAATTCATTCACCTACTATCTGACAGATAACAGTTCTTGTTCTCGGCCTGGTATCAAAATCGACGAGGACAATCTGCTGCCAGGTACCTAAGGTCATCTGTCCATCAACCACAGGGATAGTCAGAGATGGCCCCAGAACTGAGGCTCGTACATGGGCGTGGCCGTTATCATCGTGCCAGGTCTTTTCGTGCTCGTAGCAGCCGTTTTGTGGCGCAATTTTTTCAAACGCCTCCGCTATATCATGGTTCACGAGCCCCAGCTCATATTCAGTTGTCGTAATACCCGCGGTTGAGCCTACGTTGAAAACGGTAATGGTGCCGTTGCTAATGCCTGATTTTGCGATAGTCTCACTGACCTGCTCCGTAATATCAACAATATTGCAATTGCTGTCTGCACTTTCAGCTTTTTCGTTTTGACCATAGCTGAGAATATAGTGTAAAATACGGCCACTGCGAGTATACGCGGGTTTGACACCGTTTTCAAATAAGGCAAAATCGTGATGCGCCGCGGAAGACAATCTCAATGCCCGAAGACAGTACAAAGACATCAGAGAAATTTTCTGCCCTGGCTGACGGTCGCAATTGTCATCGTTATTGCCGCTGGAC
>Ga0315293_10003656_pt1 | contig 14840 bp, 11 predicted proteins | sample YL17G13_20_MG_FD_203071 | JGI IMG/M metagenome (GOLD analysis project Ga0315293, IMG submission 203071) | Sediment microbial communities from Yellowstone Lake, YNP, Wyoming, USA - YL17G13_20 | ecosystem: Environmental > Aquatic > Freshwater > Lake > Sediment | place: USA: Wyoming | collected... | reverse complement strand
GATATCTGCTAGCGGATTCCACGGAATCTTTCGGGCGGGATCTGCCGAAGGAAACGCACGAATGCCGTAACTCAAGATCCATCCGACAACGGCAACGCTCAAGAGCGTTGCCGCGACGGGAGCCAGTGACGAGGCGGTGATAACAGTGCTCGGCGTCGGCTGAATATGATCGGCCAACAGATTGCCAAAAAGAAATCCGAACGCGGCGGGAACGACAGTCATCAGGCTCATCCAACCATTGACCTGCAATAACCTCGATTCATCGACCTGCTCCGGAATGCTACCGCATTTGGCCGGGGAAAAGAGTGCTGCCATCGCCCCCGTGAGCATCACGACGAGGAACAGTAAGGTCATCTGACCCGAGAGGATGGCCGAGCATCCGAGCAACATGATGACGATCTCGGCAACCTTGCAGGTGCGTATTACGGCGACTTTTGAGAAGCGATCCGCGAGATACCCGGCCGGGGTCGCGAAAACGATGAACGGCAACGTGAATCCAGCCAAACCCAGCGACAATGCCGTGGCGGAACCCAACACAGGCTTTGCAATGGCCACGGCCAGCCACCGAAACGTGTTGTCATTCAGGACCGTCAAAAACTGAACGGCCATCAGACAAAATAGGCTGCGCGGTGATTGTTTCTCAGGGGGATTACCGATCGACTGCTGTTTCATCACTGCGGTACGGCTCAACTTGTCTGGGGGGGTTGGTTCCGCATCGGATCGCGACCGATCCGACAGGGAAATCGGCTGGTGATCTTCCGTGCCGACAATTGAGTCATTCATCGGCAAATCCTAGTGACAAGGTGGTTTGGATCACGGTTCGCGCAAACGACAATCTACAAAATCAGCAAATTGCCAGCCGACAACGCCGCTATCCGAACACTATCCCTGATGTCGAAGGATTTGAGAAGCGATGATTTGCAACAGACAACGTTTGCCCTGTGCGGCCAGCGGATTCGATCTGGCGCGATTGGTTGCTCTCGGGATAAGATGCGCAGTGATCGCCGCGGGGGATTGATTGGCCGGGAGAAATCTCACAAAATTGAGTCGGCCGCCGCGACTAGGGAACGCGTTCGGGGTTTGATGCCGCCCCATCGGTCTGGTCAACTATTGTGAGCGTTGAGAGGCATACTACGGCCCAGACGAACGCCGATCTGTGATTAGCGAAGAGCGTGGAAATTGCCTTCATTTCTGACGAGCTCGAACTCGACCCCTGGGCGGCATCCGAGGATCATCGAGCGACGGGGGCTCGAGCATTTTTTGAACCGGGGTTGAGTGAAATGACATTCTCTTGTAATGTTTGCAACCTCCGTTTCCGCTTCGTTGTTTGAAAGCCAACACGACAAGGATGTCGAGTGTTCCTTACGCGATCCATTCGTCGCAAGCTCTTCATTGGGCTTGTTTTGGTGCTGCTGATGCTGCTCTCGCTGGGTGTTGCGGGGCTGTCAGGATTACTTTCGTATCGCCGCTTTGTTCACGATCTGAAGGTGATGGATTCGGAGCCGTCACCCACAAAATTGGTGACGGCCTGTGCACGTTTGTTCGATCCTCTGTGGCTCAGGGAACTTCCCGACCCCAATCTCGCTTGGCGTCAAGAACCAGTGACCGGCAGACGACGGGATCTTGACCTAGATCACCCAATCTGGCGGGATCGCGTCGAACATGCTCTGCAAGAACTGCATGAACTCCGCATTCGACTGGTCCAGCTTTACGACTTGCATCCCTCTCAGAGGCAGCCGATCATTCTGAATCAGCTGGATGGGATCCAGCGGTCGTTGTCGCGACTGGGACAGGTTCAGGTCTCGATTGATTCGACTGCTGAGCGTCAAGAGACGCTCGACACAATGCTTCGCGACGTTGCCTGGTTACAGACAGTCATCCTGAACCTGCCGATCGCGGAACAACAGTTGTCCCCAATCTTGGCTGAGGCCGATACCGCCTATCGCTGGCGAATCTGGTTGATTGGAGTTTGTTCGGTCATTGTTGTGGGCTTGCTTTACGGGTTGTTTCAATGCGGATATGCGTGGGTCTTTGTGCCCGTACGCAAGCTCCACGATGCGGCCTTGCGCGTCGCTCACGGAGACTACAAGCACCGATTGAAACTTCCCGGTCGGGACGAAATGGTTGATTTAGCCGACAGCTTCAACCGGATGATCGATCGTTTTCAGCGTGACAAGTCTGAGGCCGATCGCGAGGCTTTGTGTCGCGGCGAGCAAATGGTCCGAAACAAACATTTGGTGGACCTGGGTCAAATGGCTTCCGGAATTGCCCACGAAATCAATAATCCTCTGTCGGCAATTTCCATGGCGGCAGACTCGCTTGTGGAACGGTTGGCCGAAACGGAGAGTCAGTTTGGAAGTTCTCCCGATGACCGTGGCTTACTTCGCACTTACTTGAACATGATCCAGCATGCGACGGAACGATGCCAGCAGATCACCAGACGAACGTTGGAAATCGCCCGCGGAAACAACAGTCCTCGCGTCCGCTACGACGTCACAAAAATCGTGGCCGAAGTGCTTGAAATGGTACGGCACATTGAAGGTTTCGGTCACGTTGAGATCCGATTTGATAGCAGCCAGTCGCACCCGGCCGACGTCAACGCCGGTGAAATCGAACAGGTGATTCTGAATCTTCTGATGAATGCTCTTGAATCCATGGAGGGCATGGAGTCCGGATCAATCACGATCATGTTGGCCGAATCCGTCGATGAGGTGATTCTTAATATTCAGGATACGGGTTGTGGAATGACGCCTCACATTCTGTCGCATCTCTACAAACCGTTTTTTACGGAGAAGCCGTCGGGTAAGGGAACCGGACTGGGATTGTCGATCGTCGATCGGATCATGGGAGATCATGGCGGCCGAATTGAGGCCTTCAGTGAAGGCCTTGGGAAAGGGAGTTCTTTTCGGATTCATCTGCCCCGAACGGGGCAAGAGGCTTCGAAGGCCGCTTAGCGTATCTGCCGTCTGAAGGAGGTTTTGATGTTGACGACTGATACCTAATTTTCATTGAGTCACTGCACAAATCTGTGTGGAATCGTTGTAAATTTTGTCCGAGACAACGGTTCTCTGCCGACCCTTATTTTTTGACGGTCACTAAAGTTCGAACAAGCCTAAAATGGACATTGCTCCCACGATAGTGATGTGATATGAACCGCTCGACCAAACTAAATCTTTCGGCAATATAAGCCGTCCGACAATCGTCGGCTCGCTGACAAGGATGTCACGAGAGGGGCAAGGAGACCGCCCGTTGACCGCTGCCGCCACGAATAAACTACGAGTCCTGTTCGTCGATGACGAGCAAACCATTCGCGATGTCATGAAAATCGAACTCCCACGCATGGGTCATGATCTTGTCTTATGTGAAGACGGACCAGCCGCTCTCAAGGCACTGGAACTGCAAACATTTGATGCCGCGATCGTGGATCTCAGAATGCCAGGCATGAGCGGATGGGATGTGATCCAACACATCAAAAAAGTCTCGCCAGAAACCGAAGTCATCATCAGTACAGCACATGGCGACGTCGATGCGGCAATTCAGGCCGTTCGCGCCGGAGCCTATGATTTTCTGCGAAAGCCCTGCAAGCTAATCGACATCAATGCGTCCTTAAAACGCGTCGCCGACAAACGCACGCTGACACACAAGACGATCGCGCTCGAATCGAGACTGAAGGCCGTGGAAGGCGCACCCGATCTGATTGGCCGGACTCCCGGAATGCTCCATGTCAAAAAGTTGTGCGAAAAAATCGCACCGACCGATTCCAGTGTTTTGATTTTGGGAGAGACGGGTACGGGAAAGGAACTCGTCGCTCGACGCATTCACGATCTCAGCTTGAGATCGACCATGCCGTTTGTGGCCGTCAACTGCGGAGCGCTTCCAGAAAATCTTGTGGAAAGTGAATTGTTTGGACACCGAAAGGGCGCGTTCACAGGCGCCGATACGCCGCGCAAGGGACTGCTTGAAGTGGCGAATGGTGGAACATTATTTCTTGATGAATTGGGCGAACTCGACAAATCGATGCAAGTCAAGTTGCTCCGATTTCTAGAGTCCGGTGAAGTCCGTCGCGTTGGCGAAAATGACGCATTCCATGTCGATGTCCGCGTGGTCTGCGCCACCAATCGCTCCCTGCAAGAAATGGTGGTGGAAGGATCGTTCCGCGAAGACTTGTACTTCCGCGTGAATACGTTCGAAATACAACTGCCACCTTTGCGAGAGCGTAAAGAGGATATTCCGGAACTGGCGCGCACATTAATCATGCGTTATATGAAACGACGCGACGTTTCCGACAATGCTCTGTCCGCCGAGACGGTTCAGATTTTGAAGTTGCACGACTGGTCTGGGAATGTAAGGGAACTGGCGAATGCCCTCGAGCATGCCGTCATCATGTCCGATGGAGAAGTCATCGAACCGGAGGACCTTCCTGCCGGCATTCTGCGTCATGCGGCCGCGTCAGGCCTCATCAAAACAGCCACTGTTGAACTCTCCAAGTGTCCAAAAACATTGCGCGAGATTGAGATGGACGTGATCTATCGGGTGCTCGACAAGCATCAAGGTGACAAGCCCAAGGCGGCCAATGAGCTTGGTATTGCGTTAAAGACGCTGTACAACAAACTGAATGGCGACACAACTAAAGCGGCTGGCTGACGAGAGCGCGAACAGACCGGTTAACCCTCTTTCCGCAGCTTTCATGGTGGGTCGATTGAGCACCCGAGTCGGATCTTATCTGCAGTGGAAATCTCTAGTCTGTCGTGGAACTGTTGTGCAGCGCTACGGAGGTGGAACGTCGCAAAAGCACGAGGTCATAGTTTCCGAGGAAACGTCGATGCCGTGCCACTTCGGCCAAGCTCGACAATTGCTCACCCAGCATTTCGAGCTTGTCTGAGCGGGTGACAACGAAGCCTCGCGGATTCTCGTTGAAGAACTGAGTCATCTCCTTCGGATTTCGAAGCCGTTGAACAGGGTGCTTCCAGTAGAATACTAAATTTGGTGAAAAATAATTGATGGCCGCGAGCTGTACTTCCATCGTGCCAGCCGCTTGCCGCGCGGCGGCGGCAAGTTTCGGAGAGTCTTGATGAGACCCAACGGAGGCCAGTCCAATCCCTGTGATCGAGATTGCCAACGCGACCGCACTCACAGACAAAATGCCAATCGCCTGCGACCGCCGTTCTCGTTCTGCCGCCGCGTAGGCAAATGCGCCGCCCATCACCGGAATAGCACCAATCAGCAGCAGCCATTCTTCGCCAGGCAGTAGGAAGCTCGACGCGATCGGAATGGAGACCATCAACAACATACCGATGGCTGACAATCCACGGCAGGAATGGCGAAATGAAATCATCCCTTGGCTCGCCGAAGACATCTGCCATGCATGGAGAGTTCGAGCGGTCAGCAAGGCTAGCGCAGGGTACATCGGCAAGACGTAATTCGGCAACTTGGTGCTGGAATACGAAAAAAAGGCAAACCAGACACCTGCCCAACAGGCGACGAAGCAATCGCTGTGGTGATCGATGTTCGTTTTTTCCAGACGGTTCTTCAACGTCCATAACGACAGCGGTAGAAAAACAGACCAGGGGAGGCTGCCCCAAAAAATAGCGATGACATAGTAAAAGACCGGACCACTGTGATGCTCTTTCGCCTTGAGAAATCGGGCGAGATTGTGATCACCCAAAAAGCCTTGCAACCAAACTCCATCCGTTTGCCATCCCACAGCGAGATACCACGGAAGAGCAATTGTTAAAACAACCACCGCACCGAATAAGACTCTCATCGCCGATGCCGCTTCGATAATTCGACTCAGTCGCAGGACTTGAGTGACAGACCCCAAGCTCCGGCGCCACCAAGGACCGACGGTTGCAAAAATCTGTCCTTCGGTGAGTTCGATTTCGCGTTGCGAAATCAGCAACAAGAGGCCAATGATCGTACACGGCAGCAAGACTCCGATGGGCCCCTTCGCCAAAATGGCCAAGCCCATCGCTGAATACATGGCAAGCGATGCCAACCACGTTTTTGGCAGCAAGTCGGCCAGTCTCTTCACTTCTTGGTTTGCTGATATGCCGCTGAATTGACCGCCACGCTGCTGAGCCACGGTCCAGACGTAGATCGTGAAAGCCAGCGTCAGACAAAAGATCAATACGGAGTCCGGTGTCACGGAACGACCAACAGCCGAGAACATCACTGAGGTACAGAGGATAATTCCGGCAAGCAAACCGACGGGGGGGGAATAGAGCTTGCGACCCAGATGGTACGTCAGCAGTGTCGTTCCCACAGCCAATAGCGAGGAACCCAATCGCGAAGAAAACTCAGAGACACCAAACAGATGAAACGAGATCTGCATCAACCAATAAATCAGAACCGGCTTGTCGGTTCTCAGCTGAGCATTGAATGTGGGAACGATCCAGTCGCCTCGTTCAAACATTTCACGACCACAGACGGCATTTTTCGGTTCATCTTCGTCAAATAAGGCATATCCGCCAAGATTCGTAAAAAACACGAAACCGGCAATTAAGAGGAGCACTAATTGGTGTCGACAGACCGTCGTCATCAGCGATTCATCCCTGAAATATCGTCGTCACGGACAGAACGCAGCACCCCGTTTCAGCCGGCTGAGTGATTGCAGAAGATTGGTTGTAGGGAAACCGGAAACGTGTGGCAATCGCAGTCGCCGAGACCACGGGTGGTGTCGGACTTCGGGCCGATAGTCAATTGTCCATGGGCCCAAGAACCGAACGCTCAGGCTTGATTTCAGGGGGGTTCACCGCCAGAGAGCGACCGACGGTGAAGAACCGATCGCGAAGATAGCGGAGACCGCGCCCGCGAATGTCACGAAATCCCTTGGGTTCTATCATCGCCGAACAGGAGGTGATGCAGCGTGACTTCGACCGGCGGGCTCGTTCCAAGGCTCTCCAGAAACAGCTGAGACCTCCGCAGGCTTTCCCTTCCTTGATCCCAAGCGTACAGGGCTTCGTGGAGTTCCTTAAGGGGGGTAGTTTAAATCTTTGGGATACCGAAGAACGTCGGCCTGTTGTTAGATGGTTTTGTGGCGGATCTCTTCGAGCAGCCGCTGGAGGCCACGGGGATGCTCGAAGAGAGTCTTGGTGAACTGGCCGATCCTTGGAACCCGGGAGCCTTCGGCTCGGGCAAATCCGTCGAGGTGAAAGCGGCAGCCGCCTGTGGATCGTCTCGCAAAAAAAACGCCGGATCATCGCACAGATTGTCAGTGCTAACCGAGGGCCGATGCCGAGGCAGAGTTACTTTCAGACGCCGCCGGTCGCCTTGGGGCCGGCGAGCCGCAGGGGCAATCGCTCACACGATCGTCACACACTGTTTCCCACCCAACATCGGGCCGCAACTCCCGGCCATGCATTCCCCAGAGCCGCACTCCTACCGACCCACTCGACGAAGAACGACTGCGGCACATGCACGATGAGGCAATCCCCAACAACTTCGACCTGTTCATGCCTGTGGCCGTAAAACTCAAAACGATGCTGCAAAACACCTGCCGGCAGCCGGCATTTTTGCTGCTCAAAAAAGACGCATCAACTCACAAAAACAAGTGCCATGCGACTTTTAGCGAGCGGCCAGCGGATTCCGGCGGATGAACCAGAAGCACGAAGGGACATTCGTGGCTCGCTATTCATTCTTGCTCGGCAACAAGCCGGATTTCATGAGATCGCCGTAAACTTTTCCGTCGCTGGTCCGCTCGATGACGGACTTATCCCACGCAGCCTGAAAGAGCTTGAGTGCCTCGGACGTTTTTTTCTCGTCTTGAGATTTTTTGTAATTTTTGGCTTCAAATCGATCATGAAAGACTTTTCCAAAGTCGTTCAACCCATGCCCTTTGCCCTTCTTATCCGCACCCGGTTTGTGGCACACGTCGCATTTGCTCGTGAGACCATCCAGCGTATCAAGAAACGGTTGATAGACCTTGTTGTCTTTCAGAGTCTCTTTGATTTGAGCCGGAATCGGCGGGAAGGCACTTACCGTCGTGATCCACAGGTGACTCAACACCACACCACACCAGACGACTGTCATTTTCATACCACAAACCTTTGAATGAATTTTTGCCGAGTCCAGAAAGTCGCGGAAGGAACGACCGGCACTCAGGGAAAATTCGCTGTTGCATGATCATCGGAGTTGTTCAATGGATCGTCAACGGGAACCGACACAGTGATTGCAGCATTTGGCCGATCGAAAAAAATCAGCAGAGCGAACGGCCACCACTTCCATCATCAAAAAAACAGGTGTGGGACGAAGCGACTCATGTTGTGAGTGATGCGTGACCGGTCTTCGCGAACTCCTAGTCCACAGGCTTCACCGCCCACGATCCAACTGCCAATGACGGGATAATTTCCGGAGAAAACCGGCAGTTCGTGATATTCCTGATACACCCTCGGTCCTGTGACATAAGGACCCGATGTGCCGTCAATCTGAGTCCCGCCGTGGAAAATTGAGACATTGCTTCCTTCTCGAGAGAGGCACGGCTTGCAGACGTAAGACGACCCCATCGGCGTGTAAGCAGCAGGTAACAGATAGGGGGAATCCGGAAAGAGTTCCCACATGACCACGAGAAGCGATTTGTTACTCAACAGCATTTTCCATGGTGGCTCGATCCAGCGTGTGGGCGCCACGGGAAGATGTCTCCCAAATTCCTCCTGCAGCATCCACTCCCAAGGGTATAGCTTGAACAACGTGCCGATCGGCGATCCACTCGGGTCGAGGAACTGTTGGGAATCCAAATCGAAGGCGATTTTTTCGAGGGGCACATAGACGGTCCGGAGGCCGGCTTGTTCGGCCGTATCCTGCAGGTACCGGACGTTTCCGAAATCCTCCTCGTGATTTTCGACCGACGTGAAATAAAGGGGTTGGTTGTAGTTTTCGTAAAACTTCGCCCACGTCTGGAGCAACTGTTCATGAATGCTGTTGAACTGGTCGGCACGACGATTGACGTCTTGCAACCAGAACCATTGAATGGCTCCGGCCTCTAACAAAGAGGTCGGTGTATCGGCATTGTATTCCAGCAACTGCGGTGGCCTTACACCGTCGTAAACCAGATCGAATCGTCCGTAAAGACTCGGGTCATCCCGATCCCAGCTGGCGCGTACCCATTCCTGCATCACCGTCGGAATCTGAAATTCACACATCCGGTTTTCATCAAACACATGCTGCACGGCGTGGAGACACATCGCCTGTAGCGCATTCGTGGCCGATTCGAGCAAGTCGATCTCCATCGACGTAAATTCGTAGTACGCGGATTCATCCCAATAAAGATCGCCGTCAATCGTGTGAAAGGCGAGACCTTGGTCTTCGACGCATCGCTGCCAGTCTCGGCGGGGTGCAATTTCTCGACGATGCATTACGAGCCTCCCGAAATCGCCCGCCCCGTTTTTCCAAACCCGTGTGCGTTGACAGACCCTGCCGTGCTTTGGACAGGAACGGATCCCCCTGTTGCTGCCGGGGAGTACCTCGGTGAGGCTAAACCACGCCCCGAAATGGGCGGACGGTTGTAAGACGAATGAGAACGCGACGACATCATCCAGAGCAGCGGCCACATCATGGATGACCCGCGGTAGTGCGAATGTCTGGTTTGAGTCTTGGCGGAACCCGGTTCCACGGCCGATGTCGAGCCGGCCGAATTTTGGTCTGTCACGGTTTGTGGTGTGTCCTGCTCACGCAGAGGATCGTGGTCCTGCTCCAAATCGATTTGCGACGTAAAGGCGGCCTCTTTCGTTTCCGAATACTCGTGTGAACAGCCGCTGGCGAATGCGCCCGATCCGAGAAGCGTGAGGACCACACGAAAACTTTTTTTTGACATATTTCACACGCATCCATAACGACTGAGTGAGGATCTGCCGGAAGGTCTGTGTTGCGGGAATGAGCGAGATTTTTCAGGTCATGGAGTGTACGATGATCCAGCTCAAAGAGATCATGATGGTCGCCACCACAATCGCAACAGCATAATTGCCCTCGGCAAGCTGCTTTTCGACATCGAGACGCGTTGTAATCAATTCAAAAGCCTTGAATCCCAGAAGTAAAAGAAACATTCCCAATAGTCCAAACGATGCGGTACCAGCCAAAACAGAGATAGAAGAGACATTCATTGAAATTCGTCCTGGGATAAGGGTTGGCCTGACAAAGACAATTTCCCGTGCCGCCTCGCAGGCGGATTGCTAACCGTGGCGTTACTGTTAGATCCTGCGAGCTTACGTATTTGGTAACGGCTTGGGAATGATGCCGTGACTCCCTGACTTTACCAATACTGCGTTGATGTCTTGAGGCCCCGGCAACACATTTCTTTCGAAGAGAACCCGTCCTTCGCTTGCACGAATCGTAGGCATCAGGCATGGTAGCATCACTCGTTTTTGGCGGCGACGGGTCCCCCGTGTCTGCGTCGTTTTCCATCCCTTGTGTTTTGAGATCCATTCACATAGTTGGGATACTTTCACGGCATGGCTGCTGAATCGCACCTTTTTAATCGTGAGTTGAGCTGGCTTGAATTCAATCAGAGAGTTTTGGACGAGGCGTGTGATCCGTCAATTCCATTGCTCGAACGACTGCGGTTTCTGGCTATCACCGCTTCGAACTTAGACGAATTCACGATGGTTCGCGTCGGCAGCCTGCAAATGCTGGCCACGGCCAGCGAATCGCGGACAGACTCGAGTGGCATGACGATTGGCGAGCAACTGCAGGCCATTGGCCAGCGAATGAGTTTTTTGACATCGGAGCAGTATCGGCTCTATCTATCAGAACTCGAGCCGGCACTGTGCCAATCAGGCATCCGGCGAGTCCGTCTTGAAGAATTGGACGAGCGTCAAAAAGAGCACGTTCAAACTCTCTTCAGAGAGGAAATTTTTCCTGTTCTGACTCCGTTGGCCATCGCTGTGACCGTCGATTCGCACAAGGCCCCACAACCAAACGGGAACCGATCGCTTGGGATATTGGGCGATCCGGACAAAAACTCTGCGAACGAAGCGTCTGACGTCGCAGACGATGAATCGCAAACCGTGACGGACAGTCCGACGTTTTTGTCGTCCGCAAAAACACCGACTTTCCCCAATCTCACGAATCAATCCATCAGCCTGTGTGTCAGGCTAGCTCCTTCCACCGGGACAACAGGACCACGTTTTGCAATCGTCCCTTTTGGGCGTCACCGACAGAGGTTCATGACGCTTCCTTCGGAGAGCGGTTTTAGCTTCATTCTGTTGGAGGATGTCGTCCGTTTGTTTATCTCGCAACTGTTTCCCGGTGAGCAGATCGAAGAGTGCGTTCCGTTCCGCATCACGCGTAACGCAGACGTAGAACTCCAAGAGGATCAGGCCTTCGACCTGTTGCGTGAAATGCAGGAACTAGTCAACGCACGGAGTCAAAGTGTCTGCGTTCGGCTGGAGGTGGATCATCATGGCAGCTCGGTCGTTCGCGAGTTTCTGCAATCCGCCCTGCATGTTTCCAGCGAGTGGATCTTTGCCGTTCCGGGACCACTTGGACTGGTTTCCTTTTTTCGGCTCTCCGATGCGCAGGGCTTCGACGCCTTACGTTACGAAATATGGTCGCCGAAGCGTGTGCCACAAATCGATCCCGCGGAAAGTCTGTTCACAACGATCTCCCGTGGTGACCTGTTGCTCTATCACCCCTACGAAAGCTTTGATCCGATTGTGCGACTGATCGAAGAGGCGGCGGACGATCCAGAGGTGCTTGCCATCAAGCAAATTCTCTATCGCACGAGTTCCAACAGCCCCATCGTCGCCGCGTTGAAACGGGCGGCACAATCGGGAAAACATGTCACGGTTGTTGTCGAATTGAAAGCCCGATTCGACGAGTTGCGAAATATCGAATGGGCTCGGGATCTTGAACGGGCGGAAGTTCAAGTGATCTATGGGGTGAAGCGATTAAAAACCCACGCTAAGATCTGTCTGATCGTGCGTCGCGAGCCTCAGGGAATTCAGCGATACGTTCACTTTGGCACTGGAAACTACAACGAAATGACCGCCCGCGTGTACAGCGACGCGAGCCTGCTAACCTGCAATGAAAATCTTGGAGCGGACGCGACGGCATTCTTCAATGCCATTACCGGTTACTCGCAACCGCAACAATTTCGACAGATCGAAATGGCGCCGATTGGACTGCGAGACAAGCTCTTAGAAATGATTGAGTCTGAAACGGAGCGAAAAAAACATGGTCAAAAGGCTCTGATCATGGCAAAACTGAATTCGCTGGTGGACGGTCAGATGATTGAAGCGCTCTATGCGGCATCACAGGCGGGCGTAAAAATCCGACTGAACGTGCGCGGGATTTGTTGCCTTCGTCCTGGTGTCCCAGGGCTTTCCGAAAACATCCGTGTCACGGGAGTCATTGATCGTTTTCTGGAACACAGCCGAATTCTTTATTTCTACCATGGGGGAGACGAACGGTTGTTTATTTCGAGTGCCGATTGGATGCCCCGCAATCTCGATCGGCGGGTCGAATTGCTCGTTCCTGTGGAAGACCCCGCCTGCCGCGCAAAGTTGTTATCCATTTTAAAAATTCATTTTCAGGATAACGTCAAAGCCAGAAAACTGCTGCCGGATGGCCGATACGAAGCCGTCAAAACAAACTCGTCCGCCGACACAATACGCAGTCAAGAACGGCTTTATCAGCGTGCGGTTAATGCGGTTGATGAATCGGAACGGGCAGCCCTCACAATGTTCGAACCGCATCGCGGCCCCCGTGCTGACGAATAACGCGTCCCCAGAGGTCACCTGATAAGTCTGGCCAGACTCTTGAATCGGTTCAAATTCAGCACATCCTTCCGAGTCCCATGGTGATGGGTTTGGGACTGCACCCAATGACCTGAGCTGTGAGGTCTCATGAAAACATTGCTCCTTCTTCGCCACGGCAAATCAAGCCGAGATGATCCCTTACAACCGGATCATGATCGGCCTCTTAAAAAACGCGGACGAAACGAAGTCCAAACCAGAGGACGATGGATGCTGGAACAGAACCTCATTCCGGATCTGATACTCTGTTCAACCTCGGTTCGTACGATGGAAACAATGCACTGGCTCACAGGGGAATGGCGGATCACCCCGGAGCGACGAATCCACCAAGAGCTGTACCATGCTGACGCCAGGCAAATCTTCCGTCACGTTTATCACCTGCCGGAACGTTTCTCGGTCGTGTTGATGGTCGGGCACAATCCCGGTTTTGAACAATTCGTCTCGCTGTTTTCCGAAAAACAGGAGGTCCTCCCTACTACATCGCTCGCACTCCTTGAATTTGATGTCTGCAACTGGTCTGAACTCACGGAAAAATCTCGATTAAAAACGATTGCCGTCTTCAGACATCGGGAATTGTCTTGAAATTTCCTGAGGCAGAGGAAAACCTTAATTCTCGGCGTGCCCCTTATTTGTTGGCTGAATTGGCCCTAAAGACATCCTCTCTCGAAATCGAAACCGTTGACTCATGAGTCGCAGATTTGACTCAGAATGCCAGCGCCGGTCGTTAAAATAGCGAACTTATCGCGAGAACGGCCGAACCATCGCGGTTCTCAACGCTGATTTTCAGCATCGACCGTGTTGACGAGCTCCGTCGACGAAGGTTACGATTCGATATCGTGAAATCTGATAATGTTCGCTTGATGGTATTTGATAAGACAGATACGAGACACACAATGAACCTCCGCGATCTGGAAATTTTTTGCGAAGTCTCGCATTTGGGAAGCTTTTCCAAGGCAGCGAAAGTGCATGGGATATCACAACCGGCCGCAAGCGAGATCGTGAAGTCGATTGAGGAGCATCTCGGGTGTGACGTGCTGAATCGGGCCGTACGGCCGCTAGAACTGACTCCCGAAGGTGTCATCTATTACGACGGCTGCCGGCAACTCTTGGACGGGTACAGGCGTCTCGAAGATCGAGTCCTGCAGCGGCATGACAAAGTTCTCGGTCCGGTGCGAGTCGGAGCGATCTACTCGGTCGGCCTGTTGCAAATGGACGGTTATATATCCGAGTTCGAGCGACGTTATCCGAATGCAACACTCGACTTGCAGTATTTGCATCCGGAACAGGTGTTGTCGCGAGTGATCAACGAAGAGGTCGATCTAGGACTGATGTCGTTCCCGCCCAAGCGGAGCGATCTGAACTGCATTCCGTGGCAGGACCAACCGATCGTGGTCGTCGTCCCTCCGGAGCACTCGTTCGCCAAGCGTGATCGGCTGCGTGTCGAGGATCTCGAGGGCGAATCACTCGTCGGGTTCACGACCGAGTTGCGAATGCGGACCGAGTCCGACAAGTGGCTGAGGCAGGCCAAGGTTCATGTCAACGTTGTTCACGCGTTCGATAACGTGGAGATCATCAAGCGGGCGGTCGAAGTCGGCTCTGGAATCGCCCTCCTGCCCCTGCCGACAGTGCGTCGGGAAGTCGAACTGGGTTCGCTGATAGCCCTGCCTCTGGACGACGTCCAGTGGTTCCGCCGACTTGCCATCATTCACAAGAAAACGAAACCGTTCGCCACCGCGATTACTCGCTTTTTGGAGCTTCTCGCAAAAGCCCCGGAGACGTTCTCCGGTCCCAGCCAATCGCACGATGCGGCGGAAACCCGTAACCGTTCGGACACGGATGCCGCATCGCAAACCAATTCCATGGCCCGTTGATGCTTTTCTACTGTCTTCCATGCGTTGTCCCCTCGTACCAACCTTGCGGTGTTTAAGGTGCGAGTCACCCGTTCTGTCGCTGACTTCCCACGAGTTGCCATGTGTCATCAAAATCGGCTTGAAAAACTGGAACTACCGATAACTCACACACAACACGGGTACGACTCCGCAGCCTCAGAGATGAGCCGTCTCGGCCGGTCAGCCTGTGCGCCGTTGCAACGGC
>Ga0315293_10003655_pt1 | contig 14840 bp, 12 predicted proteins | sample YL17G13_20_MG_FD_203071 | JGI IMG/M metagenome (GOLD analysis project Ga0315293, IMG submission 203071) | Sediment microbial communities from Yellowstone Lake, YNP, Wyoming, USA - YL17G13_20 | ecosystem: Environmental > Aquatic > Freshwater > Lake > Sediment | place: USA: Wyoming | collected... | reverse complement strand
GGGGCAACCTGGAGGCGTTGCTCACACTGACCGGCAAAGTTGAGAGCGTTGGTAGCCCCGGCGGGATTCGAACCCGCGATCTCATGGCTGAGAACCATGCATCCTAGGCCACTAGACGACGGGGCCACCCTGTGTATCTGCGTCTTCTATTGATGGCTGCGGGGCTAGGACTCGAACCTAGAACTTCCTGATCCAGAATCAGGCGTGCTGCCAATTGCACCACCCCGCAGGAACAACCCGCGGGGGTCAGTTTAGCAAAGGCCTGGAGGGGATGTCAACCAGCGCGGCCTGGGCGACGCGGCCTGGGGGGCGTGGCCTGGGCGGCGCGGCCCTGGGGCCCGCATGGCCCGCGGGGGCGGCGGGGGGCCGCCGGCGGCGTGGGCAGCACGTGACCGATGGGTCAGTGGGCGCGGTAGACGGTGTCGCCGGGGCGGACTTTCTCTCCCACTCGCACGCCGATGGAGTCGCCTGTGTGGGCTGCGGGAACGGTCTCGTGCTCGATCTGCATGGAGTCTACGGTGAGTATGAGGTCGGTGGTGTGGCCCTTGATGTGTACGGTGTCGCCCACGGACAGGTCGTCGGTGAGGACAAGGGCCATGACTCCGATCTTCCCGAAGTAGTGGGTGACTTCGCCGATCGACTTTTCTTCGGGTGCATCCTCTTGCCGGGTCATTGCCGCACCTCCTGTGAGAGACTGCGGATGTGGCCTGTATTTCGGCGTCATGGGAGGCTTGCCTGCTGGGAGAGGGGGAAATGTGTTCGAATTTGGAGCGATGGCGGACAGAAGCCACCTTGGGCGCAGGGAGGGGAGTGGGGGCGGAGGCTCAAGTCTCGGCCGGCAGGACCCGAATAGGCGCGTGAGGGGGGTTAGGCATGGGGTTTGTGGGGTTGCGCAGGAGGCCACAGGGGGCGCTTTGGGGGGTGTTGGGGGCGTCCTGGAGGGGTGCCAGTGGCATTCGGGGGGGCTATTAGGAAAAGGAGTAACTGTGGAATAAGGTTGCTGCAGAGCGATAGGGACAGGTGAGGCGCCGAAGAGGTTCGGGGCCGCTTGTTCCGCGTGTGCTCGGAGCGGAGATTCGCGCGGGAGGACAGGAAGTGCTTGAGGTTTTGAGGACACTGGCAAAGGGCGGACCGGTGATGGTGCCGCTGGCGGTGTGCTCGCTGCTGGCGGTGACCGTGATCATCGAACGGTATTTCGCGCTTCGTCATGCGGACCGCGGAGGCGCGGAGTTGATGTTGTCGATTCGGCGGGCGTATCGGCTCGGGGACGGAGCGGAGTCGCTGGTGGAGTGCGAGCAGACGGGCGGGCCGGTGGCGAACGTGCTGGCCGCGGGCCTGCGGGCGCACTTGCTGGGGACTCCGGTGGGGGAGGCGATGGAGGAGCAGACGCTGGGGGACCAGCGGATGCTGAATCGGCGGATGGTGGTGCTGGACACGATAGTGACGCTGGCGCCGCTGCTGGGATTGCTGGGGACGGTGCTGGGGATGATCTCGGCGTTTCGCATCATCTCGGTGAGCGGGACGAGCCACCCGGCGGGGATCACTGGCGGCGTGGCGGAGGCGCTGATTGCGACGGCGACGGGTCTGGCGATCGCGATCTTTACGTTGATCGGGTACAACTGGTGCCGCGATAAGGTGCGGCAGGTGGTGGAGGAGATAGAGCTGCGAGCGACGCAGCTGGAGAACCTGTTGGGCGGTGCGCGGAAGCGGGAGGAGGTGCGGGAGGAGGTACGGGAGGAGGTCCCGGTTGCGCATTAAGAAGCGGCCCCTGGAGAAGCCGCGAATCGAACTCATTCCCATGATCGACACCATGGCGTTTCTGCTGGTGTTCTTCATGATCGCGTCTCTGGCGATGACGCGGCAGGCGGGGTTTGCGGTGAACCTGCCGAGGGCGGAGGCGGCGACCTCGCAGACGTGGGGGGATCGGGCGCTGGTGGTTACGTTGGATCGAGATGGGCGGGCCTTCCTTAATAAGGAGCCGGTGGCGCGGGAGGCGCTGGAGGGGGCGGTGCGGGAGAGGCTGGCCGAGAATCCGGAGCTGATCGTGGTGATCAACGCCGATGAGGGGCTGCGGCACGGGGATGTTATCGAGGTGATGGATGCGGTGAAGCGAGCGGGCGGGGCTCAGATGGCGATAGCCACGAGGCCCTCGGAGGCGGGGCCGAGCGAGGCCCAATGACGGAGCGGATTGGAGAGAAGAGACTCGGGTGGGCGTTTGCGATTGCGCTGGTACTGCACGCGGCCGCGCTGGCCGCGGCTGCGCGTATACCGGCTCAGCCGGCCGTCGGGGGTGAGTTGGAGGGGATCCGGGTCTTTGACGCCGCGGCGCCGATGGTGATCTCGCCGGTGGAGCTGGTTCAATGGTCGCCGGAGGGAGACCCGGAGGAAGTCGTGACGTTGGCGAGTCTGGCGCCCGCGCCACAGCCGACCCCGGTTCGTACCATTCGTCCCACGCCGCGAGTGCCGGAGGCGCGGCCGCGCGTTCCGGCAGAGGTCGCGCAGGTGGTTGAGCCGGTGCAGGTTCCGGTGACGCCGCGGCCCGTTTCGCCGCGGCCCGTCACGAACGAAGGCGGCACTAGATCAGGTGGCGGAGGCGGTGGGGGCGGCGGGACAGTGGACATGGGTTCGCCGAGCGCGAACGGCGACTTGCGGGGCCTGGGCGGCGGAGGAACTCCTGCGGGAGAGCTGAGCGGCGAGGGCGTCGGCAGCGGCTCGGGTGTGGGAGCGGGAAGTGGTGGCGGCAGAGGTGGAGGTTCGGGCGGCGGGCTCGGGGTCGGTGACGGAACTGGTGTCGGAGAGGGGAGTGGCTCGGGCAGCGGGGGCGGCAGCAGAGACGGGGGGGGATTCACTTCGCGCGTGGCGGACCGGGCGGAGCCGGTGGTGGTGAGCAAAGGTGTTCTGGAGTATCCCGCGGGGGCTATCGCCGACGGCCGCGAGGGAACGGTGCGGCTGGAGGTGCTGGTGACCGAGACGGGGACAGTGGCTGAGGTGCGGATGGTCGAGTCGAGCGGGGATCGGCGATTGGACCTGGCGGCCCAGGACTGGGTGCGGCGCTGGCGATATAATCCGGCCGTGCAGGATGGGCAAGCCAGGCGAGTGCACACTCACGCCACAGTGAGGTTTGAGCTGAACTAGAGGGGCCGCGAGCGGGGGTGCGGGCAGTCGTGAGAGTGTCCCTGAGGTAATCCGCGGCATTGGAATATGGCATAAGTGTATAGCCGAGGACCTGGCATAGCTGAGTACCTATAGAGGAGTGAGTATCTTGAGGGCAAACGGCGGCAGAGTTGTTATCCTAGTTATGATGGCACTGGTCATCGGGCTGGCCGCGGGAGCGGCCTGGTGCGCGGTGACCGGCGTGGTTTCCGGGACAGTCATCGACAGCGATACGCGGGCCCGGCTATCGGGCGCCAACGTGTCGGTGGTGGAGGCCGGACTGACCACGGTGAGCGACGAGAGGGGACGCTTCACGATTACGAACGTGCCTCCTGGGAGCTACACGGTGAGTGTTAGCTTGGTCGGATACACCGAGGTGCGGGTTACCGAGGTAGTGGTGACGCAGGGCCAGGTGAGCCCGGTGGACACCACGCTTGATGCGACCGTGGTAGAGGCTGCGGGGGCGGAGGCCAGAGTAACGGCCGCCCGGGTGGCTCTGCGACGAGACGTGACCTCTCCGGTCTACGTGACGACGGCGGCGGACGAGCAGATGACGCTGTCGCAGCCGAACGACCGGTACCAGTTTCCGGGGTTGGTATTCGCGCAGCCGGGCGTGGTTCCCGACAACACGTACTATCCGCATATCCGGGGCGCGCGCGCGAATCAGGTAGGGTATTTCCTGGACGGCATACCGATCACGGATCCGAACGCGAATGTGTTCGCCACGAACATAGTGTCGGTGGGTCTGGATCGGCTGGAGTTGTTCACGGGTGGCTACCCGGCGGAGTACGGCGGCTTCACCGGCGGGATCATCAACCAGGTGGTGAAGCGTGGCGACCAGATACGCGGCAGCCTGGTGGACGTCGGCGCGGGCAGCCCGTACCAGTACGGCGGTCTGATAGTGGAGAGCGGAGATGTGGACGGGCGCGCCAACTGGTATTACGGCCTGAACACGTGGCACAGCAACTTCAACGAGAACTTGTTCACGACCGCGGCGCCGGTGTCTTCGGACCACATTGCGAAGATCATCTACGATGCGGGCGAGCGGGACGATGTGACGCTGCTTTCGCATCATGGCTACGCTCGCTATCTGATGCCTTGGAATAGGCTGTGGACGTTCAGCCCCGACGCGGCCGAGTGGGTGACGGCGCCGGGGGATGAGGACTTCGGGCGCCAGGGGTATGACATCGACTCTGTGAGCGTGAACCACACGATCAGCCCGACGGCTTTCTGGAGCTTCCGGGTTTCGCGACTGCGGCACTTCGTGGAGCTGGAGCTGGGCGACCCGGGCAACTTGTTCTGGCAGCACCGGAATGAGCGGATGTTGGTGGCGCAGGCTGACTACCAGCGACAGATGGGCGACCACCGGCTGTCGGCCGGGGTATGGCGGATCAACAGCGACAACAACACGCGGTACAGCGTGTACGGGACGCAGTACAGCCCGTTCGGACTGCTGGACTCGGTGGCTAACAACGACACTCGCAACACGCAGGCTTACATCGAGGACAGCTGGGAGATCAACGATGAGCTGCTGGTGAGCGTGGGCGGCCGGCACGACAGGATGCAGTACGATCGCCCGGCGGCCGGCGAGCTGACGGTGAGCGAGACCAGCGGACGGGCCGGGCTGACTTACACGCCGTCGGAGGACCTGCTGGTGCGGGCTTCGACGGGGCGGTATGTGGAGTTCCCGCGGGCGAATTTGATCGCCGCGGAATACATTCCTCACGAGACCGAGAACCCCGATTTCGTTGGCTGGGGATGGACGTGGGAGATGGCGATGTTCCCGGACTTCCCAGTGAATCCGCAGATAGATCGCACGCAGGACGTCGGGTTCGACTGGAAGGTGGACGACAGCACGCTACTGACGGCCACTCTGTTCCGGCGGGAGAGCCGGCAGATGACGCAGCGGTGGCACGGCGTGCTGCACGACGAGGCCGGGGAGTGGATTCTGGATGATGACGGGAATCCGATTCCGTCGCTGGATCCGGCCGACTTCGATGACTCGGCGCCGGTGTGGTTTGCGGCGACCGGGACGGGCACCACGAGGGGTGCGGAAGTGAAGGTCGACCGGCGGCTGAGCGGGAACCTGCGGGCGTGGATGTCATACACTTACCTGAACGCGCGGGCGACCAGCCCGAACGACAACACGTACCCCTATGGGTACGGGTTCTTGAATCGGACGGACCCGGCCGGGCTGGCGGAGGAGTTCCCGGTGGACTGGAGCCAGGAGCACACGGTGTCGCTGGCGCTTCGGTACCAGACGGGAAGGCTGGCGGTGAACCCGTGGGTTATCTACGGGAGCGGCTTCCCGTACGGGCAGAGCGGTCTGGACGCCTACGGGAGCGATCCGGCGCACGTGCCAAACCCGGACTGGGATCCCGGCGATCCTTCGAGCCCGGAGGAGTTGGTCGTTCCGCAGAACTATGTCAATCCGGGTGACCCCTCGCAGGGGTTCCTGATGCCGAACGCGCTGATGACGGATCCGAACCTGACGATGAGCTTGAACCTGTCGTATGAGGCCGGGTCAGGTCGTCAGGTGTACTTCCAGATCTACAACTTGTTCGGGCGGGATGATGTTACGAGCTATGTGATCTATCACCCGAGAACCGGCGGACTGCTGGGCGACGTGGTCGGTGATGAAGTCTCCTACGTGCCGTTCTCGCGCACGCCGCCGCGGTTCTTCTCGTTCGGAGTCCGGCAAGAGTTCTAAGATTCGGACGATCGGGAAACGGTTACGGGGGACCCGCAATGCGGGTCCCCCGTTTTGTTGACGGGAGGCGAACGACGGTGATCGCGTTGCCGGTATCGGCTAGGGCGCTAACGGGCGCTGAGGCGGCCCAGTCCGGATGCGCGGAGCGCCGGAACGCGTTGGGGGGCCGCCCGAGGGGCCGCGCATGACCTGGAACGAGGGTGCGCGCGGGAGGGCGCGTATGGTGGTGCCGTCGGCAAAGGCGACGAGATTGCCCTGGGGGTGCCGCGCGGGGGTCGCCCAACTCTCGCCAGCATCAGCCGGGTTTTCGGTGTGGAGAGCGGACTCGAAGAGGAGGGGAGTCTGCTCGGGGTTTCCGATTTCGCGGCGGCGCATTCCCCGGAGATTGCTGTTCATGGCGTAGCTGATGCCCGCGGCGGAATCGCTCGGGCAATGGAGTACGCCAGCGTCCTGCAGGTGAGGGCGGACCTGGTCGAGCCAGCGGCTGGGATCGGGAAGCTGGTCGTCGGAGGAGGCGGCGTACATCTGGATGGCCTGCACAAGCTGGCGGAGCTGCGCTTCACAGGCCTGCTGGTCGGCGAGAGCGGCGGCCTGGTCGAGAGGCGCTCCGGCTTCGTTCTCCACGGGGAGGAGGGGGCGGGAGAGATCGACAAGCCACCCGGGACCGGCGCGGCCGGCTTGAAGGACGAGGCTGACCGGGACCTGGGCTACGAGCACGAGGTGGGCGGTATCGGCCTCGACTTCGGCGGAGACGACTTCGTACCCGGTGGCGTCGCTCACGAGAACCGCGTTAACCAAGGAGAGGTTGGCGCCCGGGAAGGCCCGGGAGGAGCGAGAGGAAGAGGCTGTGGCCTCCTCGCGGACGGCATCGAGGAAGAACTGAGCGGCGCGGCGCGCGTTGAGGCGGTCGGAGGCCGCGAGATCGACTCTCCAGCCGGCCGATTCCCGCACCAGGATCAGGTCCTGGGTGACATCGATGGTGCCGGAGACGCTGATGAAGGCTTCGTTGGGGCGAAGCAGGACGTCGCCGATGACATCGGCGGACCCAGAGACGGCCAGGGCCTGCAGCAGGGCTGAGTCCGGAGGCTTGCGGATGGGGGTGCGCCTCTGGGAGGCCTCCTCCCAGTCGGCCCCGGTGAGGCCGGCGCGAGACTCCGCGGAGAGCAGATTCCAGGCTTGCCCAAAGTTGCCGGCTCCAAGGGCATTGACATACTGGGCGGCAACGTTGGCGAGGTCGGGCGGAACCGCCTCGGCCGCGGCCCCGGCCCACGGGGCGAGAGTCAGCAGGAGCCCGAGGGCCACTAGAACGGACACAACTCTTATCGACATAGTAATACCTCCTGACATAGTCTCGTCTGCATTAGTACGGCCGGACAGACGTCTTCTGGTGAAGCGGCTCGGTCTGCCAGCGGATTCTGAAGACATCTGGGTCAAGCTCATTAGTCCGTACTGAAGGCCTCCTGGGCGGCGGCTTGTTCGGCCTGCTTCTTGCTCTTGCCTACGCCGCGGCCGAGCACGCGGTTGCCCACTCGCACCTCCGCCACGAAGGTGCGATCGTGATCCGGTCCGGATTCGTCGATGACGCGATAGGTGGGGGGCCTCCGGTGCAGCTCTTGGACCCTCTCCTGGAGCAAGGTCTTGTAGTCGAGCTCGTGCTCGTCGCGCTCGATGGTGCGAAGATGAGGGGTGAGGAGGCGCAGGATGACGTCTTTGGCGACGCGGGCGCCGCGATCGAGATAGATGGCGGCAAAGAGCGCTTCCAGGGCATCGGCGAGTATGGAGGAGCGCTTCCGCCCGCCGCTCTGCTCCTCGCCCTTCGAGAGGATGAGGTAGTCACCCAGGTTGATTTCGGCGGCGGCTTTGGCGAGGATGGTTTCGGAGACGGCGACGGCCTTGACTTTGGTGAGGTCGCCCTCGGCGAGGTCGGGGTGGGTGCGATAGAGGTGCTCCGCGATGGTGAGGCCCAACACGGCGTCGCCAAGGAATTCGAGGCGCTCGTTGAAGGGGAGGTCCACTTCCTGTTGGGCGGACTTGTGGGTGAGCGCCTGGCGAAGAAGCTGGGGGCGGCGAGGCGTGATGTTCAAGCGGTCGGCGAGATGCTGAACGTTGCCCACGAGCAATCGAGTCGGCTTCTGTTTGGGCGGAGCCTTCGTCGGCTGCGCGGAGGGGGGCCGGGCGGCAGTCTTGGGGTGTGTGCGTTCAGCGGGCACGGATCATTCCTTGTTCTTCTTCGGTGGCAGTTTGACGGAGAGAGAGAGCTCCTCGAGGAGCTCGGGGGTGACTTCGGCGGGGGCGCCGGTGAGAGGGTCGACGGCGGCGGCGGTCTTGGGGAAGGCGATAACGTCGCGGATGCTCTCTTCTCCACAGGCCATGGCCACCATGCGATCGAAGCCGAAGGCGATTCCTCCATGGGGAGGGGTGCCGTACTGGAAGGCCTTGAGCAGGAAGCCGAAACGCCGCTCGGCCTCTTCGGGCGGCATGGCGATGACGGAGAGGACTTTTTCCTGGACGTCGCGGCGATGAATGCGGATGCTGCCGGAAGCTAGCTCGACGCCGTTCAGCACGACGTCGTAGACTTGACCCCGGACGCGGAGGGGATCTGTATCGAGAAGGGAGAGGTCTTCGGGTTTGGGTGAGCTGAAGGGGTGGTGCATGGGTTCGACGCAGCCTTCTTCGTCGTTGTAGGCGAAGAGGGGGAAGTCGGTAACGCACAGGCCGCGCCACTGAGTTCGGTCGATGAGGTCGAGGCGGCGGGCCAATTCCAGGCGTAGTCGCCCGAGTACCTCGCAGGCGAGGGTGAACTTATCGGCGACGAGGAGCAGGAGGTCGCCGGGTTGGGCGCCGGTGGTCTGCCGAAGAGCGGCCTGCTCTTCTTGAGAGAGGAACTTGGCGATGGGAGACTTCAGCGCTTCGGCACTCACCTGGAACCAGGCGAGGCCTTTGGCGCCGGCCTGCTTGGCGGAGGACTCCAGCTCATCCAGCTCGCGGCGGGAGTAGCTGGCTCCGCCGGGCAGGCGAAGGCCGCGGACGGTGCCGCCGTCGGCGAGCACTTGGGAGAAGGCCCGGAATTGGGTCTGGGCGAAGGTCTGGTCGAGCTCGATGAGCTTGAGGTCGAAGCGAAGATCGGGCTTGTCGGTCCCGTAGGTAGACATGGCCTCGTGGTAGGTGAGGCGGGGGAAGGGCCCCGGTATTTCGATGTCGGCCGGGCGGAAGACGTGGCGGGTGAGGTCTTCGCTGAGGCTGAGGACGTCGTTCTGGTCGACGAAGGACATCTCGACGTCGATCTGGGTGAACTCGGGCTGACGGTCGGCCCGGAGGTCTTCGTCCCGCAGGCAGCGAGCCAGTTGATAATAGCGGTCGAGGCCGCCGGCCATGAGCAGCTGTTTGAGGAGCTGCGGCGACTGGGGGAGGGCGTAGAAGCTGCCGGGGCGGGTGCGCGCGGGCACCACGTAGTCGCGGGCTCCCTCGGGGGTGGAGCGCATGAGGAGGGGGGTCTCGACTTCGATGAACCCGAGCGCGTCGAGATACTGCCGGGTGGCCTGGGCCATGCGGTGGCGGAGGCGAAGGTTGCGCTGCATTCTGGGGGAGCGGAGATCGAGGTATCGGTATTGGAGGCGGAGGAGTTCGTCGACCCGGTCGGCCTCGGCTATCTCGAAGGGGGGAGTCTGGGCGGGGTTGAGGATTTCGACTTTGGCCGCGCGCAGCTCGACCTCTCCGGTGGGGAGGTCGGGGTTGACGGAGGCGGGCGGGCGAGGGGTGACCTCGCCGGTGGCGGCGATGACGTACTCGCCCCGGAGCTTCTTCGCGATGGCATGGGCCTCCGGCGCGGCGGTGGGGTCGAATACTATCTGGGCGAGGCCTTCGCGGTCGCGCAGATCGATGAAGATGAGGCCGCCGTGATCGCGGGTGGAATGCACCCAGCCGGCGATGGTGACGGTGGTGCCCATGTGTTCGGAGCGGAGGGCTCCGCAGGGGTGGGTGCGTTTCATGGGTGGTCCTCTCGTGACTCACCGAGGTGCTTCTTGATGGCTGGAATCGCCTCCGCCCCGGCGACGCTCGTCTGGTCGCCTGTCTGCATGTCTCGCAGGGTGATTTTCCCGGCTATCAGCTCATCCTCCCCTATCAGCACGACCAACCGCGCGCCGAGGCGGTTGGCCTCTTTCATCTGGGCCTTGAGGCCGCGCTGGGTGTAGTCGAGTTCGGCGGCGAGGCCGGCCCGGCGGAGCTGTATCGCCAAGTTGAAGGCAGGCTGTCGCGCGTTCATCGAGGCCGCGGCGACATAGACGTCAAGCGGTGTGGGGACAGGCTGGGAGCCTGTCCCACCGGCCGGTTCGAGCACGAGGACCAGGCGTTCGAGGCCGGAGCCGAAGCCGATGCCGGGGGTGGGCGGGCCGCCGAGCATTTCGGCGAGGCCATCGTAGCGGCCGCCGCCCATGATGACATCCTTGGCGCCGAGGCCGGGGTGGATGACCTCGAAGGCGGTGCGGGTGTAGTAGTCGAGGCCGCGGACGATGGCGGGGTCGATTTCGTAGGGGACCTGGAGGGAGTCGAGAGTTGTCTTGACGCCGTCGAAGTGGGCGCGACAGTCGTCGCAGAGGTGATCGAGGGCGCTGGGCGCGCCCTCGCGGGCGGCGACGTCGGCGGGCGCTTTGCAGTCGAGGAGGCGGAGCGGGTTGGTTTCGTAGCGGGCCTGGCAGAAGTCGCAGAGCTGATCGAGCTTTGGCTTGAAGAACTCCCGCAGGGCCGCGGAGAATTCCGGGCGGCAGGTGGGGCAGCCGATGCTGCTGACAAGGGTGACGGCGCCCTGGAGGCCGAGGGTATCGAGGAAGTCGTGGTAGAGGGCGATGACTTCGGCGTCGATGTCGGGGCCGGGGGCGCCGATAGCTTCGACGCCGAGCTGGGTGTGCTGGCGATAGCGGCCGGCCTGGGGCCGCTCGTAGCGGAAGATGGGGGCGATGTAGGAGAGCTTCTGGACTTGGCCCTGGGCGGTGAGGTTATGCTCAAGGGTGGCGCGGACGACGGGGGCGGTGCCTTCGGCGCGGAGGGTGAGGGAGCGGCCGCCGCGGTCTTCGAAGGTGTACATCTGCTTGTTGACGATCTCGGTGCCCTCGCCGACGCCGCGGACGAAGAGGTCGGTTTCCTCGAAGAGGGGGGTGCGAATCTCCGCGTAGCCCCAGCGTCGGCAGGTGTCGCGAAAGGTGGCCTCGACACGCTGCCAGCGCCACGAGACTTCAGGGAGGACGTCTTGAGTGCCGCGCGGAGCTTTGTATTTGGGGGCCATGCTTCTCCCTTGGGAACGGGAAAGAGTTCGTCGCGGGGAGGCGGTGGTCCTTCCCAGGGGATGCCCAACCGAGCGCGGGCCCGAGGGGGGCCGGGTTGACAGCCGCGCGAGCGCGTCGATATACTGCGGGCCAGGAGAGCGAGGGCGGGAGAGGCAATGTTCGAGCGAGTTCGCGCCGACATCCAAGCGGCGCTGGAGCGGGACCCGGCGGCGCGCAGCCGCCTCGAGGTGTTGCTGTGCTATCCGGGGCTGCACGCCACTATCATACACCGGGCGGCGCACTGGCTCTGGCGGCACGACGTGCGCCTGATGGCGCGTTTCCTGTCCCAGGTCGGTCGTCTCCTCACGGGGATAGAGATTCATCCGGCGGCCAAGATCGGCCGCAGTTTTCTTGTCGATCACGGGATGTCGGTGGTGATCGGGGAGACGGCGGAGATCGGTGATAACGTGACGCTGTACCAGGGGGTGACGCTGGGTGGGACCGGCAAGGAAACCGGGAAGCGACATCCGACGCTGGGGAACAATGTGGTGGTCGGGGTGGGGGCGAGTGTGCTGGGGTCGATCATGGTGGGGGACAATTCGCTGATCGGGGCGGGGGCGGTGGTGCTGCATTCGGTGCCGGCGAATGCGACGGCGGTGGGCGTGCCGGCGAAGCTGGTGCGAGAACGGGGACGGCGGGTGCCGGGGCAGAGCATTTCGGGCGGCACGGAGGCGGATCCGTGCGACGAATGCTTGCTCCGGATGGAGGCGCGCTTCAAGGCTCTGGAGCGGAGAATCGCGGAGCTGGCGGGGGAGCAGGTGGGGGCGGAGGCGGCGGACCCGGAGACGGGGGCATGAGGCAGGCCCAAGAGACGGCCTGCCGGTGAGGCAGGCCCAAGAGACGGCCTGCCGGTGAGGCAGGCCCAAGAGACGGCCTGCCGGTGAGGCAGCGATGGCCCTGGAGATCTACAACACGCTGACGCGCCAGAAAGAGGCACTTACGCCCCGGGAGGCGGGGAAGGTGGGGATGTACGTGTGCGGCGTGACCCCCTACGCGCCGGCGCATCTGGGGCATGGCCGTCATGCGGTGGTGTTTGATGCGGTGCGGCGGTGGCTGAGCTACCGAGGGTATGAAGTCACTTATGTGATGAACGTGACGGATATCGAGGATAAGATCTTCGCCGCGGCGGAGGAGAGCGGAAGGGATTGGCGCGAGATTGTGGCGGCGCACACGGACAGCTATCTGAAACAGCTGGCCGAGCTGGAAGTGCTGCCACCGACGATCATGCCCAAGGCGAGCGAGCATATTCCGGAGATCGTCGCGCTGGTGCAGAGGCTGATAGAGACGGGGCACGCCTACCAGATCGACGGGGATGTGGTCTTCCACGTGCCGAGCTTTGCGGCCTACGGGCGGCTATCGCGGCGGGACTTTGACGCGCAGATCGTGGGGGCGCGGGTGGAGGAGGATCGGCGGAAGCGGGACTCGCGGGATTTCTTCGTGTGGAAGGCGGCGAAGCCGGGAGAGCCGAGTTGGGAGAGTCCCTGGGGTCCGGGGCGACCGGGGTGGCATATCGAGTGTTCGGCGATGAGCACCAAGTACTTGGGGGAGGGTTTCGATATTCACGGGGGAGGATCGGATCTGATGTTCCCCCATCACGAGAACGAGATTGCGCAATCGGAGGCGGGGACGGGGAAGCCCTTTGCGCGCATTTGGATGCATAACGGTCTGGTGAACATGGTGCGGTCGGACGCCCCGGAGCAGTCGGAGAAGATGAGCAAGTCGCTGGGGAATGTGGTGGGGCTGCGGGAGGTGCTCGAACAGGCTGGGGGGCCGACGCTGCGCTACTGGTTCATCGCCGCCCACTATGCGAGCGACATTCCGTTCAGCGACACGGCTCTGGAGCAGGCGGAGCGGGCGCTGGAACGACTGCGGATTGGAAAGCATACGCTGGACAGGTTGGCGGCGGCCCCGAGCAGGCCGGGCGGGGCGGAGGCGGCGGAGCTGGAGGAGGCCGCGGCGCGGGCTCAGGCGGACTTCGAGGAAGCGATGGACGATGACTTCAGCACGCCGCGCGCGCTGGCCGCGCTGCATGGGCTGGTGGGAGTGGTGAATCGGGTGGGAGCGAACGCCGGGGCGAACTTCGCCTCTTCGGAGAGTGGGCGGAAGCGCCTAGCGGCGGCGCGGGATTTGCTGACACATCTGGCCGGGACGCTGGGGCTGCATCTTAAGGAGAAGGCAGTGGAGGGAGGCCTGGCGGCCGACCTGGTGGAGGCTTTGATCGAGGTGCGGCGGAAGGCCCGGGAGATGGGGCAGTATGCGATCGCGGATGAGGTGCGGACGCAACTGACGGCGCTGGGGATCGTGCTGGAGGACCGACCCGAAGGCACGACATGGCGGCGCAGATAGCTCGAAAACGCCGCTATCGGGGCTTGGGTGGGCAGGGCGGGTGACGGAGGCGGGATCGGGGGCCGAGGTCGCACAAAGTCAGAGTTTTGGCGCATTTTCTGGGGCCGGGCGCGCGCTCTGACTATTGACGAAGCCGGATGGTTGCCCTATAATGGCACCTGGTCGGGCCGGATGCGACGCCGGCTCGATCTAATGCTGAGCAGGGCAATACTGCGGGCCAGACCCGTGTTTCAGGAGGCGCCCATCTAGAGTACGTACACGACGGCTTTCCCACTTCATCGAGCATGAACACTACGACTATCCATGGTGGAGGCGGCAGTAATGCCTGATAGTGGCATGCGGAACATGCCGATGAGTTTTCACGGCATGGTGGACGAAGAGGTGGTCCGATACGCGAAGGGAGGAAGCGTTAGGGCCACAGAGCACCTACTAACCAAATACCGAGGCATCGTCGAGGGCAAGGCACGTTCGTACTTCCTGATCGGAGCCGATCACGAGGACATCGTCCAGGAAGGAATGATCGGCCTGTTCAAGGCGATCCGGGACTTCCGAAACGACAAGCTGCTTCCGTTTCGTGCGTTCGCAGAACTGTGTATCAGCCGCCAGATCTTCACGGCGATCAAGGCCGCTACCCGACAGAAGCACATCCCACTGAACTCCTACGTTTCGCTGCACGCCAGCCTTTACGACTCCGACTCGGACCGCACGCTTTTGGACACGCTGGCGGAGTCGGACAAGACCGATCCGGAGAGGCTGGTGATCACCCAGCAATTTTCGGACGACCTGCGACACCGCATCAAGCGGGACTTGAGCGACCTGGAGTCGGCCGTGCTGCGGGGTCATCTGGAGGGGAAGTCGTACCAGGAGATCGCGGAGGAGCTGAGGCGGCGGGTGAAGTCGGTTGACAACGCGCTGCAGCGGGCGAAGCGAAAGATCGGAAAGAGCATTCGGAAGATGATGGCGGCGGCCTAGGAGACAGGCCGCGGGCCGACGCGGGGTCTGCGGGGTGTCTTGGGCCTAGGAGCACAGGTGGAGCAGGGCGGGGATAGCTCGCTCTGTTGTTTTTTTGGGGGCGCCGACCCGGCGGCGCGTTAGGGCTGCGGCCGGGGGAAGCGGAAGTCTTCGAGAGGTTGTCGGAGTTCTTCCGAGCGTACGTGGGGATCATGAATCTCGTTCGCATCTGCCTGGACGCCAGTCCGGTCTTCCACGAGCACAGGGGAATCATCGCCTGACCCACCGCCGAGCGGACGGACAGCAAACTCTTGTCTGCCAGGGATGTGCTCCTCTCGGTGCAGAACAGACTCCACATG
>Ga0315293_10003653_pt1 | contig 14844 bp, 18 predicted proteins | sample YL17G13_20_MG_FD_203071 | JGI IMG/M metagenome (GOLD analysis project Ga0315293, IMG submission 203071) | Sediment microbial communities from Yellowstone Lake, YNP, Wyoming, USA - YL17G13_20 | ecosystem: Environmental > Aquatic > Freshwater > Lake > Sediment | place: USA: Wyoming | collected... | reverse complement strand
CATATTGAATTACGACCTCTGCCTTTGTTCTCTTGTGCCTGGCCACGTTCCCCCTTATGACACGCTGTATTTCCCCCGCCCTGATTCTCTTGTATCTCTCCCTCCGCAGGGCATCTATCCGCACTTTGTTTTTCTTCCTCCACGCTGCACCCGTTTCCAGGCAATGTTCGTGGTTCTTTGCCCTCCATTCCTTCGCATATTCCCTGTGGTATTCTTTTTTTTTGTCCTCGTCTTTGTATGGCATTGGTTATATCCTCCGTAATATCTATATTATTACATATTATATAACCTTTATCAAGTTCGTAAATATCCATATCATCCCTGTCCGTCATGGCCAGGGCAAAGCGTTCCGGTATGCCGATGAGGGATTTGGCGGGAACGCCTATCTTGCCATCAAGCGGCCTCGTATATCCTTGTCCACCTGTATAATGTGCGCCGTGTTGCAGAGTTTCTCTTTCATCATCCCTACCTTCCCTGTAATATCCTGACGATGAGCCTTTGCCGCCCGCATAACTATCCGCTATATTCACCCATAAAGTGCCTGTCTTTTTAAGCACCCGTTTTACTTCATCAAATATCTGCATGAGGTGGTCAATGTAAAGTTGAAAGGTTGGCTCCAGTCCAAGTTCACCTTGCCATGCTCCGCACAGTTGGCAGGTATCCGTTGTAGGTAATTCAACACCAAGATTCCCGCCAACAGTAGCTTCTTTTGAATCAAGGTTTTTAATATCTGTTGCCTTGCGTGACCGACGTGGGGCTGTAACCTGCCACCCATGTACACAATCAGGTTTACCATCCCATATCTGCCCTGTGGTATGGTAGCAGCGGAGTCCCCAAAAAGGTGGTGATGTCATACACATATCAATGCTATTATCAGCCATAGATTTAAGGACATCTACTACATGACCATTATACAGTTCTACATAAGGGTCTATTATCACTTGCACACCACCAACATTAATATCGCCACTACCAATACCCCAAGAACAATCAATACTCCCGTATAGTCACCAGAAGGCTGAGCAAGATACCAATTGAAATATTCATAGACAGCTTGGCTCTTGAACCATGCCATTATGTTCTCGGATAGTATTATTAGGGGTTGCACTACTACCTCGGTTTACGAAGTCTTGCCAAACTTTTAGTCAAATCAAGACTGGTGCGCCTGACTGCTGCTGAATGAGCGTTCCCGAAATGAGCCTCATTGGGATTACAATGCTCATCCAAGAGCCTTCCTTTAGCCTGTTTCGCTCGTATAATGAATATCTCCGCCCATCTAATAGAATCGTCAAGTTGATTTATATTTATCATTGCTTCCTCCATATTTGTATAACATATTATACCACAGTTATTGTTTTTTGAATACCCACCAGTTAAAATTAGGAAATACTGGAAATTCTCCCTGCCATATGAATCCATAATTAACACATTTTAAATTAGGATAGTTATCGAGATAGAATTTACCAAAGTCTCTCTTGAAAAGTAGTTCTTCTTTCCCCCGATAGTTTACTGTTTCTGGCTTATCTGAGAAATACTCGGAGCATATTATATATTTCTTTGATACCCTTACTATCTCATCTGTCATTTCCTTTAAATTCTCAGGGGCTACATGGATTAACACAGTATGGGTCATTACTATGTCTATAGAAACATCAAAAAATGGTAACTTGTATCCATCTCCATTAAATGCACCTGCCCATTTGAACTTATCTTGTGATGTTAATACTTTGTAGGCTTCCTGATAAGGCTCCACGGCGTAAAGTAGTTTCTCTTGATTAAGTCCCTTTGCCCACTCACTAATATACCATAGATTCAATCCAATGTTTGCCCCAACCTCTAACAAAGAATCAAATTCAAGTCCTTTGAGTATTCTCTTAAATACACTTACCCCTTGCTCCAGTTTGTAATCAGCAAAATCATTGCGTTCTATATACTCATGCCCTGCTTCGCCAGTCCAATGCTCTAGTTGTTTGTTAATATTACACCTCACAATAATTTTTTAACGTGCCCATAAGTATTCGCAAATTTTAGCAATAGTAAGTCGTTATACTTACGAGCAAATACCAAAACCCCGTTAGGGAAACTTATCACTGGAAGATTACATAGTTTTAATAATTCCTCTTTGCCTGCTGTTATGCCAATATCGTAATCCTTCATATACTCATCCACTTTTAAAATAAGTTCTTCTTGAGCATTAATTGCTTTTTGGAACTTACCCTTCACTGGTTCCATGATGTCTTTATAAGTTTGATGGTAGCAATCCGAAGGTATCTCTACCTTTTTTATACCCATGCCTGAAAAGTCAATAGACTTAACCAACTCTGAGGGATAATCTATTACCACTATTTTCCAAGCACCTGACTTCTTCTGCCTAGTGCCATTGGTTAAGGCAATATTACTAATCGGATAGTTGTGCCCATGTACCCTCATTGCATTGAATAGTAACTCTATATGCTCAACTTTGTGCGATAAGATGTTTATAGTATCAATTGTGCTCGCCTTTTTCACTACCCCCGTTAATGGAATCAATCCAAACGATGGTTTAAAACCATACATTCCCTTCTTCACAATAGAACCTGTAGTCAGGAAGTTATCTCCCTTTTCGCTTATCACACCTCCTGCCCTCCATATATTAGAAGCCACCCTTATGTCAGGCTGCGTAGGGTAGTCCTTATCTTTTAATAAATCATCTATATTCACCTTTATTCCCTTCAATTCGTTAGATAATTTACGAGGATTATTATATTTCTCTATCAATTGCTGTGAGAATGGCAGTATGCGCTCTCTATTAGGTCTTGGTTTGGGAATAATTGGAACATCTTCATCCTTTAGTATCCGTTGCCTACTCATAGTAAGGTAGAACTCTTCTTCGCTCATCTTAGTAACTTTAAGGAAATAATCCAACGCTTCTGGGCGCATCGGGTCAATCCTATTGATTAACTGAAACCCCTCTTCTCTTGTAAGTATCCCACTGCGTACATCAGCACAAACTTGGTTGGTAGCCCTACCAAACCCTCTCTTCAAATAGCAGGTGAAGTCATGCATTCCTGGCATCATACATTCTACGCTCTTATAATGCTTGTAACTGTTCTCTACATCAGTTTCCTTCCAACCGTACTCATCCCTGACAAACTCTGTTTGGCGTTCACCATCCCAAAATAGATAGTCCCCAAGATGTATGCCAACAACTCCTTCGCATTCTTTCTCACTGGGCAACTGGAACGGATGAACATCTTTAATAGTAATATCGTTATTTACCATTTGTTCTGGGGTCATCTTGGCTGAATTAGTAGTGAAATAATTACGGTCATACTTAATCGGTTCATAATAAGACGCTCTACCTAAGCTCTCAGAGCCAGATTCGCCATAAATAAGTAGGGGTATCTTAAACTTTGTTGCTACCTGTAAAGGAAATGACCCGCACCCGTTATGACAATGCCAGCAAGTATCTCCAATGGTTTCAACTGAACGCTTGGCTAACTTGTTAACCAAACCACGATTGGGAGTAAACATAATATGGTCAATGTTGAATGTCTCCAATAGGTTCATCAAGTTATACCACCCAGTTTCGCTGTACCAGTTATGATTGAACGTAACCGCAAGTGGTTTCATTTTATAGACGTTGACCAGTACGTGCGCTTGAAAGAAACTGTCCTTCCCCCCGCTTATAGGCAAAATGCAATCATAATTACTCCCTGACTTAGATTTAGCTGTTTCTAATATCTTAAATAATTCATTCTCCCTCAATTCCCAATCAATGTGCATTTTCTGCTCTGATGACTGGCATGACCGACAAACGCCCATCTCATTAACCTTAAAACCTTCTTCGGTTTCAGGCATACAGCAGTTTATGCAATATTTAGTATGGGAAAATAACGGCTGTCCTTTCTTAAGCATGCATCACCTTCTTTAAAGTTTTTACGAACTTATCTATGTCAACTTTTTCTTTACCAATGACATCAGTTACTATAATCTTGTTTGCCCAAATATCTTCACAAACAGGGCAAGATTGTTTATAAGCCATATTCAACGGTTTGGTAATATATCCACCCCTCAACGGTATCCCCTCCTCAGCCATCTGGTAGGCTACCTTATGATTGGCATGTACCTCAAAAGCATACAAGTACCATGAATATTCAACATCAGGATTTATCCACTGTGAAGTTACACCTTTAATGTTTCCTATCTTCTCGCTAAAATATTCTACATTTTCTCTACGCTTCCCTATGATTTCATCCAAGTCTTTAAATCGATGATAAGCAATGATAGCTTCTATTTCTGTCATACGGTAATTCCATCCCACTATCCCCGCATCAGGGTCTACCACCTCCCCATGATTTCTTACCAACTTTGCCTTATAAGCCAAGCCATCATTATCCGTTATTAACATCCCTCCCTCTCCACAAGACACTAACTTAGGTTGGTTAAATGAAAAAACTCCGCAATCGCCCCAAAGACCCGCAAATTTGCCCTTGTACTTTGCCCCAATGGATTGCGCTGCATCTTCTATTATTGGCACACTGTAGCCCTTAATTGCCCCCAAATCGGCGCAACCACCAAAGAGGTGGACAGGGATAATTGCTTTAACAAATTCCATATCACAATTTGAAATATCCATGCAATATGTTTTAGGAGCTATGTCAGCAAAAATAGGGATACCACCTGCTTGCTCAACGCAAGAAACAGATGCTGTGAATGAAAACGGAGTAACGGCTACCCGTTTGCCTTTTACCCCAACTGCCACACAAGCTGAATGTAATGCAGCAGTAGCACTGTTGAAAGCAATTGCATGCTTAACTCTAAAATAATCCCTGAAAGAGTGCTCCAGCCGTTGAACTTTATCTCCACCTTCAGTTAACCCGATATCTCCACGAAAACCTGATAGTTCATTAGTTGATAATGTTTTTTGAATTTCTTTCAAAATATCAGCGTTTCTTTTATTCATGCTTGAACTCCAAACAAAGTTTTAGTGCTTCATAACCATCTCTGCCACTTGATATACTTTCTTTCTTTTCCCTAATACACTCCACAAGGTGCTCTACCCCTTTTCTAACTAATCCCTTGGGGTCAGAGGGAACCTTGAAATCAAAGTCATGCCCTCCACCTTTTATTTCGTTGATATCTATGATTAACCCTGAAGGAGTTATAACTGAATTTTCATCATATTTCTTTATATCCCCGAAATATATACGAAGCAAATCAAAAGCGTGAGTCCCTGTATTCTCCATTCCCCGTGCGAATGTAAAAGTAGGTCTTCCAAACCTGCGCTGATGATTAATCTGTAATACTACCCCCTCTTTTCTGCACCAGTCTATCATCTCCTGAGCATCTTTTAAATTAGTAGCTATGGGTTTTTCGCAGTAAACACCTTTAATCGTAGGTATTTTAATTAAGGCTTGCCATAATACCCGTGCATGTGTCTCTGGGCGAGTGCATATGCTTATTATGTCTAATGGTTCTTTAATTTCCGCTACATTCTCATAACAATTACACTTTAAATTATATTTCTCTGCACAATCCCATGCTTTGCCTATATTTATATCACAAAGTGCCTTGATTTCAGTATCATTACATCCTAAGTAAGCTAACACATGATTATCTGGAAATTCAGCAGCAATGCGCCCGATTCCAATAATCCCAACTCTTAGCATTTCTTGTCCTTCCTATTAAAATATTCTTCCCTTAAAATGCTCATCCGTAGAGCATTGTAGTATTGCCCATTACGGTAAATCTCCTGCCTTAATTTACCCTCATGAATAAAATTTGCCTTCTCGTAAGCCCTGATTGCCCCTTTGTTTTCCTGATTAACCCCTAACCATATTTTATTGAGGTTCAATTTATCAAAACCATACTCTACTGTTAGTTGAATAGCCTCAGTGCCATACCCTTTATTCCAATGTTTTTGCTCTCCAATAACAATCCTCAATTCTGAGGAACGGCTTATCCAATTGATTAAATATAATCCTACATTCCCTATGTGTGTGTCATTTATTATCACAGCCATAACAACATCATTTTTGCTCTTCAATAAAGGCAGGTATTCTTCCTCTACTCTTTCAACAGTATTAGGCATTGCCCCCATAAACATATAGCTTGTTACATTATGGTCATTAGCCCATTGATACATGTTTCCAGTTAAGTCACTCTTCTCCAAACCCCTAAGATTTATTCTTTTTCCATTAATAAACATTTAATTTGCCCCCCTTTAACAACCTGTAGGTATCGTCCCCCACATGCTTTTTATTAATTTGAGCAATCTGTGGATTCCTTTCAAGTAATTTGAGTATATCTTCCATTAAGAAAACCTCCCCCTCTTTGTACAGATTACGATATATTTCTCTAACAAATTCCAAATCATCTTCGTAATCCACTACCCATCTTAAATTTGATAAATCTTTACTATGGGATAAATTAGCAATCCTATATGTTTCTGGGTGCTCAAAAAAGTTCACCGAACCCCATTCCCTTAGAAAATCTCCCTCTACCTCATTCCATGCCCTTTTCAAGGCACTGAAGGAGTAACTTTCAACATCTAATCCGTGTGGATATGATGCTTTAGGACGTGAGTTGCTAACAAAGTCAAGTGGCTGATTTTTAATATAATAATCGATAAGAGCATCTGTTAGAATAGGGTCAACAAGGGGGCAGTCTCCTGTTACTCTTACAATAGCATCGGCTTTGAATTTAATCGCTGTTTGATACCATCTATCTATCAAATCAAGTTCGCTACCAGCATAATATGGGATATGATTTTCTTCAGCAAAATCTATAATTGGTTTATTAACCCTTCCTGACGCAGCAGATATGACTATCTCTTCTACTGTCTTTGCATGTTGTAACCGATTCACTATATGCCACAGCATCGGTTTACCGACTATGTCTCGCATAACTTTATTAATTAGGCGAGTTGAATTCATCCGTGCCTGAACAATCGCTATTACTCTCACTTGAACAATACCCTCAACTCTTCTTTAGTTAACCACCACTTATTATTCAAACTAGTGTAAGAAAAACCTTCAGGAAGAAACTTTCTTTTAACCTCACCAAAGCCCTGCCAAAATTGGAATTCTGGTTCTATTATATAATACTCATCAAATTCTTTGGTGTGACGAGCTTCATCCTCTGTTATAAGTGTTTCATGTATTTTCTCTCCTGGGCGAACACCTATAACCCTACGCTTTGTATCAGGAGCTAACTCATCTAATAAATCTTTTAGTCCCATGCTTGGTATCTTTGGTATAAATATTTCTCCTCCCTTCATAATACTAATAGAATTCAACAATAAGGTTGATGCTCTTTCTAATGTAATCCAGAATCTAGTCATACTCTCATTAGTAATTGTAACTACTCCTGCTTTTATCATGCTCGGTAAAAGTGACACCATCGAACCACGACTACCAACTACATTACCATGCCTTACGCAACTAAATTTAGTATTGCCATAGACATTAGCTTGGGTCATCAACCTTTCCATTATAAGTTTAGTGGCACCATAAAGATTAGCGGGATTTGCGGCCTTATCACTTGATATGGATATAACCTTCTTTACCCCACAATCAATGGCGGCATCAATTATGTTTATTGCTCCATCTATATTTGTTTTAACTGCCTCAATAGGATTATATTCAGAGGTCGGGACTTGCTTCAAGGCGGCTGAATTAACGACTATATCAACCCCCACCATTGCTCTTTTTACCCGTTCCCTATCCCTGACATCTCCAATTAAGAATCTTAATCTTGGGTCGTTAAAGTTATTATGCATATCTAACTGCAATGCTTCTCCACGAGAAAATATACGTATTGATTTAGGCTTGCACTTATCTAATACCATACGAGTAAAAGCTTGCCCAAAACTACCAGTCCCACCTGTTAATAAAATCACACTTCCTTCAATCATTCCTAACTCCTTTTATTTTTTAATCATCTGCGAAATCAATTCAGCTACACGATATGATGCTTTGCCATCTTGTATATAAGCATACTTATAAATAAATTTCTTCCTCCCTACAACAAGCTCTCTCTGCAACTGTTGATTATTCAGAACTACACTAACTACAGGAGCAATCCCATCTATGTTATAAGCACCTTTTGCTGCACTGGGAACATAGGCTATGGCATCTGGTTGCTCTTCCAAATTAACTACTACTACTGGTTTATCTACAATCATAGCATCCAAACCTACAGTAGAACTTGTTACTATAACTAAATCACAGATATCAAGTAATTCCCAAAGATAACTCGCTGTGATAGTTACTTTCACATTCTCTTCTTTAGCAATTGCTAAAGCTATTTCTCCATACTTCTTATTAAAAGTTGGGTGAAGCTTAATTACTATTTGTTTATCAGGGAATTTCTTTAATGCCCGTAACGTATACCTGATAAAACGCTCACCCACTTCATCAATATGAGTAGATGCATAACTATTATACCATTCTGTAGCTACCACAATAATACCTTTCTCAGGGTCAAGCCTGAGTTTGTGACAAGTTTTCAGTTTATTAGGGTTAAAGCCATCATGCACAAAATCATACTGAGGATTCCCTGTTACTATCCCAATGCCGCCTTGCTTCTCATTAACACCTATCTCTCCCCACACTGCTTGCACAGATGCTTCTAATGGGCAAATTAGGAAATCGTGCATACCTATTCCACTCCTTTCCATTACTGCACCATGCTGTATAACCAGGACTGGCACTCCATTATTTTTAAAAGCCCTGCAATATGTCCTACTAAGAGTTGTGGCATCCTCAAATACCACTACGGCTTTTGGTTTAAATACTTTTGTTATTCTCTCTGCCCACTCAATATACCCAATTAAAGCTGGTGCTTTTACATCAAAAAAATGCCGAAACTCATCATGGAGCATCGCTGTTAAGGAGATACCTTTGTAATAAAAGTTATTGGGCATAGTGTGATAAAAATTCCCCTTAAAGGAACGTACCTCTTCAACTGCCTTCCTGCCTGATTTAGATATGGCTGGCAACTGTATTAAAAATATTTCTAAGCAAGCATTTTTAGTTTTATCAAGTTCGTTGCAGATACGTTTATACACTGGAACATAAACAAAAAACACTATATTCTTGCCCTTGGAATTAAATAGCATTGGTACATTATGTAAGCACTTGCCAAGTGCGTAACTCATACCCCTTAATATAAACCCGCTAATACTAACTAAACTGTCAATTTTACCACTAATTACAGATTTAATATCGTGTTTTAATATAAAAATAGGAATATGCAAATTCATAGCCATTAATGCTCTGGGTAACATTCTGTAACACGAATTCCCTGCCATTTTAGGAGGCAAATAGATAGCCCTTGTGTCTTCTTCGGAAAGAATCCTTTCGGCTAAAGCAATGGCTCTTATAGTTTCTATAAAAATATATCCGAAGTCATGTTCTGCCATTTGACCCAGTGATATGTTCTTATAAAATAACTTATCAGGGAAATGCTTATACCAAGTCTGAGCCAGTTCTATTGCTTTAGCGTTAACCTCTTCGTGGGTGGCATTATCTACATATTCATATGGAGTCCCATACACAATATTCTTGTCTCTTAGTTGTTTAGCAGACCAAAAATCTAACGCAATTACTATATCGTTAAATTCCACAATAGGAATAGCCGTAGATACATTACCCCTATTAACTACAAATAAGTTAGCCACTAATTACCTACTTTTAATCTCCATGAGATTGTCTTTGCGATGATACCCGCTCCTCCCCTGAATATATCCATATGGTTGTCCATCTTTAGGTTGTTGCCATCACAAGATATTGGTACTTCTACTATCCTGTAACCCATTTTCCTTGCCTTAACCAATATTTCAGCAGTGATTCCAAACCCATTGTCCTTAAGTATTAAGTTATTTAAAAACTCTTGTGAATACGCCCTATACCCACTCTGCGGGTCAGAAATAAGCTTGTGCCCTAAATTGAATGATAACGCAACCAACATTGCATTCAAATTCCCGTACCCTTTTATAAAACGTGACCCTATCACTACATCAGCATCACCTTTTAAAATAGGTGTCACTATTTCAGGTATATCATTTGGGTTATGTTGACCATCTCCATCCAAAGTTACTACTATATCTGAGTTTCTTGTTAAAGATAACCCTGACATTATCGCTCCACCATATCCCCAGTTGCGGGTATGGGCATATACACCAGCACCACTTTTTAATGCTATTGTAGTTGTTCCGTCTGTAGAGAAATCATCCACAACTAAAACACAATTAGTATATTTAAGGCAACTACTTATCAACTTTCCTATAACAAGGGCTTCGTTGTGAGCGGGTATTACTACTGCGATACTTTTTCCCAAGTTATACTATCTCCTTTGCTTATATTCTCTTTAACCTTCATTCCAAGTAATGTAGATAAACACTTAGGCTCTAATCCGTTATAAGGACGCAATACATCTACCATATTCCGCGTTATCCTTGCTCCTTGCTTCCAATCCTGCCTAGTATACAATCCACGCCGTTGAATAATAACTGTTTCTTTTTCAATTTCAGTCAGTTGCTTAATAGAAGAACCCAATGCTTTCTCAATCTCACGAACTGAATGAGTAATCAACGTCATTTGGGACACATCAGCAGCAAAAGGATGGTCTGGGCCTATTTTATTCCTATTATTGGTAAAGTGTTTCTCTATAACACACGCCCCTAGCGATACTGCCCCAATTATTGTTATATTTCCATCAGAATGGTCAGAATATCCAACTTGGCAATCAAATGCTTCCTTAAGTGTTACCATTGCTCTTATATTGGAATACTCTATCGGGGAAGGATACTGGGTAACACACTGTAGTAAGATTATATCGTTGTTATTAGTGTTTCTAATCGTAGTAACAGCATCTTCTATCTCCTCCATATTACTAGCCCCTGTCCCTAAAATAACAGGACGTTTTTTGCTACCCACATACTCCAAAAACTCTAAATTTGTTATTTCCCCACTTCCTATTTTGAATGCTGTAACATCTAAACTATCAAGTAAATCTACAGCTTCCTTGTCGTAAGGACTTGACATAAAATCTATGCCGATTTCTTTGCAATGGTCAGCAAGTTTTCTGTGCCATTCCCTTGGAAGTGAGGCATCTTTATAAGTATCATAGACTGATTTGCTCCAGTTCGCCTGAAATGAGCTTTTTGAACCAAATGCTTTCTTATTTATAATCTTATCAGGCAAAAATGACTGGAACTTAGCACAGTCACACCCACATGATTTGGCAAGGTCTATAAGTTTTAATGCACTTGAAAGGTCTCCGTCAAAATTAGAACCTATTTCAGCTATTATATAAACAGGTTCGCCATCTCCCACGTATCTGTTCCCAACTCTAATTTCTTCCATAATTATCCTTAAAACGATTTATTCCTTCCATCACAGTTGGCATTTTTATTCCTAAATCATATTCTACTTTACTCACATTAAGTGAGAGACTCTTAGGGCGGGGAATGCGTGATTTAACAGTATCCTCCATCACGGGGGTAATAAGTTTATCATCTATCCCAAATGCTTTAGCTACCGATATTCCGAATTCATATTTACTACAACTATCCCCGCTCCCCACATTATATATACCTTTTAGGTTATTCTCCCACATTTTAATTATTATATTACCTAAATCTTCTGTAAATATGGGAGAGAACAAAGCATCAGTGAACATATGAATGTCCCTGCCCATTTTAAGATTACTAGCTACCCATTCTGCTAATCCCTTATCACCGAAAAAAGCCGTGCGGATTACTATATTGGTATTGAGTGTTGCCTTTTCTCCCTCTAATTTAGTTTTAGCATAAGAATTAATTGGTTTTGTTTTCTCTTTTTCACTATGATTGATTCTTTCTCCGTTATAAACAGAATCAGTAGAAATATAAACCAATTTTGCCTTGATATTATCGCAACCCCATGCTATATTGCCTGTACCTAAAGCATTTATATTCCATGCTAAATAAGGGTCTTCTTCACATTTCTCCACATTCGCTAATGCTGCTGCATGAATTACTAAATCGGGTTTTATATCACCAAATACACTTCTAACTTCTTGATAATTAGTAATATCTAAATGAGAATGAATGCACCCATTTACTTTAATCAAATTCTTGTTGTAAGCCGAAAATACTTTGTATTTTCCAACTAACATCTTTGTCAAAGTATGTCCAAGAAAGCCACTACCACCTGTTATTAAAATACGCTGCATATTTCCTACACCACTTTTTGTATAATGTATTATACCACAGTTGGATATTCTTGTCTCATCAGATTTGATTTTAGCGCATCATTTAGACTAATTGGAGGTCTGACCATGAAGTGTGGCTTTGCTGTAAGTATCGTGGATAAATTATTTTTCAGGAAAACTGGAATTCTATATATATCCGCTTCTCTCACAATATTATTTATCCAACTAGTATATGGAGCAGTTTCAACTCGTTGCGGTGTTTGTTGACCAATAATCACCCATTGGATTGCATCCTCAAGAGAATAAGCAGCGTCTATAACTATCTCACTCAATAAAGGCTCGAAGGAAATAAACTTCACTTTTGCCGTAACCAATTCTAATCCTACAATTGCCGCATTATATTGCTTCTGATTAGTAGCACTGCAACCTATCCAGCAATTTTTTGGAAATGGCGACCATTGGATTAGATTCTGAGGTTCTTTGGTTAAAAATATAAAAGTGTGCTCAGACTTTCTTTCCACTTGACGCAAAATATATTCCATCCACTCATACTTCACCCACTTACCAAATAACTCCATAGTAGACCCAACAAATATCTTGGATGGCTTTTTTATCTTGGCTATATCATTCCAAATTGTCATGTCATGCCTGATTGTTTCATCCCAATGAAATCTTTTATACATTTTTCTGGCATAACAATACGATTTGCCCTCTTTATCTTTACAATCTACTGGACATAATCCACGAATCGGATTTGCCGAAAAATCTGTCCACTCGATTTTGCTGACATTCATCGTTGCACCACCTTAAATTCTATTACCCAACAAAATGGATTACTTACCCAGCCATAACCACGTTTAGCATTGATTGAGTCCCAAAGTCTTTTGAAATCAGGAATTCTGCTTTCCGCTCGGCTTCGTATTCCCTCGTCCCAACAATCCTCAAGCTTAATCTCCTGCAAGTGCTCTACTCGCACATTGGTTATCTCAAGAGTGATACGAGAGAACTTGCGGGGCATAAATATTGAAGGTTTCCATTTACGATAACTAACAAATAATCTCATGTCAGCATCATCCATATCTGCTTTATAAATGACTCCCAAATCAGTATGGCAAAAAGTCTCTTTACACCATAATCTACTTCCTACTTGACCATAGGGGCAGGCTTTCACAATCTTATCGTATTCTCGTGGTAACTCATCTTCTAAATGAAGCCGTGTCTTATAACTGTCTCTATAACCACGGACAGGCCATTTGACCACCCTCCGTGTCATGCTCTTGCGGTCATCAAGTATAGCCTTGACCATAGTAGTAGAAAAAAGTATTGGATGTTCCATTATTTCTCCCCCAACTGGTTCCTCATAGCTTTCAACGCACTTAGAGTCACTGGCTCTTTACACTCTTCAATTTTATTGATTATGAAATCCAATAGAGTCCTCTGAGCAAAATCGCACTTTAACTCTGTCCACGGGTCTTCACCGCATATTTGCCATTCAGTTCTTTCCATTACTCAACTCCTTCAGCCTTTTAACTATCTCACCTATACGTGCATCAATTCCAATGAATAATACCACCACTAACAGAGGCATCACTTCCAATGCCGCTTGGCGATTAATAAAAAATATAACTACCCAAATTAATCCTAATAATAAATAGACTATATCTCTGATTAATAATAAGAATTCTCTCACTTATTTTTTCCTCCAACTCTCGCCAAATACTTCAGTTATTTTGTTTTGCACCATGCCGCAGATTCTGTCGAATGTGTACTCTCCAAGATAGTCCTGCAACTCAGCCCCGTTCTTGTTAGTAGTGATGACTGTTAGACGATGATTGAGGTAGCGTTCATTGATGATATTATACCAAACACGTTGCAAGAATTTAGAATCATTTGCAGAGTATTTGCCCACATCGTCAATCAATAGAAATTCAACTTTTGAATAGCGTTCTGTGATATCCCACTCTGTTAGCTCAGAATCCCTGCCAAACGTCTTACGTATATCCAAGAAAAGATTTGGTTCAGTTACTATCTCAAATGGCTTTACATAAGCAGTAGGGAACTCATAAAAAGGTATCCATGACTCCATCAACCACTCTCTTAGAGTAGCAATCCCAAGATGTGTCTTGCCATTGCCTGGGGCAGCAGAATGGAGCATTAATCCAAACCTATCTACTTTCCTGTGAGCAAACTCTTTACACGCTTTCACTGCTTTAATATTGCCCGCCTCTTTGAAGGTATCAAAGGACATCAACCTATATTCCACGCACATATTTACTATTGTTCTAACGGGTAACAATCTTACTTCCGTAAGGCATGCATCGCAGATAGAGTAGTATCCTACTTTTATAAAAGTAAGGTCATCCTTTTTACACTTAACACAGAATTCTTTCACAGTATAATAATCACTCCCGCTTTCCTAACTGTTGCGTTAGGGAAAGACTTCTTCACAGAAGGTAGGTTCTTGCGTGCTAACTCACGGGTCTTAAACATTGCAGAATTACATCCTTCCATATGCTCAGGAATACCAAATGGAACATTTCCAAAGTGCCAGTATCTGCCAATCAACTTGTGGCCTTCCTTTGAATTAGTATCAATGACCCATGTTGTGAATTGAGGCTGACGATTAGCATCAATCCATACTGATTGTTTAGTTATGGTCTCTTT
>Ga0315293_10003652_pt1 | contig 14845 bp, 11 predicted proteins | sample YL17G13_20_MG_FD_203071 | JGI IMG/M metagenome (GOLD analysis project Ga0315293, IMG submission 203071) | Sediment microbial communities from Yellowstone Lake, YNP, Wyoming, USA - YL17G13_20 | ecosystem: Environmental > Aquatic > Freshwater > Lake > Sediment | place: USA: Wyoming | collected... | reverse complement strand
AATCCTTTTGACGGCAGCCAGAATAGCCAGTACGACGCCTTTGTGACGAAGTTCGGTGCGGAGCCACCGCAGCAACATGTCATCACAATCTTGGATGGTTCTGAGTCTCACGCTCCAATACCCGAAAAGTCCTTTCTGTTCACAAAGGTGTCCAATAATCGGCCTGCTATGCCAGAGGACACTATGGGAATACTAACGACGAATGATGTAGGAAGGGTGACGATCCCTGGAGACTGGTTCTCTATAGGTGATATGATCAAGGTAAGGCGGTTGATACACGTTGAACCGGCAAGAAAACACACCGATTTGATGCCCAATATGTACTACATCTTCGTGGACAACGCGGAATTCGACACAGTCTCCGGAACGATCAGCTACGATGTTCTTGCTCCCGTGTCAGATCAGACCATCACTCTTGACCACACGGTGATTACGTATGATCTCCTTGTCTCCGTGGAATGGGATGCCGATGATATATACCTGAACAGTTTAGTCTCTGGTATTAGGCAGATGTCGAACTACCTCTACGATGTTACAGATGGGCAACTCTATATCAACTCTGTACATATTTTCGACGATGGGGAGCAGTGGGATAGCGCCGATATTCGGATACTGGCTACAAATAATCAAATACCTACTTCAGGAAGAGCAATCCTCAAAAATGACTCGCTAGCCGCGCCAATCTTCGAGAAAGATCGAGCGGTTCTCTTTCCACGAATACTCTACAACGCCCATGATTGGTATCAAGGAGGTAATAGAAATCTGACATACGGCATATATCCGTATGATTGGACAATTGCACAGACGACTTACATCACAACCCAGGACTATCCAGCGTCGCGTGCTCTAGCTCATGAGTTTGGGCACTATGGCATAGGTTTCTTGGATGAATACCTCGGCACTATATGCATTGACGTGTATGGCATTCTTGTGTGTGGGCATCCCCCAGTACTGTCTGACTACAACTTCGGATTTATGGATGACGCGCTGGAACACGATGCGCCGCAAAGTTCTGAAATGTCCTCTACCATACAATATGGCGACTTGTTTCACCGAATAACTTGGCAATGGACTGAGCGCGGGAAACGCTCCTGCTGGGACTACTTTGAATGGAATTACCAGGGGGCCTACGATGGCGTCTACGCCCATATTGATACACCGACAACACAGATGTTTGCTGGGCCGAATGACGATCTACACCATCTCAATTATGATGTCGGATCTCTAATGGATGTTGTAGTGTCAAACCCGAACAACAGTGCTCTCAATCTAAGGGTGCTCGTAAAGGATGATCACGGAAATCCCGCCACACATAAACAAGTAATACTATTGAAGGGTAACTTGAGCAGAGTAATCGATCAAGGAAGAACCGCAGACAATGGCCACATCTACTGCCTCGGCGCCGACTGGCTTGATATTGTGCGAGCCGAGGGACGAGTAGAGTACGAATGGTTCTATGGGGAATGCACCGCTCTTGGCTCGGGCAAGAGCCGAATCGGGGATATCCGTTCTGCGAGTGCTAAGGGAGATAGCATGGTGGTTGCGTTGAAGCAAGTGCAAGGGGATTTCAAAATGCTCAACGCGGGCCGATTTGAAGGTGAGAATTCCTTCAGTTACAAAATGGAATCGAACAAGCAGTTTAGCCAATTGCCTGCTTTGGAGTTCTATTCTCCTGACGGCCAAGTTCTTAACTATGATTTCGTATCCGGTACTTCAGGATATACGACTTTGATAGATGGCGATTTGGGCGGAGCCGGACTTTTCAGTGTCTTGGCGCTTGACGACTCGGCAAATACGTTCTTCGTGAATAATGCCTATAGGGTATCCACGCGTTCTGACACAGTGCCGATTTCAAGTGTCATGGAACCGGAAGGTACATGCGAATTGGTGCTTGATACAGCCAACAGCCTTATCGTGAAGATGCTGGTGCTGAGTTCTGATTTTCCAGCTATTATGGAGGGGCTTGATACTGGCGTCGTGCAAGTTGGAGGGGCACACTGTTTCGCCTCGTACCCTGAAGTGGCCTCACTAAACGGCACCGGAAGCTATATCACAATCAGATACTCTGATTATGAACTTGGAAATGGAGCGGAGACCGGTCTGCGCGTGCACAGATGGGATGACGTTGCTCAGAAGTGGGTTTTGGTCGGCGGAGCGGTGGATACTTCGAGCAATGAAGCTTATTCGCAAATCAGCAGCCTTGGTACATATACGCTATTTACGACAGGTAGCGAATCATGCTGCATCGGCACCACCGGGAATGTCAATGCGAGCGGAATCGTCGACCTCAGTGATTTGAGCGCTATTGTTAGTTATCTGACTGGTGGCGGTTACGTCCTGCCATGCGTAGACGCTGCTAATGTGAATGCTGCGGGTATCGTCGACCTGAGCGATCTTAGTGCCCTCGTCAGCTATCTGACCGGCGGCGGCTACGTGTTGCCGAATTGCCCGTGAGCTAATCGTCGTGATGCGAATACGGGCGGAAGTGTAATGGCCTCCGCCCCTCTTGACCCGCTACCCTATTCGCGCTACCTTACCCCCATGGATCCCAAGAAAATCAAAGACTACGTCATCGATGACAGGCTCGATGCCTATTTCAGCGTTCGCAAAAAAGACGTTCGTGAGTACACCCGAGGGATGTTCGTTTCGCTGGAACTCGGCGACGCCACCGGCCGAATCGGCGCCGTTATGTGGGAGCCAGACCAGTTCGCCCTCACCGACCTTACCGAAGGAATGGTGGTCAAAGTGCGCGGGCAGGTCGGCGAATACAACGGCAAACTGCAACTGACAATCAATCGCATCCGGCTGGCACAGGATGACGAATACAAGCTTGAAGATATCCTGCCGCATTCGACTCAATCCGAATCACAACGTCGCGCCCGATTGACCGCACTGACCGAGAAGATCGAAAACAGCTATATCAAGCAGCTTGTCATCTCGTTTTGGGCTGATGACGCTTTCATCGCTGGCTACCTCCGCGCCGCCGCCGGTAAGCTGTGGCATCATGCGTATATCGGAGGGTTGTCGGAGCACTCGGCCAATGTCGCGGAATTGGCGCTTCGGGTCGCCGCGGGGTACGATTTTATAAACAAGGATTACCTAATTTTTGGTGGGCTGTTTCACGATGCCGGCAAGACCCGCTCCTATGGCGGGGAGATGTTTATCGATTTCACCGACGAAGGCCGGCTGGTGGACCATATCGCGATCTGCGATCACTGGATTTGCGAGCGGGCATCGAAAATCGACGGTTTCCCGGACCAATTGCTGGTCAAGCTTCGGCACCTGATTCTGTCGCATCAAGGGGAGCGGGCGTATGGTTCGCCGGTGGTGCCGATGATTCCGGAGGCATTCGTGCTGTACTATTGCGACGAGATAGACAGCAAAATGGGGGCGATTGACCGGATTCGAACCAAACAGGGGGGGAAAGGCTGGTCGGAATATGTCAAGATGCTTGACCGGTTCTTGTATTTCGGGGAGGAGCCGGCGGAACCCTGAGTCCAATTCTCTGTTGCGTCACGTCTTGCGCTCCGACGCCAGTCGGAGGGTGTGACGTGACGCTATTGACAACCCTGCCGGCGAGCGGAAGCGTCAGGTGTTGACTCCGCGAGGCGCGGAGTCAACACCTGACGCAACAGATGGAAACGAGCAGGGGGGATAATCACCTTGCCTTTTAACCAATCCTGTCTAAATTAGCCCCAACCTGTCGGTGGGCAGGCGGTTTAGCGGCTATCGAGCACGGAGAGGTGGCCGAGTGGTTGAAGGCGCACGCCTGGAAAGCGTGTGTAGGTAACCCCTACCCAGGGTTCGAATCCCTGCCTCTCCGCCAGTGACGTCGTCACTCTTGCGCTTCGCGGTGGTACGGTTCTAACCTTCATCTAAAGGTTTCATTATGATTATAATTCAGTCTAAAGATAACTGACTTCTTCCTGTCTATTGGTTCAGTCATAACTTCACGGCCTGACCGCTCTCCGCATCAAACCACAGCAGTTCCCCTTGCTTCAGCGAGAATCTCACCTGCTCGCCAATTCGCGGCTCTGACGTTATCTGCGAGATAGTGAGGGTGTGGCTGCCACAATTAAGCTGCGTTATATACTGATCCCCCAGGTACTCCACTGACTCCACTACCCCTTCATATTTCCCCGCCGGTTCAAGGCTAATGGCCTCTGGCCGAATTCCTAAGAGTAGCTTGCCGGTCGCGCGCGTCTCAATGTCAAACGGTGAGGTACGGCCACTTACCACAGTCACCGGTATAAAGTTGATTTTCGGCTGGCCGATAAAGCTCGCGACGAAACTGTTCGCCGGCTTCCGGTACAACTCCTCCGGCGTCCCAACCTGAATCAGCGTCCCTTTATCGAGAAGCGCGATCCGATCCGCCATCGTCAACGCCTCGGTTTGATCGTGCGTCACATGAATCATTGTCCGCCCCAACTCACGCTGAAGCTTCACGATCTCCTGCCGCATTCGCAGCCGAAGCTCCGCATCGAGATTCGAGAGCGGTTCATCGAGCAGGAATATCGCCGGCTCCCGGATGATCGCCCGTCCGAGCGCCACCCTCTGCCGCTGCCCGCCCGACAGTTGCCCGGGTTTGTCTTTTAACCGCTCGGCCAATCCAAGCATCTCGGCAGTCGCTTGAACCCGTTCCCTAATCTTTGCTTTCGGGAGCCTGGCCACCTCGAGCGGAAACGCCAGGTTCTTCGCCACCGACATATGCGGATAAAGCGAGTAGTTCTGAAACACCAGCGCCACATTCCGCTCCCGCGGTCGAAGCTGATCGATTCTCCGGTCGTTCACATAGATTTCCCCGGAATCGCACTCCTCCAGACCGGAGATCAACCTGAGCAGCGTGGACTTACCGCATCCCGATGGTCCCAACACTACCAGCAGTTCCCCCTCGGCCAATTCCAACGAAACGCGATCCAGCACAACGGTCGCTCCAAACCTCTTGCTGACTTGGTTGAGCACAAGACCCGGCATTAGTGAATCTCCTGCACTACGCCGCGCGCGATTCGGAATCTACAACCTTCCTGACGAAGCGGTTCCGGCGGCTCAAGAGCAGTTGTAAGAAACAACTGATCAAACTCACCGAACAGATTTATCAGCTCATGGGAGCGCTTGGCATCAAGCTCCGCAAATACCTCGTCCAACAGAAGCACCGGGGCCACCTTTCGCTTCCTGCGAAGCAAATCGTATAACGCCAACTTCAGTGATATCGCTGCCGTTCGCCACTGCCCCTGCGAGCCATGGCTTTTGGCCGGTTGATTCATTATCACAAAGGACAGATCATCCCGGTGCGGACCAATCAGCGACAACCCCACTGCGGCCTCTCGCTTCCGAATTGAATCGAGCGCCTGCGCGATCTGCATTTCCATTTCCCCAATTGCCTTGGAGGCGTCGATCGGTATTGACGGTTGATATGCCAGATCAAGGTGCTCGCCACCGGAGATCGTTTGGTAATGGGTCATTGCCGGTTTCCTAAGGGAATCTATAAACTCCGCCCGTGCCCTCATTATTCGGCTGCCGCATCGCGCCAACAACGAATCGAACGGGGTACTGTCCATTTCCCGTTTTAGCGCCGCATTCTTTTGCGCCAGCGCCCGATGGTAATGCCGGAGGTCTTCGAGATAGGTCTGCGAATACTGTGAAAGATACAGGTCGATAAGCTCTCGCCGAACCGATGGTCCGCCGGAGAATATATCGCTGTCTTCCGGGCCGACTGCCACTACACAGTGCCGCTCGAATAATTCGACTATTCGAATCGGCACCCCTTCGAGCTCTACCTTCTTCTTGCCACCCCGTTGATACGCTACGGTCAGTTCCTGCGCGCGCCCGTCGTAGCGCACTTGTCCAACTAATCGGAATATGTCGCACCCCGTTTGCACCAGCACCTGATCCTGTGCCCGTCGCTGCGACCGTCCTAAACAAAGTACAAACAACGCCTCAAGCAGGTTCGTCTTGCCGGAACCGTTATCCCCGTAAAAGACATTTGCGCCAGGGCCGAAGCTTATATCCAATGAAAGAAGGTTTCTGAAGTTAGTAGTCTTGAGGTGGTCAATCAGCATTCGACCACTCCTGATACCCCTCTCGGGAACCTCTCGTGTCCATTCGCTACCGGAGCTTGATAGCGGTTAATCCGCCAGCCGAAGCGGCATCACCAGACAGAGAAAATCCTCTTTCGGCATATCCGGGCTGTAAACTACCCCCGCTGCGACTGGTGTCGACAGCTCAAAAATGACCTCGGTGCTGTCAGTGCGTGACAAAATATCTGTTATGTACGTCGCGTTGTAACCAAGCTCCAACGGTTCACCCTGGAAATCACAATCGAGCACTTCCCGCCCCTCGCCACCTACATCCGCGTTGCTCGTCGTCAGCGTCAACGACCCCTTGCGAAGAGAAAAACGTACTTGATGGGTGAGGGTATTGGATAAAATCGAGACCCGTCTAACCGCCGAAGCCAGATCATCTTTTGAAACCGTCAGCTTCTTATCACTGCTGGTTGGAATTACCTGCTCGAAGTTTGGATATGGCCCCTCGATAAGCCGGGATGTAAGAACAACATCACCAAAATTGAAGATAATGTTGTTATCCCCAAATATAATTCCTACATCGCCTTGGGTACCATCAAGAAACTTGGGAATTAAGTTCAGCACCTTAGGTGGAATGATGACATCTTCATTCATCCCTTTGAGTTTACTGTTGCCTACCGCCATCTTTGCCAGTCGGTGGCCATCGGTTGCCACCATTTGCATTTTGTCGCCCTTAGTCTGCCAAAGAACACCGTTTAAAGCTGGTCGAGTCTCATCACTCGAGCAGGCGAAGGTAGTCTTCCGCACCATCCTTACCAGATCAGCTCCGTCAATGCGAATCTCCTTCTTAGTATTTACGGCCGGTAGTTTGGGGAAGTCCTCTGGTGAAATAGCGGCAATCTTATAGGAGCCGTTAGGGATTTTCATCTCCACCCGATTACCAACCGCTTCAAATGACACATCCGCCTCCGGCAGCTCCCTAATAATCTCAAAGAGTATCCGCGCCGGTAGCGCCACAGAGCCTTTCTTTAGAACATTACATTCGACCGTGGCTGTAATAGATATGTCAAGATCTGTGGCTGAGAGTTTTAGCTTCCCTTCCAGTGCCTCTACTAAGATGTTCGTCAAAATCGGCAAAGTGGATTTTGTCGGCACTACTTGAAGAATTGACTGAAGACTCGCATTCAGTTTCGATTTAGGCAGAGAGAACTTCATTATTTAGGCGCTCCGGTTAAACACTATTCACATTCAACTTAATTAGTACTCTGATATATAAGAAAAGCAATTATAATAAAGGCTGTGGAGATGTGTGTAAGCCATCCTTGTACACTCCAATTACTGGTTTTATTAGTGAAAGGTAAGAAGTTGGGCGTAGTCTCTTTATTTACTGGCGGTCCACATACGGTGTTTTTGTTGCGGCCAATAGACACGGTGTTATTCGCATTTAATAGAGAACGGAACATTTCCAAAACCTACTCACACAGTAATCCACAATCCTATTAGTATAAGAGACTCGCTGAAATCTTGTCAATGCCATCTCTAAAGGAAGAATCAGCAGACATGCGCCGGGAAATTAAGTCACATGCATGAATGACTGTTGAGTGATCTCGGCCACCAAAGGCGGCACCAATAGCCTTTAGGGAGCTGTCTGTTAGAGACCGGGATAAGTACATTGCAACTTGACGTGCCAATGCAATCTTCGCCGTCTTTTTCTTGACCGTCATCATGGCCGGCTCAATGCGAAAATGCTCGGCCGTCTTCTTTTGAATAGTCTCTATAGTAACCTCTTTCTGTGACTTGCCAAAAAGGTCGGCCAAAACCTTCTGCGTCATCTCCAAATCCACCGGCGTCTTGCTAAATGATGAGAAAGCCAGCACCCGAATTAACGCCCCTTCCAGCTCCCGTACATTCGACGTTACCTTATCTGCAATATATCTAACCACCGAGTCAGGCACCACCATTCCCTCCGCCTCTATCTTCTTTAGGAGAATGGCCGTCCGGTTCTCAAGGTCTGGGGCTTGAAGATCCGTGACCAAACCCATAGAAAAGCGGGAAAGTAGCCGCTCCTCCAATCCCTTAATATCCTTGGGGGGGCGATCCGAGGTCAGTATGATCTGCTTGCCGGCATGGTAGAGAGCATTGAAAGTGTGAAAAAACTGCTCCTGGGTCGATTCCTTACCGGTGAAAAACTGGATATCGTCAATAATAAGAACATCCCCATTCCGGTACATACGAGTGAAATCTGAGATTGTCCGTTCACCGATAGCCGTGATGAAATCCGAGGTGAACTTTTCCGAAGTGGCATACATCGTCCGCTTATTCGGATACTGGTACAGAATATGGTTGCCAATCGCCTGTACAATGTGCGTTTTGCCGAGTCCTGTGCCGCCGTAAATGAAGAGAGGATTGTAACGGGTCATACCGGGTGCTTCGGCTACTGCGCGGGCCGCCGCGCAGGCAAACTGATTGAAATCACCGACTACCAGCGTCTCAAAGGAGTAGCGTCGATTGAGATTGTGCTGGTACGGCGCGCCAGCCATCTGCTGGGTCTGTGCCGGCGCTTCAAACGCCAGCGCCACCTGATCCTCCACATCCAACGGCGGTCCTACTACGAATACCAGATCGTATTTCCGACCCAGCACCTCCTGAAAGGCTTCGTCGATTGTCTCCCGAAAATGTCCGTTTATCCAATCAGCGACAAACTGATTAGGTACCGACAGTCTGAACTCGCCGTTGCCGTTCGGCTCTCCTTTGGTGTTCTTCATCCAGATGTTGAACGACTGTTCCTTCATCCGGCGCTGCATATACCGAAGGCAATCGGCCCATTGAGTGGAATTTGCCACGACTTCAGCCATACACATCCCCCTCAGGCGGTTACTAACATAGGCTTGATTTCTAACTCCTTGTCAGAAAACAGAACACTCTTTTCCTGGTCACACCAAGGAACACTTATGCACTTACTTATCAACAGTCCGGCTGCTATCATCGGTTTGTAAACTCATTGTGAGCAAGGGGTTTCGAAGATGACCCAGCACACATCCACATCCCATCCACAATCAGCGACGTGGCCGTCTTCATAGCAGTAGATAGAGCACGCGGGAGAGATCGTCAAGCCGACGCACACGAATAAAGAGGAGAAATTTGAAGCGCTTGTTGTTCAGTGCGTTATTGAGTAATCCACAGGTGGCGCGATTGGTATATCTCTCAGTCCACAACGAGAGAATAACAGATCGAAATCGGAAGTGAGTTATCCGGCAAACGGTTATCTCTACTGTTTCCTCTCAATTGCCGAGGCGAGTTGCTCAAACAGCGCCACCTGTTGCGGCGAACCGTCCGTTGCAGCCGGTTTGCCGCTATCCCCCCCTTCACGAATGGCAGTCGACAGCGGAATCTCGCCGAAGAATTCCACTCCGAGACGCTTCGCCAATTCCTTACCGCCGTCTTTGCCGAATATGTACTCTCGCGTGCCGTTACTCTCATAGTAGGACATATTCTCGATCACGCCGATCACTTTGAGATTCGTGCGCGCAGCGAGCTTTGCCACTCTACCGGCAACATGAGTAGCGGTAGCCTGCGGAGTAGTTACGACGAGCAATTCCGCAGATGGAATAGACTGCGCAATCGTCAGTGTTACATCGCCGGTGCCGGGCGGAAGGTCGAGAAGCAGGAAGTCAAGATCATCCCAAACTACATCGGTAAGAAACTGATTTATCGCCTTATGCAACAACGGACCCCGCCAGATGACAGGATCATCCTCGTGCACGAAGAACCCCATCGATACTACCTGTAAATTATTCCCCTTGCGAAGCGGCACGATCTTATCATCGATAATCGTCGGCTGACCGGTCAAACCCAGCATGCGTGGAATAGAAAAGCCGTAGACGTCGGCATCCAGAAGCCCTACCATGTGCCCTTTGTGGGCCAACGCGGCTGCCAAATTGGCGGTAACGGTCGATTTCCCTACTCCTCCTTTACCCGATGCTACCGCGATAGATCGCTTGGCAAAATTGACAATCGAAACCGCCTCACGATTTCCGATACCCAGCTTGGCTTTCAGCTTTTCCCGCTGCTGGTCGGTCATAACGTCGAACACCACCCGGACCGAGTCCACACCTGGGATCAATCCCACGCCGCGAGTCACATCGTCGTTGATTTTCGCTTTCAACGGACACCCCGGCACCGTGAGTGTGATGCCGACTATGACATCCCCGCCATTGATTTCAACCGACTTAACCATATCGAGATCGGTGAGCGGACGTTTCAACTCCGGATCTTCGATTCCACTGAGTACATGCAGGACAGCTTCTTTACTTATCACTCTTACCTCGTCCTTTAACTAACCGAATCTCTGACAGGTTGGTTTCACCGAAAATCGACTCCAGGGACGTTTTGGCTCTGTCGTACACCGTTTTCAGTTCACAACCCGGACCGAAATCACAATCGCACGGCCCCATCTGACACTCGAACATCCAGAGTTTTCCCTGCATCGCCTCAATCACTTCCAATACGGTGATCTCCTTGGCGGGTCGGCTTAGTCTTATACCGCCGCCGTAGCCTCGGACCGACAATAATAAGCCGGCTCGGCTTAATTCGGAAACAATCTGTGGCAGGTACTTGGGCGGGATACACTGCCGCTGGGCAATTTGATTGGCGGTCGCCAGATGGCCGTTTTCATTCGCAAGCTCCCACAGCGCGCGAATTGCGTATTCAGTTTTCTTGGTAATCATGTATAAAATATAGAAGGACAAAGGCAGTCAAGGAAATAGAAATGCTGAATTTCCTGCTTGAATCCCAACAACTTAGGTCTTAGTTGTGGGGTGAATTGCGGCAACGGCTCTTCCGCCACCGCCCGACCACCGGCCAGACGCTCATACCGCCCTTTGGCGACAAACAGGAATGTCCGCTGCTTCCCCGCCGGCACCGAGTCAAGGCGCCAGGTCAACTCAATTCACTCGCCGAAGCGGAATCACCGCTAAGCCAATCCCCAACTCCTCAATTACTACCGAAGAGAAACTCACCGGTGTCTGCATCGATAAGAGTCCTGCAGTGCAGGCTCTTTGACCCCTGAGACCGCTTCTCACGCCATGACATTGGGTCACCGACGCCGTAAAGATGAATGTCCCAGACCGCCCGCATCTTGCGCTCCTTTTCAAGTCCACCCGCTTCTCTCATCATATATGCTACATCGATGAGAAAGGCTCTATGAGGATTCCCAATGCACTTGTCCAGAGCGTCGAACAATGATGTCTTAGGGAGATGATCTGGAAACACTATCTGTCTTTGCTCGGGTGGAAGCACCGATTTGTCAATAGGTTTCGATTCCGAACGAGAAGACGACGACACTATCCGATAAACTACGCCACGGGCGGAATCCAAGTACACCGTGAAGTCCCGAATGCCTGCGGCCTCGTTAGCAGGTCTATACTTCTTCAGGGCGAGCTTGACCCCTTTGAGTTCAACCTTCCAAACGACCAGCGACGAGTCACTACCTGTCCACTTCTTGGCGAGGCTGTCAGTAATCGATATGGTTGATGCCTTGGCGTTCAGCAGTGAGGCGGCCTGATTCTGCGGACTTCTGTCAGAGCTAAGCGGCCGCACGGCAATAATAGCTGCGGAATCACTGTCGGGAATGTCGCTAGACCTTTGTTCTGAACCGCTTAGCGGCTCCTGCGGGACAGCCGAGCCCCAAGGTGATATTGCGAGGGCGCAGACAAGAATCAGCATTGTAAAATACATATGACCTCCAATTGGCGATCTGACGTTCACGTGGCCCTCCTCTCCGCGGTAGGCTTCCTCTCACTTCGAAGCTCTCGCAAATCGCTCATCACCTGACACCATCTCCCAATAACCCCAAATCCCCAATCAACATGGAGCAATATAGCAAGGATGCGACACAGAATCAAGAGCTTTAGCCTTCGCCAGACGCCGACCGTCAACCCCCGCAACATTCCCTTCCCCGTCGCGTGTATAACTGATATATTGGCAGCCGATTATGAAGATTATCCAGCGATACATACTCAGAGAGCATATCCCGCCCTTTTTCTTTGCCTTTTTCACCATCACTTTCCTGCTCATAATCGACTACGTTCCCAAGATCATCGACCACGTCATTGACAAGAACCTCTCCATCTGGGTCGTGCTCGAACTGATAGGCCTAAATCTCGCCTGGATGTTAGCGCTGTCGGTCCCGATGTCCGTGCTGGTGGCTACCCTCATGGCGTTCGGGCGGATGACGTCCGATTTCGAGATCACTGCTATCAAATCCTCCGGTGTCAATATTCTTCACATTCTCACGCCGCTGCTTGTGGTCGGGTCGCTGCTGACCTTCGGAATGATTGAATTCAACGATAAAGTCCTGCCGGACCTCAACAAGCGGGCGCGCAATCTTTGGGGAGACATCTCCGCCATGCGCCCGACGCTCATTTTCAAATCCGGCATTTTTGTCACCGATATCCCCGGCTATCTGGTGCTGATCGACAAGATCGACCACGCCACTTCGCGTGTCGAGGGGGTCCGCATTAATGACACCCGGGTCGGCAAGAAGCCCCGCCTGATTGTGGCGGAATACGGCTATCTGAAAATGACCGACAACGGCAAGAATATGCAGTTTACACTGTACAACGGCGAACTGCACACTATGGACCTTGAGAATCCGGACAACTACCGCAAACTAGATTTTGAAAATCAGATCATCAATATCAGCGGCACCGGCTCGGAACTGGTCCGGACCGACTCCGATTACCGCACCGACCGCGAGAAAGGAATTGGGGAAATGCAGCGGGATGTCGAGGGGGCGCGGCAGGCGATCGGACCGCTCGAAGAGAAGATAGAATCGAATATCAAAGACCGGTTCGCCTATCTGTTTGCCGACAGCTTCAAGTTCGCGTCCAAGACGCCGGTCTCCGACTCGGAGGCGCTCAGTCTGGTCAGGACCGATGCCATGCTGCTGGCCCGAACGATTGAACGGAACAACCAACAGATTGAATCCAAGACTCGCGTCATGGCCAAATTTCAGATCGAGATATACAAGAAGTACTCCATTCCGGCCGCCTCGCTGGCGTTCATCTTGATCGGCGCCCCGCTTGGCATCCTCTCCCGCAAAGGGGGAATGGGAATCGCCATCAGTATATCCATTCTGCTGTTCATAGTCTACTGGGCTTTCCTGATTGGAGGCGAGGACCTTGCCGATCGGGGCATTGTCTCGCCGTTCTGGGCGATGTGGGCGGCGAACATCCTGCTGGGGGCGATTGGCCTCTATCTGCTGTTTATCGTTGTCACCGAACGACCGGTATTTGCATTCTTCCGACGAATCACTTAGGCAGACGATGATCAAGCGACTCGATTTATACCTTCTCAGGCATTTCTTCACCGCGCTGGCGGTCGTCACGCTTGGAATCGGGCTAACGATCATCGTCATCAACATGGTCGAGCAGTTGCGCGATTTTGTCGATCACCAAGTGCCGCTACTGGACATCCTCACCTACTATTTCTTCTTCGGCGGGTGGGTGATCAAATCGTTTCTGCCGATGTTCGTCCTGCTGGCCGTATTGTTTTCTGTCTCGATTCTGGCGCGCCGGAAAGAAATTCTCGCCATGAAAGCCAACGGCCTGTCATTGTATCGTATCACCGCCCCCTATCTTGTGGCGGCAATTCTGTTGGCGCTCGGCCATTTCTACTACAACGAATATGTTTTCCCTCCCATAAATCAGCGCCGCGTGGAACTCCGGGAGTTCACTATCGAGAAAAAATCCAAAGAGGCGATGGCCCGCGTCAACAATGTCTACCGCCAGATCAGCCCCGGCTATTTCTACACTATCGCCACCTTCGACGCCACGCGGGGCGACGGTCGTGAGTTCCGCCTGTACCGCACGTCCCGCAATCAGGCTTCTCGCATAATCACCGCCGACAAGATTGCTTTCCGCGATCACTACTGGCGACTGCAGAACGGGATAATCCGGGATTTCGACAGCACCGCGCAGGAATCATTCGTTGAATTCGACACCCTCACGCTGACCGATATCAAGGACAAGCCGGATGATTTCTCGCAGAAGATCATCGATCCGCAGGATATGGGAGTGAAAGAACTCCAGCGGTATATCGATCTGATGAAACGAACCGGCGGCCCGTATGTTCGTGAATCGGTTGACCTGAAAATCAAATACGCCTTTCCGATGACTTCGATCATAATCATTCTGATTTGTGTGCCGTTTGGGGCGAATCCGCGCCGAAGCGGCATTGCGGTCTCCTTCGCAATGGGGGCAACTATTGCGCTGGTGTACTTCATTCTGTTTCGCATTCTCCAATCGGCCGGATACAACGAGAAAGTTCCGGAGTACATTGCGGTCTGGGGGATCAACGCCCTGTTCTTGCTGATCGGAATCGTCCTGATGATTGGAGCGCGCAAGTAATGCCGCATCCCGACCACGAGAAAAACCGCGCTCTCTGGAACGAGACGGTTGACCTGCACTACAACCACCCGCGATATCGCGTCAATGAGTTTCTGGCAGGTGAATCTTCGCTTCTTCCACTGGAACGGCAGGAGTTGCCCGATGTGCGCGGCAAGAAGCTGCTGCATCTACAATGCCAGTTCGGTCAGGACACGCTTTCATGGGCACGCGAGGGAGCTCTTGTTACGGGCGTTGATATCTCCGACCAGTCGATCAGACGCGCCAACGAACTGAAAGCCAGGGCCGGACTTGGCGCCCGCTTTGTCCGTTCCGATGTTCTCGATTTGATCGGTGTGATCGATGACCGCTTCGATATCATCTACCATTCTTATGGTGTGCTTTGCTGGCTTGGGGATTTGAAGCGGCTTGCTCAGG
>Ga0315293_10003651_pt1 | contig 14845 bp, 15 predicted proteins | sample YL17G13_20_MG_FD_203071 | JGI IMG/M metagenome (GOLD analysis project Ga0315293, IMG submission 203071) | Sediment microbial communities from Yellowstone Lake, YNP, Wyoming, USA - YL17G13_20 | ecosystem: Environmental > Aquatic > Freshwater > Lake > Sediment | place: USA: Wyoming | collected... | reverse complement strand
CACCCAGATCCCTGATTATATTTATTTTGATCTGATCTCAGTGGATTACCCTTCCGGACAGCTTAAATATCTGAAAGATAATATCACTCCACCCGCCCGCAGCATTTCCAAAGTCTCCGGTTCTTTCCTTCAAGCTGCCACGGTCAGCAACGAAGCTATTGACGGCAGCCAGGATATCATCTCCTGGTCGGTGAAGATCGAATGAGCGTATTGTCCGGCCTCCTGGCCGCACTCTGTTTCCCTAAATTCAATCTCTGGTTTTTGGCCTGGGTGGCGTTGGTTCCGCTGTTTTTGGAAATCCGGAGGAAAGAAACACCCCGAGCAGCGGCCTGGTCCGGATTCTGGTTTGGGATTGTTTTTTTCGGCATTAACCTTTTCTGGATCAACACCTTAAATGAATTCGCCCCGGTCTTTGCCGCCCTGGGCTGGTTTTTTCTGGTCGCCGGCGAATCGGCCTTTATCGCCGCCGCTTGTTATTTTATTAAATATTTTTCGCTCAAATCCCCTCCCCTCTTCCCTCTTACCTCATCCCTCATTTGGACCCTTTTCGAATGGCTGAGGACCCTGGGGCCGTTTGGAGTTTCCGCCGGGGACCTGGGTTACACCCAGGCCGCCAATCTGCCCTTGATACAGATGTCTTCCATTACCACTGTCTTTGGGGTTTCGTTTTTGATCGTGTTGGTGAATGCTGTCATTGCGGATATTATAAATAAGCGGAAATTTATTCTCGGCTTTTTAGTAATCTTACTAATCCTTTCTATTTATATATGGGGCCTTTCCCAAATCCCCCAATCCCCAGTCCCCAGTCCCCAGTCCCTAGATACCCTTACTATTTCGATCATCCAGGGCAATATCCCCCAAAAGCAGAAAATGGACGCCCGCTACAACGCGGAGAATTTTAAAATACACGAAGATTTGACCCGCAGCGTATTTAAACAGAAGCCCGATATTATCATCTGGCCGGAGACCACGATTTTTTCCTATCTTTTATACGATCCCTTGCTCCTGCCCAAAGTCAGGCAGCTGGCCCGGGATTCTGGGGCTTATTTGATAATCGGCACGCCGCATTACGATAATAAAGGGAATATCTTCAATTCGGTTGCGGCTTTCTCCCCTTCGGGAGAAGTTATCGGCCGCTATGACAAGCAGCGACTGGTGCCTTTTGGCGAATACCTGCCGTTTAGATTCATTTCCTATCCGATTTTAAAAATTACCCGTCTTTTCTATGAGGATTTTGATTTCGGCCCGAAAGAAGCCAAACTGTTGGACCTTAATAAATTAAAAATCGGGGCCGTTATCTGTTTTGAATCTACTTTCACGGATCTTTTGCGGGACCGCGTCCGCCGCGGGGCCGATCTGCTTTTAACCGTCACCAATGACGCCTGGTTTAATGATTCTTCCGCTCCCTATGAGCATTTCAATTGCGGGATTTTCCGGGCGATCGAGAACCGGAAATACTTTATCCAGGCGGCCAATACCGGCCTCTCCGGGGTGATCGACCCTTATGGAAAAATAGTGGCCCGGACCGGCCTTAATGAGCGCGGAACGCTAACCTTTAAGATACCTCTCCCCTAAAACCACCGCAGCGTAATCGTCTATGGGGCCGGGTGGGGAAAGCAGAGAAGTGGAAACAAAACGCCAAAGTCCCTGGGGCGGATTTTCTTTCCAGTATCTCCGGCGCGCTTCCAAAGTAGAAAACCTCTCCGGAGTAAAAATAATATTACAACGCAGCTCCATCCGGGAGAGGTCCTTTTGCACTGATTTGGCCCCGGTTCCGCTGCCCACTACGATAGTATCGAGACGATACTTGGCCACATAGGCCATAACCTCAAATGACAGTTCCAAACGGGGAAAAACTTTTTTTTCCAAAACCTGCGCGGAACGGTCCAGGACCGCCAAACCGCATTTTTCCCGGCCGGGATCGATGGCTAAGATCATCTATTCACCTGAAATTCCACATCCAGCGGGCCGACGCTGAAAATATCTTTCGCCGCCGTAACGCTCACGGTTACCAGGGAATCGGGATAGCCCTTGACCCTTTTCTGAGTTTCAAAGATTTTAGCATAGGGGACGCTCCCCAGAGAACCGGTCACATCCGGCAATACGCCCTTCTCCCGCGCCGCGTAGTGGGCCGCCGAGAGCAGATCCTTGATCTTTTGCTCGATCTCCAAATTGGTAAGCCGGCTGGAGATCAGATCCCTGGCGATCTCCTCCCCTTTTTTATAGACCAGCTGGTTGCCCTGCACCAAGAGGCGCACCGGCAGCATTCCCCCCACGGTAACATTCTGGGTGGAGATGATCTTAAAAACCACTTCTCCATCATAATTGGCCAGGAAACTTACGGTTGAGGCAAAATCCGTACGGTCCACCTGTACCTCCTGGATTTTATATTTTTTCAAGCTTTTATCCAGATTATTGAGAATTTGCTTGAGATTGCTTTCCGCCGCGGCCGCTCCCACCCCGCCCTTCAATACGGTGATATAGACCTCTTCCCCCGCCGAGAACAAAACTTTCTGATAGGTGGCCGTCTCCACTTCCTTTTTCAACTTGCTTTTGGTGGATTGCAAATTATTAATTTCCTTCTTGAAAACTTCCGTTTGGGTGCGGACGGATTCCAGTTCCCGGGTTTTAGACTCCAGTTCCGACTGGCTTAACCTGATTTTCCCCCTCAACTCTTCCAGGCCGAACAGCGCGGTGCGGGCTTCCTGTGAAACCGCAATCAAAGTGGTAAAAGTAATGGCGGCAATTAAGATTCCGGACGCGACGGTAAAGACCGTGGCGGTATAACGGGGCCGCATTCCAAAGAGGGAGAGCCGGCGTTTGCCGAAAAATCTCCCGATCCGGTTCCCCACATAAGCCACCGCCCCCGAGATCAAAATCAGCAGGAGGATTATTCTTATCATGACTGGGCGGCCTGGCGCACAAAATAAAATCCGATGCCGCCGCAGATCAGGTTGGGAAGCCAGGCGGCCACCGGCGGCGAGATGTACTCAAATTCCCCTAAAGTTATGGAAGCGAACATCAAAACATAATAGAAAAATATCACGAGAATGGAAAATCCCAGGCCGACGCTGCTGGAGGCCCGCCGCGGGGAAAGCCCCATGGGCGCTCCCAGGACGGCGAACACCAGGCAGGCGAAGGGTATGCTCATTTTCATGTTGAGCTGGATTTTAAAGTCGGTGACCTTCACTCCCATCTTCTCTTTAAGTTCAATATATCTTCTTAATTCATCCATATTCATTTCATCCGGGGATTTATCTCCGGTCGAAAAGTCGGCCGGGGTGAATTTGATGGCCACATATTCTTTGTCAAATTTGATCAGATGCTTGTATTCGCCGCTCTCCGAAAGCAGGTAAATTATGCCGTTCTGGAAAAGCCAGGTGTTCTTGCCTTTTTCCCACTGGGCGGTCTTGGCGTTCACGATCTGGCTTAACTGACCGTCCGTAAACTCTGAAACGATAACCCCTTCCATCACCTCTCCCCGCAGCCGCCGGGCATAAAAGACCCGCTTTAACCTGCCCCCCTCAATCTCCGGAACAAAAATATTCTCCTGAATTCTTGGGGTGCGTTTGGCCTGGGATTCGGCCACCAGATTTTTGGAGGCCTTATTGGCCTCGGGGACCACGATCTCATAAAAAAGCAGGGTAACAATGGAGATCAGCAATCCCAGAACGATCACCGGCACGATCAGACGATAAAAAGAAATTCCGGAGGCCTTGAAGGCGATCACTTCGCTGTCCTTGCTCAACCGCCCGAAACCCAGAAGCGCGGCCAATAAAGTGGCCATGGGAAAAACATACACCACCACCCCGGGCAGGCGGTAGACGAAAAGTTTAAGGACGGTCAAAAGCGGCATGCCGGCCATGATGGCCCGGACCAGCTCATAGAGCATGGTTGAGGCCGCCAGGATCAGCGAAAAAGCGATCAGGCCGAAAAAGAAGGGTTCGATCAATTCCTTGAAGACATAACGGTCAACGGTTTTAAACATTACAGGGTAAATTGCTCTCCCAGATAGAACTTTTTAGCCACTTCCGACTGGGCGACTTCCTCGGATTTGCCGGCCACCAAGATCTTGCCCTTGTGCACAATATAGGCGTGGTCGGTGATGGCCAGGGTTTCGCGCACGTTATGGTCGGTAATTAAAACGCCGATGCCTTTGGTTTTTAAATATTTGACTATATTCTGGATATCCGCCACGGTCTTGGGATCGATTCCCGTAAAGGGTTCATCTAAAAGTAAAAAGGAGGGGTTGGTGGCCAGGGCGCGGGCGATCTCCACCCGGCGCGATTCCCCGCCGGAAAGCGTATAGGCCTTTTGTTTGCGCAAATGGGTCACTCCCAGTTCATCCAGCAGTTTTACCAGCCGGGTTTCATATTCAGATTTGGGTATCTGGGGCATGAGCTCCCAGAGCACCAAAATGTTCTCCTCCACGGTAAGTTTTCTGAAAATCGAAGCTTCTTGTGGAAGATAACCGATCCCCAGCTGTGAGCGCCGGTGCATGGGCAGATTGGTTATTTCCTGGTCGCCCAGGAATACATGGCCTGAATCCGGCTTGATCAAGCCCACGCACATGTAAAAAGTGGTGGTTTTTCCCGCCCCGTTAGGCCCCAAAACCCCCACCACCTCCCCCTGGGTGACCTCCAGAGAAATTTCATCCACCACCCGGTGGCCGTAATAGGCCTTGACCAGTTTTTCAGTCCTAATGAACATTTTTCAAATCCTCCAATTTCTTTAAAGCCGCGCCGGAATTTATGGATTCTTCAGCCAACCCGATCCCGGATTTTATATCTTTGGCCAGGCCCGCCACATAAATGGCCGCGGCGGCATTCAATAACACAATATCCATCATGGGGCTCACCTGGTGTAATTCCAAGATCTGCAGCGCGGCTACTTTGGATTCCTCTACATTTTTTACCACTATCAAATCGCGGGAAGCGCGTTTTATCCCAAAATCCTCCGGTTTGATAAAATAATTGCTGATTTTTCCGTTTTTCAGTTCCGAAACCCTGGTTTTATCAGAAATAGAAATTTCATCCAGTCCGTCCATCCCGTGCACCACCAGGGCCTGCCTGGTTCCCAGGTTTTTTAGGACTTCAGCCAGCATTTCACATAACATTTCTGAAAAAACTCCAAGGATTTGGAATTTGGCATCGGCCGGATTGGTCAGAGGCCCCAAAATATTAAAAATGGTCCGCACCCCGATTTCCCGGCGGGTGGGCCCGGCGAATTTCATGGCGGGGTGGAAATTCGGGGCGAACATGAAGCCAAATCCGATTTTATCGATCGCTTGAGAAACTTTTTCCGGCGGAAGGTCTATTTTTACCCCAAAGGCCTCCAGGAGATCGGCGCTGCCGCATTTGCTGGATACCGAGCGGTTGCCATGCTTGGCAATGGGGACTCCCGCGCCTGACGCCACCAAGGCCGCCACAGTTGAAATATTAAAGGTATGAGAGACATCTCCCCCGGTCCCGCAGGTATCCACCAGCTTGGCGGTTTGCGGATGGATATGAACGGCGTGAGCGCGCATCTGCTCGGCAAAGCCCGTGATTTCATCTATGGTCTCGCCCTTGAGGCGCAGGGCGATAAGCAAGGCGCCGATCTGGGAGGGAGTGGCTTCTCCCCGCATGATGGTATCCGCGGTGAGCGAGGCCTCTTCCCGCGTTAGGTTCTTGCCTTCTACAACTTTGATGATGGCTTCTTTGATCATATTTAAATTATACTATAACGCCACCCTTTTAACATCATAGACATCCGCCACCTCGCGGATGGCGGAAATCGCCTGCTTGAGCTGTTCGAGATTTAAAACATCCACCACCAATTTCAAGAACATGATACTGCCACGCTTGGTCTTGATATTGGCGGAAGAAACATTAACTTTTTTATCCGCTATCTTCTCTAAAACATCATGTAAAACCCCTACCCGATCAAAAGTCTCCACTTCGATCTCCACCGGATAATAAATATCCGCCGACATATCCCATTCCACCTTCACCAGCCGCTTTTTATCAATTTTAGCATTAACTAAATTGGTGCAATCTTTGCGGTGGACCGCCACCCCCCTCCCTTTGGTGACCAATCCCATGATCTCTTCTCCGGGCAGCGGCCGACAGCAACGCGAGATTTTAACCAGTATCCCCTCCAAACCGGTGACTTTTATGCCGTGGACGATTTTGCGCTTGCGCGGCCGGGAGGGAAGCCCCTTTTTGATTTCTTCTTCTTCGCTTTTGGCTTCGGGAAATTTTTCCCTCAAGCGCCGGGCACAGTCAAAAGCCGAAACCTCACCATAACCTATTCCAGCATATAAGTCCTCAAGACTCTTGGCCTTAAACTGCTCCACCAACTCTTTAAGGTTTTCCTCTTTCAATGCCTCCGCCGGATGGATGCGCATTTTCCTAAGTTCTTCTTCCAGCGCTTCCCGCCCGCGCTCTATGCTCTCTCCCCGCTTCCTCTTCTTAAACCAGCTCTTGATCTTGGCGCGTGCCGCCGAGGTTTTGACAAAATTCAGCCAGTCCAGGGAAGGGTTGTCCACTTTGCCGGTTAGAATCTCCACGATCTCCCCATTCTTCAGTTGGTAATCCAGGGGAACGATCCGCCCGTTCACCTTGGCCCCGGTACAGCGGTGCCCCACTTCGGTGTGCACGTGGTAGGCAAAATCCACCGGGGTGGAGAGGAGTGGAAGCTGGATGACCTGGCCTTTGGGGGTAAAAACAAAAACTTCGTCCACGAAAAGATCGATCTTCAAGGAATCCATAAAATCCCGGGCATCCTTAAGCTCGGTCTGGGTATCCAGCATTTGCCTGAACCAGGCAATTTTCTGATCAAATCTCTTGTCCGTGGCCGCCTCCTTGTAAACCCAATGCGCCGCCACTCCGTATTCCGCCAAGCGGTGCATCTCCCGGGTGCGGATTTGGATCTCCACTGGCCGACCACCCTCACCCACTACCGTGGTATGCAGGGATTGATAACCATTGCTCTTGGGCACCGCGATATAATCACGAAAACGGCCGGGGATGGGTTTCCAGGTGGCATGGATCAGCCCCAGTACCGCATAGCACTCCTTAACTGATTCTACGATCGCCCGGATGGCCGTTAAATCGTAAATCTCATCAAATTCCAGGTTCTGATCAACCATTTTGCGGTACACGCTGTATAAATGCTTGGGCCTTCCGACTATTTCCGCCTGGATGCCCATCTTTCCCAGATTCTCACTGATTCTTTTGATGAAATTCTCAATATAGGCCTCGCGCGCCTCGCGGCTCTCGGTGATCTTCTGTCTGAGCTCCTCATATTTTTTTGGCTCTAAATATGAAAAGGCCAGATCTTCCAACTCCCACTTGAGCCGCCACATTCCCAACCGGTGCGCCAGGGGGGCGAAAATTTCCTGGGTTTCCTGTGAGGTGTATCGGATTTTGTCCGCCGGCAGATATTTCAAGGTGCGCATATTGTGCAGGCGGTCCGCCAGTTTGATCACGATCACCCGCAGGTCTTCACCCATGGCCACGAACATCTTACGGAAATTCTCGGCCTGGCGCTCTTCCCGCGATTCGTAGACCAGCTGACCCAGTTTGGTGACCCCTTCCACCAGCTTGGCTACTTCCGGGGAAAACAGCGAAGAAAGTTCCGCGAAGGTCACTCCCGCATCTTCCACCGTATCGTGGAGGAGGGCCGCGGCAATGGTAGGCACATCCTGCTCCAGGTCCGCCAATATCTCGGCCACTGCCAAAGGATGGGTGATATAAGGATCGCCGGAAAGTCGTTTGTGTCCGCGGTGTTTTAATTCGGCGAACTCATAGGTCTTTTCAATTAAAGATAAATCCGCCTCCGGAAGGTAGGATTTAACCTTGGCTTTTAAATCATTAAGATTCATCTTTTATGATAGCGGGAACGGTCCATCACCCCGATGCCCGGGGGAATAGCCGGGCCGCGCCGCTCATCCCTGGGCCGGTGCACTTCCCGCGGAGGAGCGGGTTTTCGGGAAAGGATAATTATCTTGCAGCCGTTCTCCAGCGTGGAGGTGAGTTTGTAGGCGGTCATAAGATCCGGACCCACGGCGAAACTTCCGTGCCCTCGCACCACCGCCACCTGGTAACCCCCGGCAAACACTGGGGGAAGGAATCTGGCCACCTCATCGGAACCAATGGCTTCGCGCACCTTGACCACCGGGACGGATTTTAAATAATATTTGCTTTCCGCATCTTGCGGGATGATTTTATCTTCAGATAAGGACAGGGCGATGGCATAAGCCGGATGGGCATGCACTATGGCCTGGGCCTGGCTGCCCTTATATACCGCGCGATGCACCGGAAGCTCGACCGAGGCTTCCCGATCCGCCTCCCCCGCCTCCATCCCCACCTCTATCAAATCCCCCTCTCTTATATATGGAAGAATGACTCCCCGGCGGGTAATGATAATCTTATCCCCCTGCCGCACGCTTAAATTACCCGAACCGGCATGCACCAAACCCTCCTCAAAAAGCATTTTGCCCACCATTTGAAACTGTTCCAACATTTTTTTTCTCCTTTCTTAAACCCAGTTTATAAGTGAGAACGCCTCGAATTCGGAGAACCTCCGGAATTCGTCGAAACGCTCCGCGATCTCATGGGGTTTTAACCTGCGCATCCGGTCCAGACTGAAATCTTCGATATTGAATGAGGCCATCACCGAGCCGACGATCACCGCCCGGCGGATATTGCCTTCGCTCAAATCCCCGGTGCGGGCCAGATAACCGATGAACCCGCCGGCAAAGGAATCCCCGGCGCCGGTGGGGTCGCGGAACACCTCCTGCGGATAGGAAGGCGCATTAAAGTGCGAATTGTCGGTGAAGAGCAGCGCGCCGTGCTCTCCCTGTTTGATGATCACCGCTTTGGCTCCCAGTTTGAGCAGGCGCCGCGCGGCCAGCGGTATATTGGGAGTTTCCATGAACATCCTGACCTCCCCCTCGTTCATCAAAACGTAATCCACCCGCTTGATCACTTCGTGCAGGGCTTCCCGCTTGCTCTTGATCCAGAAATCCATGGTGTCGGCCGCCACCAGCCGGGGTTGGTCGAGCTGGTCTAAAACTTTAAGCTGGATCTCCGGATCCAGATTGGCCAGGAAAACAAAAGGCGTCTTTTTGATTTCGTCCCCGATTTCCGGATTGAACGCGGACAAAACATTGAGCTCTGTATCCAGGGTGTGGGCCTGGTTCATGTCGAATTCATAATAGCCGCTCCAGCGGAAGGTCCTGCCCTTGATTATTTGCAGTTTATTCGTTATATTGCGGCTTTTTAAAAAATCGGTATGCTCCGCCGGAAAATCTTCTCCTACCGGCCCCACCACAATCGTTTGGGAAAAGAAACTGGAGGAAACCGAAGCGTGCACGGCCGACCCCCCCAGTATCCCTTTTTTCTCGCCGAAAGGGGTTTTGACCGTATCCAGCGCCACCGAACCCACCACCAGGACCGACATCATAATCCTCCCAATAAATACCAGATGATTCGCTGTAAAAGATAAAGCACTAAAATGACCAGAAAAGGCGCCGCATCAATTCCGATGCGCGTAGGCGGCAGGCCCTGACGGATCGGGACCAGAACGGGATCGGTCAGATCGTAGACCGGCCGGACCCAGGGATTATACCGGTTATGCGGTATAAACGGTAAAAACACTCTGGCCAAAAGCAAGAGATAATAAGCGATAAAAACAAAATTGATTAAATAGATGATCAGGTCCACTCTCGGCTCAACTCTTCGGCGCGCCGGGCGGCCGCCCTGACCGCGTCCATCACGGCCGGTTTAAAATTTTCTTCTTCCAATACTTTCAAACCCTCCAGGGTGGTGCCTCCGGGAGAGGTGACCATTTCCCGCAGTTCCCGGGCCGATTTTCCGGTGTTTTTTATGGCTTCAGCCGAACCCCTAACCGTCTGCGCCGCCAGCTGCGACGCCAAATTTTTAGTGAGGCCCAGCGCTTCCCCCGCTTCGATCAACGCCTCAATAAAGAGATAAACAAAAGCCGGCCCCGAGCCCGAAAGCCCGGTTATCGCGTCCATTAAATCCTCAGGGACCTCCACTACTTCCCCTACCGATTGAAAAATCTTTCTGGCCCGATCCCGATCGAGCTTCTGGGCGGCATCTATCGCCGCCAGGGGCGTGATCCCTTCCCCCACCAGCGCAGGGTTATTGGGCATGGCCCGGATGAGCGGCTGATCCTCAAAATATTTATGCAAAAAATCCAGGGGTATCCCGGCGGCTATGGAAATTATGGTCTGACCGCGGTGTAGCTTTCCCTTTATTTCTTCGCACACCCCTTTTATCATTTGGGGTTTGACGGCCAATACCACAATTTCTCCATATTTGGCCGCAGTTAAATTATCGCCGGTCACTTTGACCTTATAGGTTTGACCAATGTATTCCCGCCGCTCGGATAAAATATCCGAAGCAATTATATCTTTAGGCGATACTTTTGATTTAATTAAACCTTTAATCAGCGCCTCCGCCATCCGCCCCGCCCCAATGAAAGCGATCCTAACGGCGCGAGAAGAAGGTTTCCCTTTTGGTTTCAATCGAGGCTAGCTCCTCTCCCAGAGATGTCTTTTCTTCGGCGTCCACAATATCTATTTCCTTGGGAGTAAAAAGAAAGATGGTCTCGCCCACCTTCATCATATGTCCGTCAATGGCGTAAGCCGTGCCGCAGACAAAATCTATCAAACGGGTGCCCTCCACGGGCTCCAGATGCTTGAGATTGATGATCACCGGATTGCCGCCGCGCAGGTTGGCGGAAATGTTCAGCGAGTCCTCATAAACTTTGGGCTCATAAACCACAATCTCCGAGTTCCCCTCCCCGCCCTTTTCTCTTTTGCCTTTTAAAATAGTGCCCAGGTCCATCTGCCGGGTCTCGGCAGGGCTTTCTTCGCCTTCTTCCAACCCGATAAAAGCCTTGGCGCGCTTAAACAGACTTTCCATACTCTTACCTCCTGTGTTCTATGCCAAATATGATTCGGCCTACCCGTATTATATCAGAACCCTCTTCAATTGCCAAAGGATAATCATCCGACATGCCCATGCTTAAATGTTTCACCTGAGGATATCCGGAGCCGACTATTGAGTCCCGTAATTCCCTCAATTTGCGAAAAGCTGCCCGGCTTTGGTTAAGGTCGTCCGTTAGAGGACCCAGGGTCATAAGACCGGTTATTTGGAGATTGGGTAATTTGGAAATCTGTTGAATCAATTCCAAGGTTTTATCGGGCTGAACGCCGAATTTGCTCGCTTCTCCGGAAGTATTGACCTCCATAAAAATTTCAACCGGCTTCTGCGCCCGACGGCTTATCTCCTCCGCCAGATGCAGGGAATCCACGGATTGAATGACATCAAAGATCAGGAGGGCGTCTTTGACCTTATTGGTCTGCAGATGGCCGATCATGTGGAATTTCACTCTTGGAAATTGTATCTTGAGATTTGGAATTTTTAAGAGGGCCTCCTGCACGCGGTTCTCCCCGATATCGGTTACGCCAGCGGCCAGCGCTTCTATAATGAGTGGTACGGGAATCCCCTTGGTGGCCGCTAAAATAGTAACGGATTTGACCCGGGCTCTTAAATCTCTTATGTTCTCAGCGATTCCCACACTTGCATTCTAGCATAATTTATGATAAAATTTCCGGCTGTTGACCTAAAGGAGGTTAATTAATGCCAATTGTCACCATGAAAGAACTGCTCGAAGCGGGTGTGCACTTCGGGCATCAGAGCAAACGCTGGAATCCCAAGATGAGCCCCTATATTTATTCTTCGCGCAACAACATTCACGTGATCGATCTGCACAAGACCATTCCCCTGATCGAACGGGCCTTTGATTTCATAAAAAAGATCGTGGAGCAGAACCAGACGGTGCTGTTCGTGGGGACCAAGAAGCAGGCCCAGGAAGCGGTGGAGGCCGAGGCCCAGCGCTGCGGCATGTTCTACGTGAAAGACCGCTGGCTGGGCGGCACCCTGACCAATTTCAAGACTTTGAAAAAGAACATCAGCCGCTTGAACGAGATCGAAAAAATGGAAGCGGACGGCATGTTCGAAAAACTGCCCCGCAAGGAAGTGGCCAACCTGAAAAGGGAGCACCGCAAGCTGATCCGCGGACTGGGAGGCATCCGCAACATGACCTCGCCCCCCGGCGCGCTTTTTGTGATCGACAGCAAGAAAGAGCAGACCGCCATCGCCGAAGCCAAGAAGTTGGGCATTCCCATCATTGCCGTGGTGGACACCAACTGCGACCCGGATGAGGTGGAGTTCCCCATCCCGGCCAATGACGACGCCATCCGTTCGATTAAACTTTTAACCCAGATATTGGCCGAAGCGGTGATCGCTGGCCGAGAGATGACCAAGCCTATCGAGGAGCGGGCTCCTGAGATCGCGGTGCCGATCGAGATCGGTGAAGAGACCATGGAAGCCGCGGTGGCCCTCTCTGAAGAAGAAAGATTAGCCACCCTGGCGGAAAAACTCCCCGAAGCTAAAGAGGAAGAGGCAGAAAGGACCGGATTCTGATGGAAATAACCGCCGAACTGATCATGCAGCTTAGGGAAAAGACCGGCTGCGGCATGATGGACTGCAAGAAAGCCCTGATCGAAAACAAAGGCAACTTGGAAGCCGCCATTGATTACCTGCGCAAGATGGGACTGGCCGCCGCGGCCCGCCGGTCAGGACGCACCGCCGCCCAGGGATTGGTGGATTCTTACATACATACCGGGGGCAAGATCGGGGTGCTGCTGGAGGTCAACTGCGAGACCGATTTCGTGGCCAAAAACATCGAATTCCAGGGATTTGTCAAAGATATCACCATGCAGATCGCGGCCCAGAACCCACAGTACATCAGCCGGGATGAAGTTCCGGACGGGATTGTGGAACACGAAAGGGATATCATCAGCAACCAGACCAAGTCCGAAGGCAAGCCGGAAAAAGCCGTGGAAAAAATAGTGGAGGGGCGGCTGGAAAAATTCTTTGAGGAAACCTGTTTGCTGGATCAACCCTTCATCAAGGATCCCAAAATAAAAGTCAAAGACCTCCTGGGAGAGATCTCCGCCAAGATCGGGGAAAATATCGTTATTCGCAGATTCGTCCGCTATCAGCTGGGCGAGAAATCCTAGACCACCAGCCAGCGCTGCAGATCGGAAGACACCAGTCCCACCCGCCGGGCCAGATTCCAAATCCTGCCGGTCAGATCCGCTCCCCGGGTAGCCAGGGTCCCTTGCCATTTTATCCAATCAAGTTCAGGATTAGTGACCAGGAAAAGGTTCCCGCCGTTTCTTAAAAAATTAATTCCCGCTTCGATTTTTTCTCCCATGGTGCCGGGCTTGAAGTGCCCCCTCTTCAGATAAAAAAGCATTTGCTTGAGCCAGAAATAATCTATATCCCGCTGGTTCCGCTTTCCAAAGTCCAGAGCCACCCGCTTAGGCTCGGTGGAAATAATTAAACCGCGAGCCTTAATCTCCCGGGCTAAAAGAGCAGAGGCCAGGTCCTTATCGATCACAGCTTCCTGATTTACCAGTTCTCCTTTTGGCGAGATGCTCACCGGGACCCCTCCTCCCCCCACCGCCACCACCAGCTTCCCTTCTCTCATGCCGGAGATAATTCTTTCCAAATCTTCGGGAAATATTTGAATAGGTTTGGGGGAATATACGACCCGGCGAAAGGGCTTGTCCCCCTTGGCCACTTCCCTGATAAACCATTCCTGTCCATCCGGCCTCTGCAATTTATACATACCCAGTTCCGGCAGCTTTACCAGATTTCCCAAGCCACCCTCCTGCAACTCGTAGAGTTTATAGAACGGGCCTATTCCCTTGGTAGGATTTTTAAAAGCCGGATCTTTTTCATTTACTACCACCCGCGTAGGTACAACTTCCACCCGAACCTGAAGTCCGCGCCTTTCCGCCGCCGCCTCCATTTCTCTCTTTAATGTACCTCCCATCTCTATCTGGGTAAGATAGACGCATTCGGCAGTGGTTTTATGCGGAAATTTTAAGAGCAATCTACCTATTTGCGGACCGTTGCCGTGGGTAACAATAGTCCTTTGACTTGCGGCTAAAAGCGATACTATATTCTCAGCTGTTGGCCTCTCCATTCCATCAAATGAATTTCCCCCTACTGCAACTACTACAGGTCTCCGCCCCCGCCACCCCATGGCTTCCCTTAACGAGGGGTTTCTCATTCCCAAAGTTCGGCTGGTTTCTAACCAGGTTTTAGCTGCTCCCAAAACACTCATATTCACATTTCGTGCTTTTCTTTTAAAAATTTCACATATATGTTAAGATTCCCCTATGAAAAAAGCGGTGCTGATAGACGGCAACTCCCTAGCCTACCGGGCCTTCTATGCCCTGCCTGATACCATGAAAACCACAACGGGGATCGTAACCAACGCCATCTACGGATTCACCACCATGCTGCTTAAAATCCTGGAAGAAAAACCGGATTATATTGCCATAGCCTTTGACCTGAAAGAGCCCACCTTCCGGCACAAGGAATACAAAGCCTATAAGGCCACCCGGGAAAAGGCCCCTCCCACTCTCATCGACCAGCTGCCTTACGTGCGGGAAGTGGCCGGGGCTTTCAATATCCCTATCTTTGAAAAAGTCGGTTTTGAGGCCGATGACCTTATCGGAACTCTGGCCAGATCCGCGGAAAAAGCAGGCGCCTCGGTTATTATAGTATCCGGCGACCTGGATCCCCTGCAGTTGGTGGATAAAAAAATTAAAGTGCTGACCCTACGCAAAGGCATCAGCGACACCGTGCTCTACGATGAAAAAGCGGTCAAGAGCCGCTACGGTCTGCGTCCCGACCAGCTGATCGACTATAAAGCCCTAAAAGGCGATGCTTCCGATAATATCCCCGGA
>Ga0315293_10003650_pt1 | contig 14848 bp, 12 predicted proteins | sample YL17G13_20_MG_FD_203071 | JGI IMG/M metagenome (GOLD analysis project Ga0315293, IMG submission 203071) | Sediment microbial communities from Yellowstone Lake, YNP, Wyoming, USA - YL17G13_20 | ecosystem: Environmental > Aquatic > Freshwater > Lake > Sediment | place: USA: Wyoming | collected... | reverse complement strand
CCCTTTTTTTTCGCGCAGAATTTCGCCGCGGACCATGCCCACGAACGACTTGCTGGCCCGGCCGGCACACGCCAGGCACACGGCCGAAACGAAGCGGGCCCGGCGGTCCCCGATTTCCCGCATTTCGGCCAGCAGCTTGGCAATGCGCTCATCGTCGCTGGCTCCGGGTCCGGCATAGCGCGCCGAATGAACACCGGGGCGGTTCCCCAGGGCCATGACCTCCAGACCCGAGTCATCGCCCAAGGTGTCCAGGCCAGTCAGGCGGCAGTAGAATTCGGCTTTCAGGCGGGCGTTTTCCAGGAAGGTGGCGCCCGATTCATCGGCGTCGGCTTGCACGCCGGTTTCTTCCAGGGAGACGAGGGACAGGAAAATATTTTTCCCCTGGAGACAACTTTGGATCTCGCGTTTTTTACCCGGGTTGCGCGTAGCCAAGAGCAGGGTGCTCATAAATTTTCGGAAAGGATTTCCTTGACTCCCTGCAAGAGCATGATCTTTTCGACGAACTCGCGGTTCTTGTTTTCCGAGGTATTCAGGATGATCTCGAACTCATAGCCGCTGCCCTTGCGGTTGAGACGGGCGCTAGTATAGTTGATTTTCAGTTCGGTCAGCACCCGCCTGAAGTCGACCAGCAGGGACGCTTTTTCCTCGGTGCTGATCAGATAGACGTATACCTGCTTCTGCTTTTCAAGGTAGGCAATCAAGTATTTGAACACGGTCAGAATGACGACCACGAAGATCGCGACCAAAAAGGCGGTTAGATAAAACCCGCTGCCCACGGCAATGCCGATGGCGGCCACGGTCCAGATGGTCGCGGCGGTGGTCAGACCGTGGACGGCAAAACGGGCCTGGATGATGGCGCCGGCTCCCAGGAAACCGATACCGGAGACGATCTGAGCCGTCAAGCGGGCCGGATCGCCCCCCTGCCCCATGGCCGCAATCTTAAATGACAGGATGGTGAGCAGCGTGCTGCCAATGGCGATCAGAATATTGGTACGCAGGCCGGCTTCCTTGTGCGACAACTCCCTTTCCAAACCGATGATCCCCCCCAGCGCGGCCGCCAGGAGAATTTTTAAAACAGTCTCCATTCCCATAGGGTCACCTCAGCCAGAAGGCAATGATAAAGACAATCAGCAAAAAAACGGTATAGATGGCGAAAAAGGGATTCTTCAGCAATTTCTCCGGTTCCTCGGCCGCGTCGCGGTCCTGGATCGATTTGATCATGAAAAAAATCAGGTAGAATATGATGAACGGCAATGCATACAAGAAAGTTTTCAGGCTCAAACGGATGGCGAACAGGATGAACATGGCCAGGAACAGTAGGCCGTTGAAGATCATGAACGCCACCAGCCCGCGGACGCTGTAGCGGTTCAGGGACAGACGGTAAGCCGAGGATTCCTCGGCGGTGAGGAATTTCTTTTCTGCCACCCTCTTGCCGACCATCAGGAAATTGCCGAACGCCCACCAGGCCAGCAGCAGGCTCAGGGGAGGAAATGGCCCGGCCAGCACGTACCAGCCGATCAGGAAGCGGATCGGATTGTTGGCCGATTCCAGCGTGGAATCAAGATAGGGAACGTCCTTCATGCGGATGGGTGGGACATTGTATAAAAGCCCGGCCAGCAGCAGGGCGCCCAGGCTTAGAATGAAGGCCCGGGAATAAAAAAAGTGGGCCATGACCAGCGAGGCAGCCACCAGCGCCAGCCAACCAACGAGCAGCACCTTGACGCTGATCTCGTTCCGGACCAGGGGTCGATGTTTCTTCCCGGGGTGGAAAGCGTCGAACGGAGCGTCGGTGATCTCATTGATGATATAATTGGCCGTGGAAACCATCCAGGTCAAAACAAACGCCAGGCTGACCTTCAAGAACGCGGACGTTGTCAGCAGGGAGCCTATCCCGGCGGGATTGACCAGGAAAACGGCCGCGAAGCCGATCAGGATAGCCAGGCTGCGCGGCCAGCGTTCAAGGCGCAGCGACGCGATATACAGGCTACCTTTCTTTTTTTCTGGCATAGATTTCCCAGGAATCGGCCAATTGCAGCCTGCAGTGTAGCTTTTTCAGCGGCCTTTGTAAAGCCTTGCCCTTTAAAAAAGGGAATACGCGGGTCAGCAAATAATAGGCGGAAAAATTCCAGGCAAAGCGTTTGCGCAACGCGATTTCAAAGCCGTGGTCTTGCAAGAGCCGGTCCAGGGAGCGGCGGTTGAAAAAATTCAGATGGGCGACGCGATAATGCCACCAGCGGCCGCCCATGATCCTGGCCGCCAGGCTTCCGATATCGGGAGTGACGATGACCAGCATGCCGCCCGGAGACAGGAAGCCGTTCAAGGCCGCTAAAAAAGCGCCGGGATCGGTCACATGTTCGAGCACATCGAGCAGGGTGATGACCGAAAATTTTTCATTAGCAATGAATTGCTCCACGGTGCCGCAAAACAGCTCCAGGCCGTAAAGCCTTTTCGCGTCGGCAACCAGGGCAGCCGATGGCTCTATGCCGGCAACCCGGTAGCCGACATTCCTGGCCAGGTTCAGGAAAATACCGCTGGCCGCCCCGACGTCCAGCAGCGCAGAACCGGCCGGTGCATAGGGCCTCAGCCTTCTCAGAATGGTGGAAAAATTCCGGCCGCGTCCCTCGCCTTCCTGGCTGTATTCCTCGTCCGCCAGCGCGGCATAAAAATGCGCGATCTCATCCTGGGCCGGGGCCGGATTGGCGAAGACGAAACCACAATCGGGACAAGAGAAAAAAGTCCAGCGCGTGCCGTAATGGCTGTCGGTGATCTTGAAATCAGCGGCGCAGATCTTTTCCGGAACGACCGTGCCTTTTTTAAAAAGCGCAATATCCCGGCATTGGCAGAGCGGGCAGCGCTCAATGGCGGCAAGCTTCATTCTTGCTTTTCTTGCTGGACCGGTCCGACCTGCTCGGAAGCAAAGAACTTCCTTTGCCAGAACTCAAGGTTCAGCCTGGCCTCGTCGATCGCTTTCTTGCCGCGCACGCCGTGGTGTTCGCCGGGGTAGATCATGAGCTCGACCGGTTTTCCCAGGTCCAGCAGGCCGTTGAGCAGCTGCAAGGTGTTCTGCATGTGGACATTGTCATCCATGCTGCCGTGCGTCAGCAGCAGGTTGCCCCGGTAAGTCTGAAGATAGGACAATACCGAAGCCTGCCGATACCCATCGGGGTTTTCCGCCGGAAGGTCCATGTAGCGCTCGGTGTAGACCGAGTCGTAGAGCGACCAATCCATCACCCCGAACTCGGCGATGCCGCAAGAAAAGAGATCTGGGGCCGCGGCCATAGCCAGGGCCGCGACGTAGCCGCCATAACTGCCGCCGGTGATGCCGATCCGTTTAGCGTCGATGAAAGGCTGGGTACGCAGATAAGCGACCGCGCTGCCGTAGTCAGCGAGCTCCCACTTCCCCAGGCAGCGGTGCATGGCATCCACCCACTGCCTGCCGAAATGCCCCGAACCGCGGTGGTCGACCTTCAGCACGATGATCCCCTGCTGGGCCAGGAAAAAATCATCCAGGCGGCGGGGAAAAACGTCGATGACCGAGCGGGATTCAGGGCCGCCATAGATGGAAAGGATTACCGGGTACCTGTTTTTCGCGTCGAAGTCGGGGGGCAGGATCCAGCCAGCAGGCAACTGCAGGCCGTCGCCGGTCGGGATCTTGAAGAGCTCCGCTTTGCCCAGGGCGATTCGGCTCAGGCCGGGAGAAGCGCTTTCGCCGAGCAAACGCAGGGAGCGGCCGTCGCGGCCGCAGAGTCGCAACCAGGGCGGCTGCTGCAATGACGAAAAACGGTCGAGATAGAAGGAGCCCTGCTTGGAAAAGGTTACGGCATGGGAACCGTTCGGGCTGGTTAAGCGCCGCGGAGCGCCGCCTTTGATGGATAGTTGATAGAGGTCGGTTTGGGTGGAATCCTCCTTGTCGGCGCTGAAGAAGACCAGCCCTTTTTTTTCATCCACGAATTCGATCCGCTTCACCGACCATGGACCGCTGGTGATCATCCTTTCCAGGCCGTTCGCCTGCAAAAGGCAGAGGTGGTTCCAGCCGCTCTTGTCCGTGAGCAGCAGCAGGCTGCCGTCGGCCAGGGTGAAAAAATCATCTTTGGCAAGCGCATTGACCCAGGTTCTCCGCTGCTCGCGGCGGACCAGGTTAATTTTCTTGCTGCGCAGCGAATAGGTGAATAGTTTCCAATCATCCTGGCCGCGGTTCATCCATTGCAAGTACAATCTCTGGCTGTCGCGGTTCCAATCCAGAACGGTCAGGTAATGTTCGCCGCTATCGGCGAACCCGATCCAGTCGATGCTGCGGGAGGCCAAGTCGTAAACGCCGACGGTAACGGTCGGGTTTGGAAAGCCGGCCTTGGGGTAGCGCTGCATCTCCAAGCGCCCGTAGGGACCGGCGGCGTCAAACAGGGGGAACTGCGGCACCCGGCTCTGGTCGAAGCGCAGGAATGCGATCTTGCCGCTGTCGGGGCTCCAGTCAAAGGCCCGGTAGCGGCTGGCCCGGCCCAGGATCTCTTCGTAATAGACCCAGGATGCGTAACCGTTCAGTATCTCTTCGCTGCCGTCAAAAGTCACCTGGACGGGAGCACCCCCACTCGAGGCGCAGACGAACAGGTTTCCGCCCGCCGTGTAAGCCAGGAAACGGTCGTCCGGGGAAAAGACGGGATTTTTTTCCGCGGCGGCAGTGGCCGTGATGCGGGTGACCGTCGCCGATTTTTTCCCGTAGACATAAATGTCGTCTTCGTAAAGAAAGGCCAGCCGGGAATAATCGGCGTTATGATCGTCCGGACGGATGAAATTCAGTTTCAGCGGCGTCACGGTTTTAAGCGCTTGTGGATCCAGCAAGACCTGAGTCCGCCCGCTGCCGGCATCGACAGCCAGTAATTTTCCGGCGCGGTTCTCGACGAAACGGAGGTCATCGAGCCAATCGGGAATATCGGGCAAAGGGCGCAGCAGCGCTTCACCGCGATTGAGATAAATCCCTTCGAAGGTCAGTTTTTCAGCTGCCCCGTCAGGCAAGGAGAGAGAAAAAAGGCAAAATAGCAGAATGAGTATCTTCATCAGGCCTCCATATCGATCAGGCACGCCGATGGGCTCAGGCGCAACCGTGCCGGTAGGCTTCGGAAATCAAATGACAAAACCATTGGGGATTTCCACGTCCTTGGGAATGACGACGATGCCGTCCACGATGTTATAGCGTTCGTGGCTAAAACTTATTAGGCCTTTCTCATTGATAATGCGCACTCCTTCGCCGATGCGGACGTTCTTGTCCAGAATGGCGTTACGGATGACACAGTTCCGCCCGATCCCGACCGGGCAGCGCCCGCGCTTCGCGTCCTCGGCTTTGTCCTCCAGGCTTTCATAGTAATCGGCCCCCATCATGACCACCCGCTCCAGGTAGGAATTGGCGCGGATGCTCGAGCGGATGCCGATGACGGTGTTGGTCAGCTTGCTGCCCTCGATGATCGAACCTTCGGAGATCAGCGAGTAATGGACGTCGCAGTTCTCGATCTTGGAGCCGGGCAGAAAACGCTTGCGGGTATAGATCGGGGCCGCTTCATTGTAAAAATCGAAATGGGGAATGGGGTTGGCAAAATCCAGGTTGGCGTTGAAGAACGCCTTGATGGTACCGATGTCCTCCCAGTAATCGTTGAACACGTAGGCGAAGACCTGGTGGTCGGCGATGGAATCCGGGATGACCTCACGTCCGAAATCTTCCTTGCTATTGTGTTCCAGCAGGTCGATCAGCACGTCCTTTTTGAAAATATAGATGCCCATGGAAGCGATATAATTCAATCCTTTTTCCTTCAGTCCAAGGTATTCATCCGGAGTGAAGAGCTCGTCCAGCAAAGCCTCGGTTTTCGGCTTTTCCACAAAACGGATGATCCGCCGCTGGCCATCGATCTGCAGGATGCCGGATTCACCGGCCTGCTGGCGCTGGACCGGCTTGACGGCCAGGGTGATGTCGGCTTTTTTCTCTCGGTGGTAATTCAAGAAGTCGCGCAAGTTGATCCGGTACAATTGGTCGCCGGAAAGGATCACCACGGTGCCGGCCTTCTGATTCTTGATGTAGTGGATGTTTTTGCGCACGGCGTCCGCCGTTCCCTGGTACCAATTCGAATCCTCGATGGTCTGCTGGGCGGCGAGGATCTGTAAAAAACCGTCCGTGAAGCCGTCGAAGCGGTAGGATTGGGCGATATGGCGGTGCAGGGAAGCGGTATTGAACTGGGTCAAGACCATGATCTTTCTGATGTTCGAGTGCAAGCAATTGGAAATCGGGATATCGATCAAACGGAACTTGCCGCCGATAGGGACTGCCGGCTTGGCGCGGTATTTGGTCAATGGATAAAGCCGCGCCCCCCGGCCGCCGCCAAGAATAACCGCCAGCACGTCTTTCATGCGCGTCTCCTATTTTCATGATAGACAGCGGACGGTGAAAAGTCAAGCAAAGAAGTGTTAGTGATAGTGTTAGTGTTAGTAGCAGCAATAGTCTTGAATTGCTGTTTTTAATGGCTCGTTGCTAACACTACCACTAACACTAACACTCATAGAGCTTCGAGCCCTCCGCCATGCAAAAGATATCTCTTGTCGGTCAAAGCCGCCAACTGGGAATTATGGGTGGCGATGACGGCGGTGAGCCCGCGTTCGCGGATCATTTGCTTGAACAGTTGAAAAACCGTTTCCCCGGTCTTCCAGTCCAGGCTGCCGATGGGTTCGTCGGCCAGCAGCAGGCGCGGGGAGTTGATCAGGCTGCGGGCAATGGCCGCACGCTGTTTTTCACCGCCCGACAGTTGGTAGGGCATGAGCGCGAATTTTTCCCCTAGGCCGACTTCGCGGAGCAGTTCTTCGGCAGCGGCGAAGGTCTTTTCCCGCTTGAATGTCTGGATCAATGAGGGGGCGGCCACGTTCTCCAGTACCGTGAGCTCGGGCATCAGGTAATGGAACTGGAACACAAAACCGATGTCGCGGTTGCGGTAGGCGGCCAGGCGCTTGCGGTTGAAGGCGGCAATATTTTCGCCGGCGAAACGCACCATTCCTTGATCCGGACGGTCCAGCGAACCCAGTAAGTGCAATAGGGTGCTTTTGCCGGAACCCGAAACGCCGGTGATGGCCACCAAGCTCCCCTGCTCCACTTTCAGGCCGAGGTTTTGCAGGATGACCAGCTTGTGTTGATCGGGCTGGATGAAGCTCTTCTCAAGCTCTGCGGCTTCCAATATGATGATGGCCATGATTCCTCCAGGTCAGCGGGTGCGCGGCCACAAGGTCTTCACCTGGCGCAGGCGCGACAGCCAGTACTCATTCAAATTCTCGAAGTGGACCCAGCCGCCCGCGGCAGGGGCATGGACAAAGCGGCCAGCGCCCATGTATATGGCCGAATGCCACGTTTGCGCCAATTTAAAGACCAGAATATCGCCCGGAGCGGCATGCTTCAACTTCACGCTCCCGGCCATCCGGCCCTGCTCGCGGGCGTTGCGGGGAACCCGGATGCCGAAACAATCAAAAACATAAAATACCAGCCCGCTGCAGTCGAAACCGTCGATGTCGACGCCGCCGAAGCGGTACGGGATCCCGACCAGGTTCGCGGCCAGCTCGACGATCTGGCGGCGCAGCACCCGCTGTTCTTGCTCCGGTGTAGTCCGCATTGAACAAAGCGTAAAGGCGAGAACAGCCAGCGGCAAAATCCAGGCCCGGGCCGCCAGTGATCCCGGTTTTACTTTTTTTGTTTTCAACGATCGCCTTCCCGGCAGGATAAATAGCCACCCCGCAGCGCTAGGATTGCGAAAGGGGGGACTCGAACCCCCAGGCCTTGCGGCATCAGATCCTAAGTCTGACGTGTCTGCCAGTTCCACCACTTTCGCGCCTAAAAAAAATACCATTATTTGACTGCGCTGTCAAATTCGCGCCGCCACGATTTTTTGGACGAAAAAAGAAATAAAAATCACAGATTGACAATGCAAAATGCATTTGTTAATGTAAAATTAAGTCTTTCTTAAGGAGGCAGGATGTTAAATAAATATTTTAGCGCAAAAAAGACCTGCTTGGACTTACTCTTCATCCTAGTTTTGCTGGGTTGCGCCTGGCAGTCGGGCTGCCAGATGCAGACCAGCGAGTCGATTATGAATAAAAAAGAACCCGGAAAAATCGCCCAAATCAAGAAAGCCGGAAAGATCATCATCGGCACCAGTGCTGACTATCCGCCCTACGAGTTTCGCCTGTTGCCCGAGATCGAAGACGATTTCGTCGGCATCGACATGGATATCGCCGAAGCCATTGCCGCCGATTTGAACGTTAAACTGGAGATCAAAAACATTGTGTTCAACAACCTGTTCAAGGAACTGGACGAGGAAAATATCGATTTGATCCTGGCCGGGCTGGCGCCCAGCGAAAGCCGGCAAAAAATAGTTGATTTCTCCATCCCCTATTACCAGGCCATACAGAACATGCTGATCAGGACCAAGGACAAGGAAAAGATCAAGCTGCTGGAAGACCTGCGCGGGAAAAAGGTCGGCACCCAGGCGGGATCCATCCAGGAAGACATGGCCAAGAGCATGATTTTCGGGGCCACTTTTATCACCCGGCCGACCATTCAGACGCTGATCGATGAACTGGCAACGCAAAAACTGGATGCCGTAATCCTGGAAAAACCCGTGGCCGATACCTTTGTGTTTAAAAACAAGGATTTCCTCAACCTGGAGTGCAATTCCAATCGCACGCCGCTGGGTTCCGCCGCGGCAGTCAAAAAGGGCAACAAAGAACTCCTGGACCGCATCAACCAGATCCTGGAAGAGTTGATCAAAGAAAACAAAATCAACCAGTTCGTCCAGGATGCGAAGGTTTTCACCGATAAGATTTAGTTTTCAAGCTGAACTGCCGCCGGTTTTCAACGTATACAAATGGGCGGGGCACCACCAATCATCCGTCTATCCTGACGGATGTGATTGGTTTACCATCACTTTGGTTTCAGCAAGTCCTGTAATTTGTTGAAACCATCTAGTGATGGTATACTTTCACTAGATGATTTCAATAAATTAAAGACTGATTGAAATCATAGTGAAAGTATGTCCACTTTAGGGATGAATCTCCCTTGTCTGAATTGTGTAAGGAGTTTGGTGGCCCATGATCAGTCTGCAGAATATTGGCCTGACCTACATTGATAAAAATATTTTTACGCAGATTTCCTGGCTGATCACGGGAAAAAGCCGTATCGGGCTTGTCGGCGACAACGGTGCCGGCAAAACCACCCTGTTCCGGGCCATCAAAGGAGAAGTATCCTTGGACAGCGGCACAATTGAAATTCCCAGGAACAAGCGCATCGGCTACCTGCCGCAGGACCTAGTCGAGCTCGATCCCCTGCCGGTCCAGGATTACCTGAAAAAGAGGACCGGCCAGGATGAACTGGAAAAAAACATGCGTTCATACGAGGAGAAGATCGCCCGCGACGATTACAGCCGGGCCAGCTACGAAACGATCCTGAACAAATTCGATACCGCCAGCGAGGCTTTCCGCATCCAGGGCGGCTACGATTTCGACGCCAGAGCCCGGCGTATCCTGAAGGGCCTGGGCTTCGCCAATGACGATTATACGAAGAACTGTCGGGATTTTTCCGGCGGTTGGAAAATGAGGATATTCCTGGCCGTCATCCTGCTGGCCAACCCGGAGATCATGCTTCTGGATGAACCGACCAACCACCTCGACACTGAGAGCATGGAATGGTTGGAGAATTTCCTGAAAAACTACGGTGGCACATTGCTGACCATTTCCCACGACCACATGTTCCTGGATAAAATGGTCAATCAAATCGCCGAGCTCAAGCAGGGGAAAATCACGATCTACAAGGGCATCTATTCCCAATACCTACGCGAAAAAGAACGGAGGTTGGCGGCATTGCAAAAGCAGCGGGAACTGCAAAAAGCCGAAATCAAGCGCATTCAAGCCTACATCGACCGCTTCCGGGCCAAAGCCAGCAAAGCCTCCGAGGTGCAAAGCCGCATCAAGCAGCTCGAAAAATTTGCGCTGCTGCCCGAGGAAGAGAGCGTGAAAAAAGTGCATTTTCGTTTTCCGCCCGCCCAGCGCAGCGGCAAGGAAGTGATCATTGCCCGCGGCCTGGGCAAAATTTACGGTCAGAAACAGGTGTTCTCCGGGATCAACTGCACCATTTACCGCGGCGAGAAAATTGCCCTGCTCGGGATCAATGGCGCAGGGAAATCGACCCTGGTGCGGATTCTGGCCGGGAGCGAAGAACCCAGCCAGGGTTCCCTGCAGCTGGGCCACCAGGTCAAAACCGCTTTCTTCTCCCAGGAAAGCCAGCACAACCTGGCTTACCAGCGCACGATCTGGGAAGAGATCCAAGCGCTGGACAGCCCGGGCAGCGACCTGGAGAAAAGGAACCTGCTGGGAGCTTTCCTTTTTTCAAGCGACGATATCCACAAGCCGGTGGCCGTCCTTTCCGGGGGCGAAAAAAGCCGCCTGGCCCTGGTCAAGATCCTCCTCCAGGACAGCAATTGCCTGATCCTTGACGAACCGACCAATCACCTCGACCTGAAAACCAAGGAAATTTTCCAGAACGCCTTGCAACATTATGCCGGGACCATCATCCTGGTTTCCCATGACCGCTATTTCCTGGACCAGCTGGTGCAACGCGTTTTTGAAATCAGGGACGGCAGCTTGTATGAATACACGGGTAATTATTCCTATTTTGCCCAGAAACGCGAACAGGAAATGGCCGCCAGCAGCGGGGAAAATGCTCCGGCTCAGGACCGCCCGGGAGGAGCCTCCGAGCCGACCGGGAGCAAAGGGGGGAGCAAATCCAGGGAACAGCGCCGCCAGGAAGCCGAATCCAGGAACCGGCGCGGGAAGCTCAAAATGGAGATTCGCAAGGAACTGCCGGCCCTGGAAGAGGAGATCGCGGCCATGGAGCGGCTGAAAACACGTAACCAATCGCTGCTGTGCGACCCCGAAGTTCTCAAGGATTCGGCGCGCATCAAGCTGCTGATGCTGGAATTGAACCAGGCCAGCCGCCGCCTGGCCGAGCTCTACCCTCGCTGGGAGGAGCTGATCCGGCAATTGGAAAAAGTGGATGAAATGGATTTTTGCTGATCGGCCACTTGAAAATTTTTTCGTTTTGTTGTAAATTAAAAAATGGCAAATAAATACATCCTGGCGATAAACCCCGGTTCGACGTCGACCAAAATCGCGATTTTTTCAGGCGAAAAAAAAATTCTCGGCCAGAATATCTCGCACGCAGCCGAAGAATTGGCCCCCTACCAAAAGATCATCGACCAGCATGAATTCCGGGAAAAAGTCATCCTGGATTTCCTGGCGGAAAACAAATTTGACGTCAAACAGCTGGCGGCCGTGGTCGGCCGGGGCGGACTGCTGACGCCGATGGCCTCCGGGACCTACCTGGTCAACGGGGAAATGATCGCCTACCTGAAAAAAAACAAGATGGAGCACGCCTCCAACCTGGGGGCATTGCTGGCCGGAGATATCGCCCAGAAGATCCCGGTGGACGCCTTCATCGTCGACCCGGTGGTGGTGGACGAGCTGGCCGACGTCGCCCGGATCACCGGCCTGCCGGAGATCCGCCGCATCAGCATATTCCACGCCTTGAACCAGAAGGCGGCGGCGCGCGAGGCGGCCAAGAAGCTCGGCCGGCCTTACGAGAAGTGCCACCTGATCGTCGCCCACCTCGGCGGCGGCATTTCCATCGGCGCACACCTGGACGGCAAGGTGATCGATGTCAACAACGCGCTGAACGGCGATGGACCGTTCGCCCCCGAGCGCGCCGGCTCGCTGCCCAGTTGGAGCCTGATCGAATTGGCCACTTCGGGAAAGTACGACCTGGCCACGCTGAAGAAAATGATCACCGGCAAAGGCGGCATTGTCGCCCACCTCCATGTCAACGACATGAGAAAAGTGGAGGAAATGGTCAAGGCCGGCCATAAAGAGGCGACCCAGGTTTTTGAAGCCATGGCCTACAACGTGGCCAAGGAGATCGGTTCGCTGGCCCCGGTTCTGGAAGGCAGGATCGACGCCATCGTTTTGACCGGCGGCATCGCCTATGACGATCATTTCATCCAATTGGTCCGCCGCCGGGTCGAATTCCTGGCCAAGCTGATCATCCTGCCCGGTGAAGACGAAATGACGGCGCTGGCCCAGGGAGCGCTGCGCGTGTTGAGTGGAGAGGAAGCCCCGAAACAATGGAAATACTCAGGAGGAAACGCATGAAAGCGATGAGGAAGCTAAGCGAGATCGAAAGCATCGTCAAGGCAAAGAAGAACTATTCCATGGCCGTTGCCTACGGCCAGGACGAGGACACCATCCTGGCGGTCAAGCGCGCCGTCGAGGAGAAGATCGTCGACGCCATCATGGTCGGAAACGAAAAGGTCATCCGCGAAGTCTGCGCCAAGCTGAAGGTCGACCCCGGCCTGTTCGAGATCGTCAACGAGCCCGATGAGAAGAAGAGCGGCGACAAGGCCGTGCGCCTGATCATCGACGGCAAGGCCCAGATCCTGATGAAGGGGCTGATCTCCACCCCTTACTACCTGCGACCCATCCTGAACAAGGAATACAACCTGGTCGGCAAGGACGGCGTCCTGTCGCATACGGCCATCCTGGAAATACCGACCTACGACAAGCTGTTGCTGGTCTCCGACGTGGCCATGATCCCCTACCCCGACCTGAACCAGAAAGTGCAGATGATCAATTACAACATCAAGATCGCCGCCAAGCTGGGCATCGAGAATCCCAAGGTGGCCATCCTGGCGGCCAACGAAAAGGTTTCGGAAAAGATGCCCTGCACCATGGAAGCCGCGGTCATCTCCAAGATGGCCGAACGCAAGCAGATCAAGGGCGCCATCATCGACGGCCCACTGGCGCTCGACGTGGCCATCTCCAAGCACGCCCTGGAGGTCAAGGGGCTGAAATCGCCGGTGGAGGGCTATGCCGACATCCTGATCATGCCCAACATCGAGGCGGGCAACATCTTCTACAAGGCCACCACCTTGCTGGCCAAGGGCATGCTGGCCGCGGTGGTCACCGGAGCCGCCTTCCCAGCCATCCTGACTTCGCGCGCCGATGACGATGATTCGAAGTATTATTCCATTGTACTCGCCGCTGCGTTGGTTTAAAAATTTCAGAGCTTCGTTATGCGTGAACGACCTGCCAATTATCCATTATGCGTTATGTGAAAGAAAAAGATTCTTAAAGATAGTCTGGTTATTGCTGTTACGCATCACGCATTACGCATAACGCATCACGAATAGTTCGAATACTTACTCCTCTTCGCCCCCGAACCCCATCGGTTTTTCTTCATATCCGGCCGGGATCTCGAAAAAAGAGGCCGGGAAAGTTTTGCTGCCGGCAGACAATACTTCCATGGTCTGGCGCATTGTTTCCTTGGCATTGCCCTTCTTGTCGATGGACGTATTGACGGTGATCATCTTCAGGGGAAAACCCAGTTCGGCATCGGCCTTTATCTGTTCTTCGATCAGGTTGTCCAGGTCTTCCATGCCGGTCTTGAAATCGCGAAAACGGAACGCTTCGGCCATCTCGGCCATGCCCTTGAACTTTGCGGTCGACCAAATTTCCTTTTCAATCTTTTCGTGGCTCTTGGTCTTGATGAAAACTACCTTCACTTCCATGTCGTATTCCATGAGCTGCTTGCTGTGCAGGCAGGGATAACCCAGGACCGTCGCCGTCCCGAGTTTTTCATTGTTGATCACGGGATTCTTGATCTTTATCTTGATCAGCTTGCCCACCACGCCGGTCATCTGCATGAGGGCGTTCATAGGCAGCCGCGAGTAGGTCTTTTCGGCCGGATTAACGAGGTAGAGGGTGCTGTCCACGGCCTTGAACAGCCAGTAGGAGCCCTTCTGGAACATTTCGTTCTCGTCGGCCACGCTTTCAAAAACCTGCTTGACGTTGCCGTTGCTCGCATATACCTGCATGACGATCGTGTTGCTCTGCCCCTTGGCTTTGGCTACGGTCTCCGTCTTGGTCCGCCATTCGACCCCGGCGAAAGCGGTCATTGTAAAAATAACAAGCAAAATTACGACGAATGATCTTTTCATTGGGATCCTCCTTGGGTTTCAGGAAGTATTGTATCTTATCTGCCAGAAAAATTATAGTACTAGGCTTAGTGTTAGTGTTAGGAAGAGAATTTCCGATATTTTACAGTACTTTTTACTAACACTATCACTAACACTAATACCAACACTTTGTTTTTGACAATATCAGCAAGCCGTCAAAAACATCCAGTGTTGGTATAGTCACACTTACTGGTTTCAGCGTCTGTCTGAACTTGCTGAAACCATAGTGTGACTACACTTATATTCGTCATGCAATGACGACAGTCTTGATGTTCACGAATTCCTTGATACCGTAACTGGACAACTCCCGCCCGAAACCTGAGGCCTTGATGCCGCCGAAGGGCAGGCGCGGATCGGATCTGACCATGCCGTTGATGAAAACCATGCCGGCTTCGATCGCTGCCGCCATCCGCTCGGCGCACCCACGGTCCCGGGTCCAGATACTGGCCCCAAGACCGAAGGGAGTGTCATTGGCGATGCGCAAGGCGTCTGCCGCGTCTTTGGCACCGATCAGGGCGGCCACCGGCCCGAACAGCTCCTCGTCATAGGCCGGCATGCCCGGGCCGACATCGCCCAGCACGGTGGGCTGAAAATAAAAACCGGGCCGGTCGCTCAGCCGCTTGCCACCGACCAGAATGGTGGCGCCGCGTTTGACCGATTCGCGCACCTGGCGTTCGAGTTCATCCACCAGGTCGGCTCGGGCCAGCGGACCGACTTCATTGCTCTCATCCAGAGGATCCCCGACCTTCAGGGCGGACACCGCGGCC
>Ga0315293_10003649_pt1 | contig 14848 bp, 8 predicted proteins | sample YL17G13_20_MG_FD_203071 | JGI IMG/M metagenome (GOLD analysis project Ga0315293, IMG submission 203071) | Sediment microbial communities from Yellowstone Lake, YNP, Wyoming, USA - YL17G13_20 | ecosystem: Environmental > Aquatic > Freshwater > Lake > Sediment | place: USA: Wyoming | collected... | reverse complement strand
CATGATTCCGACCTGCTCCCCCCGTTGCAGAACCCAGGCGATGTCTATCTCGGGCAATGGCCTTGGAGGGTGATAGTTGAGAGTTGACCGTTCGGTGAGAGGGTTTGTAGGTCATCACAGCATGAGCACTTCGGCGCAGGATGTTCCCGACCCCGATCTGCCTGTGCGCTTGAGAGAACAGGAGGAAACGCGATGGTGTGTATCATCGAAGACGTCATCCCTATCGGAACGCCCTGGGGCGGCCCCGAGTCGAACAGGTACCTCTCGAGCTTCGTCTCCATGCTGATGAAGATCGAGCAGCATGCCGGTGCCGAGGAGGAGCTGCACCGGATGCACGAGAAGCTGTACTGCCTCTACCTCACCATCACTGGCATCGGCGTCTCGGTATTCTGGGATGAACGCCTCGCGCCGCTCCCTGACGAACAGGTGGTGAAGCGGTTCTGCAGCGACTACATCGAGCGCTCGATGGCCTACGCGGGGTACGGGTATAGTGTCGCCACAAGGGATGACATCTGTGCAGACGCAGATGCGGCCAAGCGGCGGGTTTTCGCTTCCATAGACGCCGGTGTGCCTGTCCTGGCATGCTTCGGTGATTCGCAATGGAGTATCGTGACCGGTTACGACGACGGCGATACCCTCATTGGTTGGGACGGCGCGCAGACCTACTGGGGCCCGCCGGCCATCAAACCTGACGGCTATCTGGAGAGCCAGATGTTCGCCACCGCTAGCTGGCCCGACGCTGTGTCTCGTTTCGTCATCGTCGAAGGCAAGATGGCACCCCAGGCGGCGACCTGCGACGTGCTTCGGCACCTGGTGTCGCTGATGGAGGAGCAGCGGTCGAAGGACTACAGCAAGGAGTTCATGGCCCGGTTGCAGGACGACGCCTACTGTGCCTCCGCCGACCAAGAGAGCCTACGGAATCTCTGGGGGTACCTCAACCAGTACGCCGGCTGGTATGCTGAGAACCGGGCCTTCGCGGCAGTGGCGCTCACCGAGACGTTGTCGGCGATGGCCGATGTCCGAGAGAACGCTCCCTTCGTGGACTATCTGAGGAGAACTGCCGGATACATGTTTCACACCCACGACATCTCGTGGGAAGTCTGGCGTGTTCTGCGCACAACCCATCGCTGCAACCTCTCGGAGAACGTTCCCTGCCGGTGGTGCGGCGGCTGCCTGCGACCGGCCGATGACGATGACTACCCGGCCTTCCGCAAGGCGGAGACACGCCGGAAGCTCGCCGGCTACGTCCAAGTCATGGACTGGAATGACGGCAAAGTGCTCGAAAGACTCCAGAAGTGCCTTGAGCTCCTCTGACCTCTTGCTGGGAAGGTAGATGGCGCAGGATGCCCCGGGCCAGCAGGGATGCCGCCTCCTCAAGCCGCTCGGCCGGGGACATCATCTCGAGGTCCAGTGGGTTCGACATCTTCTCGCTCCTCGCCAGTCATCGCGACCCAGACCTGGTGGTGCGAGGGGGTCGGCTGACCGCTCTCGCCCAGTAGATACTTACTGGACGGGAGTTCGAAATGCCGAGTGGTCAGCGTGTTCGAATCGAACCCCGAGAAAATCGAGGGTCGAAAAACCCGCATAAACACTGGATTCTCTACCTTCGGACGGATTGGCGGTCGTCCGCTCGTGCTCCGTAGCGAAGCTACTTCGCAGAGTAGCAGTGGGGGTCTCGGCTGGATTCGCAAGACGAGATTGCCACGCGCACCTCGGCGCCATGAGGCGCCGAGGCGGCTCGCAATGACAGTCTGGGCCTCCCGACGGCTCTCACTCCCCTAAACCGGTGCTCCTGGGTCACCTCCCTCGCAGGCGGTCCGCCGATGCGGGTCGAAGTCATGGCGTGGTCTGATGTGACATTTACCCGGCAGGAGATGGTCTGTGGCTGATGCCGTGCGGGCGGGAGCCGGGGCTGCGGCGCCGAGGGAGACACGGGCGTACCGGCACGCGCGGCGCGTGCTGATCGCAGCGGCGGTGATCGCTCTGCTCGTTACCCTGGTGAGCTGCATCAAGGCCCTCAATGGCGATCTCAAGGATGCCGATGTCTGGTGGAGGGCAGGCCAACGGGTGCTGCACGACGAGCCGGTCATCGGGATTCGTGATTACCGATACCCGCCGGCGTTCGCGGTGTTCATCTCTCCCCTGTGCGCGCTGCCGCGGTTGACGTTCTTCCTCGTCTGGTATCTGATTAACCTCGGGCTGTTCGCGCTGTCGCTGCGGCTGACGGCGCGCCTGCTCGATGCGCGGTCGGAATGGGGTGACCTACCCCGGCTCTGGCTGCCGGCCTTACTGGTGGCGGTGTTCGCGATCGACAACCTCTTCCTCGGGCAGACCAACATCCTGGTGATGGCGCTGGTGTACCTGTCGCTGCTGGCGCTGTCACGGGACCGGGAGTGGCTTGCCGGGCTGCCGCTCGCGGGAGCGATCGCGGTGAAGGTGTTCCCCGCGCCGATGATCGCGTACTTCGCGTACCGGCTGCGGATCAAGGCGGTGGCGGCGACGGTCTTCTTCTGCCTGCTGCTGATGCTGGTCGTGCCTGCGCCGGTGCGCGGCCTTGGGCGCAATTACCAGGAGACGCGGGCGTGGTGGCAGCGGGTGGTGGAGCCGTACCTCTCCCGCGGCACGGCCGGCGACTGGGGCCAGCACGCGCTGGACTTCGGGAACCAGTCGCTCCAGGCGGTCGCGCACCGGTACCTGACGCGCGTGAACGCGTATGTGGTGGCGCGGAACCCGGCGAAAGCGTTGTACGTGAACTTCCTCGACCTCAACCCCGAGGCGGTGAACCGCGTCGTGCTGGTGGTGTTCGCGCTGCTGGGCGCGAGCTTCGCGGCGGCGTGTGGGCTGCGGCGGCCGACGGATGGGTTACAGCAGGCGATGGAGTACTCGCTGGTGGTGACCTTGCTGCTGCTGGCGTCGGCGCTGTCCTGGACGTACTTCTTCGTGATGCTGCTCTTGCCGGTGGCTACCGCGGTGCGGCTGCTGGCGGGGAGACGGTCGCTGCGGCCGGTCACCGCGTGGATGCTGTGGGCAGGCCTGGCGGGGTGCGCGTTGGCGCCACCGCTGCTGACAAATGCCTATGCGAGGGCGCTCGGGCACGTGTTCTGGGCGACGATGGCGCTATATGCGGGGTTGGCATTGGCGTGCTGGGAGGGGAGAAGACGGCAGTCCGCAGATTGCGCGGATCGACCCAGGTAGCGCTGCTCGGCAGCGCGGTCTCGGGACTGAAAGTCCCGAAACACCGGGAACGGCGGCATAGCGGGCGCTGTCACTCGACTCTGAAGGTGGTTTCGCCGGTGACGCCGGTGGCGGCGTCGGTGGCGACGATCTTCCAGTCGCCCGGGAGGTCGTTGAGGGCGAGGGCGAATTGGTCTGCGGCGGGGCCGCGGCGCGACTCGATGTTGGCGGCGTACATATGCCGAGGCGAGCCGTCGGGGCAGTAGACGCGGACGGCGAAGACGTGGCGGAAGGGCGCCGCGGCTTCGGCGCTGACCGCATATGAGATCGCGTCGCCAGGCGCGGCCGAAGTCGGCGCCGAGACGTGGACCGCCGTGACCTTCTCAGGCAGGAGCGCATAAAGCGATACGCGCGCGTTGCCGGCCGGAACGTCGGCGGTATCGGTGAGGCCGAGATAGCTGCGGGCGCGCATGTCGTAGACGTGCGCGATGCGGGAGAAGGTAACGCGGTAGGCTTCCTCCGGGGTTCGCATGGTGGCGATGTAGGCCGCTTTCCCATCCACGAAGTGCACAAGCTCCAGGGAGGCGTCGGGGATGGCGGCGACGGGGGCTGCGCCGACCCGCCCCAGGAGCGGCCGCAGCCATGCGACGAGCGCCTCGCGCGACGCGTCGGCATCGTCGCTCGCGGCTGCAAACAGGTGCAGGTTTTCGGAGCCCGACAGGGGCGAGGCCCCGCGCGTTTTGCAGTGCTCATCGAAGCGGCCGGGGTCGGCGTCGGTGAGAACCAGTCCGCCTGCCGCGGCGAAGTCACGGATCGCTGTAACCTCGGCGTCACTGAGAGAGTGGGACTGTGGGAGGATGAGCACGTCGCAGCCCTTCCCGTCGAGGCCCCCCTTGGCGAGCTGCTCGTAGGAGATAACGCGGTACTGGAGTCCGAGGTGCGTGATGGCGCGCTTCCACAGGTTCTGGGCGGCGTTCCAGCGCTCGGCGGCATGGGACTTGCCGGAACGGGGGTCGCCGTCCTGGATCCATGCCGCGTACAGGCTCATCTGTGAGTAGAGGATGGCGATGCGGGAGTCGTCGCGGCGCGCGCCCATGAGGAGCCTGGCGATGCCGTCGCCGCGGAGCGCGCCGAAGGCTCGTCGCATGGCCTCCCCCTGGCTGTTGAGCACGAGATCCGGGTCATGGAAGGTGTAGTTCCAGAAGATGGTGGCCCCGCGCTGCCCCTGGAGGGCGCGCCGCCAGATCTCCTCCTCCAACCCAGTGCCGGCGTCCTGGTAGCCGCAGGCCTGGATGATGGGCAGGTCGGGGTTGAACGAGTGGAAGGCGTCAATGCCGAAGTAGGGCTCGAGGATGCCGAAGGCCCGGCTCATCAGCCACCAATCGGAGCCGTCGAACGGGGTCGGCATCTGGGTGCCGCCGACGAGCGCGAGGCCCCCGGGGTCGAGTTCGCGGACCACCTTCTGGGTGTAGCGGAAGGCATCGGCGAAGGTCAGGTCCATGAAGCGGCGGAAGTCGGCCCAGGCGGGGATGCGGCACTCGCGCTGCGCCTCAAGGGTCGTGGGCGGCTCGATCTGCTCCCACTTCGCGTAGCCCGAGTCCCATTCCGAGTTGAGCGCGGTGAGTGAGCCGTATTCGCGGCGGAGCCACTTGCGGAATGCCGCGACGGTCTCAGGCGAGTAGCAGAGGTCGAAGGCGCGGGTGTAGCTGGTGATCGAGGGCTCGTCCGATATGTAGTAGTGGAACGGCCGGTACTTGAGGAACGGCTCGATCTTCTGGCGGATGATCTGCTTCGCCTGGTCGCGCCAGTCGCGGTGGAGGCACGGGTCGCGCCGGAGGTACTGTCTGTCCCCCGTCTCCCAGTACTTCGCGATCTGCTCCTCGAACGGCTTGCGGTCATAGTAGTAGACGCCCAGGCCGCCGGGCTGGGCGAGGACGGTGAAGCGGAAGTTGCGCTCTGGCTCCATCAGCCAGGTGACGCCGGCGCGGCGGTACTGCTCGTCAGCCAGCGGCATCCAGTGGTAGTAGTTGCGGGGGCCGTAGAAGGGGATGTTGACCTCGTAGTCATCCCACACGCGTTGACGGTCGGGGGTGGCGAAAGCGACCCTGACCTGGGCGCGGTCCAGGATGCGCTGGCCCTGGCGGAGGGTGACGCGCGCCCAGCCGATGTGGGTGAGAGGATCGCTGGTCTTCAGGTCGGCAGCGACGGTGAGGCCGTCTGAAGCCACCTGCGGGTGGAGGTCCCGCGCGATCACGCGCTGGTAGTTGTCAACCAGCTCGACCTCGACGGCGGCGCCTGGGGGCAGCATGCCGGTGAGGCGGGCCTGCACGCCAACGGTCCTCCCCTCCTCCACCGCGTCGGGCGCCGTGACCGACTGGATGCGGACATCCGAGGCCAACACGAGCGGCCGGCTGGCCCAGTTGATCCGCTTGTCGCCATTCACAAGGAACACGTCCACGATGTGGCGGCCGGCGTCGAGGTCGGCGACGGGGATGGCGACCTCGCACTCGCCGCCGCAGGCGGCTCTACCCCCGGCCTTGATCGCGCCATCGTCGTCGCGCACCTGCCAGAGGACTTCACCGCTATCGGGCGCGGCGCCCGAGATGGTAATGGTCGCCCTGACGGGCTCGGCGTCGGTCAGATTGACAACGTCTCTGCTCAGAGCCACAGCGATGCCCTGGCCAGGCTCCTTCTTCGCGCTCCAGATGATGGCGCGGATCAGGAGCGAGTACCAGGTCTCCCACCAGGCATCGCCGACCGTGCCATACGCGTCCCAGCGGATATACGGCGCGAGGCCGTAGTTCTCGTAGCCGAAGGCGACGACGCGGCCCTCGCCCACCTGGCGGATGGCGACGACCGGGTCGCCGGCCGCGGTGGCGAGCAGGGAGGCGCCTTCGGCGAAGCGGTACCTGCGGTGGCGGAGGTGGTCGGCGGGGAAAGTCTCGAGGGGCACGCCGTCGGTGATGAAGTGCGCCGCTCCCCCCTGCCAGGAGCCCGCGAACGCGCTCCATGCCTGGGGATGGACGGCGTCGTCAACCGAGTCGCTGGTGGGCATCAGTGGGGAGAGATCGGCGAGACCCCCGCCGCCGGGGCCGGCGAGCGGGCCCACGATCACCAGGCCCATGCCCTCGCGCACGCGGCGGAGGATAGCATCTCTCACGGTCTGCGGCAGATGGCCCCAGCCCAGGATGCCGTGCATGACCATGACGTCCCAGCGCTTGTCGCCGGTGACGTCATCCTCTAGGTACTGGTATGTCAGGCTGTAATCCAGCGCGCCGTCGGCGGTGCGCTCCGAGCGCGCGCCGTAGGCCTCACCGAACGACATGGTCCACTTGTTCACATCCCAGGCGGGATCGATGGTGACCGCGTCGACGCCCATGGAGAGGCGCTGCATGAGCTCGACGAGGGTGCGGCCTTCCATCACGCTGGGGATGGCGAACACGGAGACCGCGCCGCCCGTGTAGGGGTCGGCCCAGTCGATGTGGGGCGTTGCGAGTTCGGTCGTGTAGGTGATGTCGAGGCGGCCTTCGCCGGCGTAGTGGCGGCGGCCCATGCCCAGCATGGGCTCCTCGGACTCGCTTGACTCGGCCGCGCAGCAGAAGGCGATGAGGGACAGCAGGAAGATGACCTCGACCAGCATGGCAAGCCTCCTGATCCGTGAATGACCGGGGCAAGTCCCAGCCCAACGATTTAGGCGCGGCTTCGACACTGAAGGGCCGAAGCAACAGACGCACCGGGCGATGCCGAGCAACCGCTATTCCGCGTAGCCGAGCAGCGTGGCCATGGTGTCGCCGAAGACGAGCTGCTGGAGGTCGGGGCGGAGGTTGATGGCGTCCATGGTGCGCTGGAAGTCGTTCATCACGTCCTCGATCAGCTCGATGGCGACGTCGGAGCCGAAGATCATCTTCGCCCATGCGTGGCGGCCCTGCGGGTCGCGGTACTGGCTGGTCTCAGTCCACCAGAGGAGCTGATCGAAGAACTGGGGCGGCTTCGCCTTCAGGCTGGAGCCGCTGAGGTCGAAGTACAGGTTGGGGTTCCAGCGGCAGATCATGGCGGCTTCCTCGTACCACGGGTTGCCGAAGTGCGCGCCGATGATGTTGAGGGTGGGGAAGGCGCGGGCGATGGTGTCGAGGTAGACCGGCCGGTGGCGGTCGTTGTTCACGTCGTACCTGCCGTCGAGAGGGGTGCGGGCGACGATGCCGAGGTGGAAGAGGCAGACCATGCCGAGCTCCTCGGCGGCCCGGTAGATGGGGTAGAAGGCCTTATCGTCATAGCGGGCGGGAGGGCGGATCATCTTGAGCCCCTTGAAGCCCTGTTGGTGGAGGTCGCGCACTTCCTGCGGCCCCACTTCGCCCAGCGGGATGAACCCGAACCCAACGATGACGTCCGGGTACTTGGCCATCGCCTGGGCGACGAGCTTGTTGCCGTCCTTGAAGTCGAGCCAGAGGGCGCCGTTGAGGCAGACCTTGTCGAAGCCGAGCCGCTTCTCTTCCTCGACCAGGCGGTCAACGTAGCCCTCGGCGGTGTCGTAGTGGACGTGAGCGTCAATTCGCATCTTGGTCTCCTCAGTCACCAGGGTCATTGCATGATCGAGCCAGATGGGCCGCCATTCGTCGTCTGGCCGTCAGACCGATGTGGGAGCCTCGTCCTCGAGGCGATCTCCTCGCCGAGTCGCCCGGAGGACCGGGCTCCCACAGGATGCTTCTCCCCAGCAAGTGGCGGTGATGGCGATAGGGCAAAGACCCTGCCTCAGTCACACTGGGCGGTCTACAGGTTCCAGATAGGGGACAGCGTCCCTTCACCGGGGGGTCAGGATCGCGTACCAATTGTGGAATAGGGCCTATAAGGGAATTGTGAGGGGCCAGGCACATTGCATCTGCACCGGAGGGCAGAGCTATGCGCAGGCATCGGCACATGGTGAGCATCGTCGAGAGTCACTCGACCGGGCGGACCAGCAGGGCGGTCCGCTGGCATTCGGTGCGAGTGCATCACGAGGATGTGTGGGACTGGTGCGCTCATCATGAAGAAGTGACCAGGCATTTGCAGGCGAGGCGGCTGTTGAGGCCGCGAAGCGCGATGGGGTTGCAGCCCGCGCGGTAGGTAGCTTCAACAGGAAGCGGCTTCGCCGCGTGGCACAGGTTACGAACAGAGGGGCTTCGTAGGGCGTGAGTACCGAAGCAACGGCAGTACCGAGGCTGAAGATGATCGGTTGGTGGTGCGCGAGCATTTCATTCTGGTGTGCTGCGGGGCTGCTCGCGGTGGTGGGCGCGGTGCAGGCGGTTGCGGCGCGGCGCGAGGCGCGGCAGTCGGAGCCCCCGGCGCCGCAGCAGGTGGGTGAGGCCGCGGGGTAGCGGCTCGGCGAAGCAGCGGAAGGCGTCCGCAAGCGGACGCCGGCTCTCCGGTATGGATTCTTCGCTCTCGCGCTGCCCTGTCGGGCAGTTGCTCGGCTCAGAATGACAACAGAGCGGGCACCCATCGTTCCGCTTCGCATGCGTGGACTCGAAGGTGCCCCCACGCGTTGTGCTTCATATCCCCTGTGCCTCCGCACTCATCCTCGGCGTTTTCTTGTCGGTCACCTGTGGATATGTTACTATGGCCGTCGCGGCTTGGGAGAGGTGGCCGAGCGGTCGAAGGCAACCGCCTGCTAAGCGGTTACGGGGCTAAAAACTCCGTCCCGGGTTCGAATCCCGGCCTCTCCGCCAGAGATTCTTCCCCGCAGTTCATCAGCAGACCCGCAGATCCGTGCCGATTCGCGCTGGTCACAGAGCACTCCCGCCCTCGCCGAACAACGGCAGGAGTATGCCATCGAGGGACACGCAACATCGGCTGCGGACTGGAGTATGATGGATGATGGAGAGCTAGGGGCGGAGGCGCGGTCGATCTGTACGAGGTCGGAGAGCCCCTTCGGTTGTCACTGGGGTTCATTTGTGGTAAGATACTCGTGCCGACGGAGGCGCGGCGATCACGTGGGACCTTGCGTCTATATCAATGGAGGGTTCGTCCCCAAATCTGAGGCCAAAGTCTCGGTTTTCGATCGCGGATTCCTGTACGGCGATGGCCTGTTCGAGGGGATCCGCTCGTACCAGGGCCGGGTCTTCCGCCTGGATCAGCACATGGACCGGCTGTTCCGGGGCGCGAAGGCCATCATGCTGGAGCCGCCGATCAGCCCGGAGGAACTCAAGGATATCATCCGGGAGGGTGTGCGGCGCAGCGGGAACGGCGACGCCTACATCCGCGTGGTGGTGAGCCGGGGTGAAGGCGATCTCGGTCTGGACCCGCGGAACTGCCATACGCCTCCCACGCTGGTCGTGATCTTCGACACCATCCGGCTGTACCCGAAGGAGGTGTACGAGCGCGGCCTGGAGATGATCTCCTGCGTCACGCGGCGGAACCAACCGTCGGCGCTGAACCCCCAGGTGAAGTCGCTGAACTACCTCAACAACATCCTGGCAAAGATCGAGGTAGGCAGGGCGGGCGCGCACGAGGGGCTGATGCTGAACCAGCAGGGGTACGTGACGGAGGCCACCGGCGACAACGTGTTCGTTTGTCGGAACGGAGAGATCAGGACACCGCCGACGCATTCGGGTATCCTTGAGGGGGTGACCCGGCAGGTGGTGATCGAGTTGGCGGCGGAGATGGGGCTGCCGCTGCGAGAAGAGAACTTGACGTTGTATGACGTGTACTCGGCCGATGAGTGCTTCTTGACCGGCACGGCGGCGGAGATCGTCCCGGTATCGAGAGTGGACGGCCGAGAGATCGGGGATGGACGGCCAGGGCCGGTGACGAAGCGGCTTACGGCGCGCTTCAAGGAGGTGACTGTCACCGACGGCGTTCCGGCCAACTAGGGGGCTCATGGGGCTCCCGGGGATGGCGCGTCCAGCGCGGACGAGAGTTGCTGCAGCGGGGCACAGGGCAGTCGCCCCGAAAGGAGGTATCGATGGCGGACGGCGAGATACTACAGCGTTTTACACCGCCTGCCATCCGCGTGGTCCAGTACGCGAAAGAGGAAGCGCGACGCTTCCGTGGCAATACCGTCGGAACCGAGCACGTTCTGCTGGGGCTGATCCGGGAGCAAGACGGGGTGGCGGCGAGGGTTTTGGAGCGGCTGGGCGTCAGCCTGGGCCGCGCGCAGAATGAGATCCGTCGCCAGATGGAGGCGATGGATGCCCGCGCCCCCGGTCAGGGTTCTCGCAGTTGGAGCGCCGGGGCGCGGCGCGTGCTGGAGCTAGCGCTGGATGAAGCGCGGGAACTGAACCCGAAGCTCGGCTTGCCCAACTTCGTGGATACGGAGCACCTGCTGCTTGGCCTGGTTCGCGAGACCGATACCACAGCCGTGCGGGTATTGCGCGCGCTTGGCGTTGATCTGGACCAGGTTCGCCGTGAAGTCATCAAGCTGCTGGGTGGGACCACCGCGGTGACACAGACGGGCCGGACCCGGTCGAGCACGCCGGTTCTCGACGCGTTCGGGCGGGATCTTTCGAAGCTGGCAGTGGAGGACAAGCTCGATCCGGTGATCGGCCGGCACAAGGAGATCCAGCGGGTCATCCAGATCCTCAGCCGGCGCACGAAGAACAACCCCTGCCTGATCGGCGAGCCCGGGGTGGGGAAGACGGCGATCGCCGAGGGGCTGGCCCAGCGGATCATCAAGAAAGACGTGCCCGAGGCGCTGTATGAGAAGCGCGTGATCGCGCTCGACCTCGCGGGATTGGTGGCCGGCACGAAGTACCGGGGTGAGTTCGAGGAGCGCATGAAGCGGGTGACGGACGAGATCCGCAAGGCGGCCGGCGAGATCATCCTCTTCATTGACGAGCTGCACACGCTGATCGGGGCGGGCGCGGCCGAGGGCGCGATCGACGCCTCCAATATCCTCAAGCCCGCGCTGGCGCGGGGCGAGCTGCAGTGCATCGGCGCGACCACGCTGAGCGAGTTCAGGAAGTACGTCGAGAAGGACCCCGCGCTGGAGCGGCGCTTCCAGCCGGTGATGGTGGGGGAGCCTACGGTTGACGAGACGGTGGAGATCCTGCGTGGCCTGCGCGCTCGCTATGAGGCGCACCACCGCGTTCGCATTGACGACGCGGCGCTGGTCGCGTCGGCCCGGCTGTCATCCCGCTACATCGCCGACCGCTTCCTGCCGGACAAGGCGATCGACGTGATGGACGAGGCGGCCTCCAGGGTGCGGCTGCAGATCAGCGAGCCGCCCGAGGAAGTGAAGCGGCTGCGCCAGGCGCTCGACACAGTCTCGCGCGAGCTGCAGAAAGTGGTGAGCGTGAGCCCGCTGGAGCGGGACGAGCGCGACTTCGAGCGGGGGGTGCAGCTCCGCGACCAGCGGCACCGGATGCGGGAGGAGCTAGCCACGCTTGAAGAGGATTGGCGCCGCAAGCGCGCCGAGGCGCGGGATACGGTGCGCGACGAGGATATCGCGTACGTCGTCTCCGTGTGGACGGGCGTGCCGGTCAGCAGGCTGGCCGAGGGCGAGACGGACAAGCTCCTGAACATGGAGGAGCGGCTGCACGAGCGGATCGTGGGCCAGGACGAGGCGGTGCGCGCGGTGTCTCGCGCGGTCCGGCGGGGCCGGGCCGGCCTGAAGGATCCGAAGCGCCCGATCGGCTCCTTCCTGTTCCTGGGGCCGACGGGGGTCGGCAAGACCGAGCTGGCGCGGGCGCTGGCGGAGTTCCTGTTCGATGACGAAGACGCGATCATCCGAATCGACATGTCGGAGTACCGCGAGCGGCACTCGGTGTCGCGGCTAATCGGCGCGCCGCCGGGCTATGTGGGCTACGAGGATGGCGGGCAGTTGACCGAGGCCGTGCGCCGGCGACCGTACTCGGTGGTGCTGCTGGATGAGGTCGAGAAGGCGCACCCGGAGGTCTTCAACATCCTGCTCCAGGTGATGGAGGACGGGCGACTGACGGATTCGCAGGCGCACGTGGTTGACTTTCGCAACGCCGTGGTGATCATGACCAGCAACGTGGGCACCAGCATGGTGGACACGGGTGTAGGCATGGGCTTGCGGACCTCGGGCGCAGACTATGAGGCCGCGTCTTACGAGCGGATGAGGGACGTGGTCCTGGAGAAGCTCAAGCAAGTCTTCCGGCCGGAGTTCATGAACCGGGTAGACGAGGTGATCGTCTTCCACGCGCTGAGCCAGGAGCAGGTGACACAGATCGTGGACCTGCTGTTGGCCCGGGTGGCACAGCGCGTGAAGGAGCAGGGCCTGCGGCTGCTGGTGGACGACGGGGTGAAGTCGTTCCTGGCGAGCGAGGGATTCGACCGGAACCTGGGCGCTCGCCCTCTGCGCCGCGCGATCCAGCGGCACATCGAGGACGCCCTGTCCGACTCGCTGTTGCACGGCACATTCCAGGAGGGGGATACGATCGAGGCCGTCATGCAGGATGGCGCAGTTGCGTTCCGCCGGGTGGAGGACAGCGAGGAGCCTGGAGGAACATCGTTGGCCGGGATGGCATCGGCGACGCACTGAGCCGCCCGCTGAGTCACAGACCGAACCGCGCAGGCCCCCCGCATCGCCGGGGGCCTGCGACTATGTGGGGGCGGGACAGGCAAAGCACAATCCGCAGCTTAGGCAGATTCGCCCAGATGAGAAGACAGGTCCGCCTGCGGCGGGGATGGCGGGGGCGTTTGCCGTCGCCAGGGCTGCGGCGGACGCAGCCCCGGTTCAACGGGTAATAGACGCCGATGGCAAAGCAGACCAGCCGGTATATATGCGACAACTGTGGGGCGGAGTCGGCGCAGTGGCTCGGCAAGTGCAGCGCGTGCGGGGAGTGGAACACGCTGGTCGAGGTGAAGGTGAGGGCGACAAGGAGCCCGGCGGCCACGCGCGGGGCGGCGCAGGAGCCGCTGCCGTTGACGCAGTTGTCGGCGGAAGAGCAGCCCCGCAGGACCACCGGGCTGGGAGAGTTCGACCGCGTGCTGGGCGGCGGCGTGGTGCCCGGCGGGTTCGTGCTGCTCGCGGGCGACCCGGGGATCGGAAAGTCCACGCTGCTGCTGCAGTGCGCCAATGCCTTCGCCGAGCGGCACGGGCGCTGCCTCTATGTGTCGGGCGAGGAGTCGCTGGGGCAGGTGGCGATGCGCAGCCAGCGACTCGAGCCGGTCTCGGAGAAGCTGCTGCTGCTGGCGGAGACCGACGTCGAGCAGGTCGAGAGCCAGGTGGAGCGCATGAAGCCGGAGCTTCTGATCGTGGACTCGGTGCAAGCGCTCTTTTCGGCGGAGACGGGGTCGCTGCCGGGTTCGCCGAGCCAGGTGCGGGAGTGCGCGACGCGGCTGCTGCGAGTGGCCAAGGATCTGGGGATCCCAACCTTCCTGGTGGGGCACGTGACCAAAGACGGCTCGGTGGCCGGGCCGCGGCTGCTGGAGCACATGGTGGATACCGTGCTCTCCCTGGAGGGCGACCAGCATTCCGGGCACCGCATCCTCCGGGCGACGAAGAACCGGTTCGGCTCGACGGATGAGATCGGGCTGTTCCAGATGACCGAGAGCGGGCTGGAGGGGGTGCCGGATGCGAGCGCGGCGCTGCTGGCGGAGCGGCGAGCGGGCGCGCCGGGGTCGAGCGTGGCGGCAGCGGTGGAGGGAAGCCGGCCGCTGCTGGTCGAGATCCAGGCGCTGGTGTCCGCGGGGCCGGCGTACGGCACGCCGCGGCGAAGCGTGACAGGGGTGGACTACAATCGCACGTGCCTGATACTGGCAGTGCTCGAGAAGCGAGCCGGCCTCTCGCTGGGGAGCCAGGATGTGTTCGTGAATGTGCCGGGAGGGATCCGCGTCACCGAACCCGCGCTCGACCTGGGCGTGGCGCTGGCGGTGGCGAGCAGCGTGAAGGACCAGGCGCTGCCGGAGGACCTGGCGTGCATCGGGGAGGTGGGGCTGACGGGAGAGGTGCGCAACGTCCCGCGACTGGCGGCCCGCCTGAACGAGCTGTCCCGGCGCGGTTTCCGGCGGTGCCTGGCGCCGGCCGGGTCGGCGGAACGCGGCTCGGCTGGAATGTCCCTGGTCCCGGTCGAGAACGTAAATGATGCGTTCCGGTTGGCATTCTGAGCAGGTTTGTTGGCGGTCGCGACAAATGCTGCATCCGGGAGGTCTAAGCGCAGGAGGGTTCGCGGCGGATTGCTGCCCGGCGGTGACCTCAGCGCAGGGCATGGGGGCGGCCGCGCCGAACCATCATCTCAAAGGCGCGCCCGAGGGGGCGCCGGAAAGCTGTGGATGTTGACACGTTTGACTGGACTCATTCTCAGTCTCGCGGTGGGCGCACTGACCGCCTGGGTTGCGGCGGTGGTTGGGTCGAGCTACGTCATCGAGTGGGTTCGAGGCAAAGAGGGCTTCGTCCCGGTCGGTGGATTCGACTTCGAGAAGATGTACAGGCTCCTCTTCCCCGTGCTGGGGATGATCGTGGGGTTCACTGTTGCCAGCCTCATCTACCGGCAGGCGGTGAGCCTCGCGAGGGAGGTGCTGTCGGACCTCCAGAAGATGCCCGGGCGGGACAAGGCGGCGGTGGTCCTGGGGGTCTTCATCGGCCTGGGGATGACTGCCCTGCTGGGCGTGCTGCTGGTGCGCATCCCGGAGTACGGCGCGCAGCTCACCGTGCTGGTGGGGCTGATCTGCGTCTACCTGGGCGTGTTCATCACCCTGAGCATGAAGGAAGAGCTGTACTTTTTCTTCCCGAACC
>Ga0315293_10003645_pt1 | contig 14855 bp, 13 predicted proteins | sample YL17G13_20_MG_FD_203071 | JGI IMG/M metagenome (GOLD analysis project Ga0315293, IMG submission 203071) | Sediment microbial communities from Yellowstone Lake, YNP, Wyoming, USA - YL17G13_20 | ecosystem: Environmental > Aquatic > Freshwater > Lake > Sediment | place: USA: Wyoming | collected... | reverse complement strand
GACATCCCTGGTAAGGGGGCAGTCGCAGTCGCTATGGCCGCCGGGACGCTGACGCTGACTGATGGGATCGGCGTTGGCGCCGATGCCACGGCACCGGAGAGTGCCGCCCCGAGACCGACGCTGACCCCTGCGATGGCCACAGCCGCAGCCGTAACCGCGGCGGCGACGGCACTGACTGCTACGTTTCTGATGGCGGTTATCGCGGGGAATGGTGCGGCACTAGCGGCCGCAGCGAGGACCGCTGATATCGTAGGATTACTGATTCCTGCGGCCGCTGGTAGTGGCGCTGCGGCCGTTGCGGTAGCTGCTACAGCGGAGACTGAGACATTGACCGAGTATTCAATGTGCAGCTTCGCGGCCAACATGGGATAGGCATCATAGGTCTGGATAATTCGTATAGTATTAGCTACTGCATCACTACGGAGGTCCCAGTCCTCCCAGAAAACATTTATGTCGCTGGTGGCGTCCCCTACCCAACCGGCATGATCTATAATTTCCTGGATGCAGACCGATATATCTGGGCTAGTGTATTCCCCCCCGACGACGAAGGTTTCTATATCATCCCATGCTACCTTCGTCGTCGGATTCGCTGCTTTGGCGTGGAAAGTCGTAGAGTCGTCTGCCCCGAAGCCGGTTGCGTCAGCAACGTGTTCGCAGTAGAGCTGGCTATGAACCCCTGTCAGAGCATTAGCCGTTCTACAGATCACTGTTAAGTGGGAGTCGGTAATCGTTGCGCCTGGGGGTATGACAATCCCCGTGAACCTGAACCCACTACCAGCCCCTTCGTTAGTCGTTGCAATATAACCGACTTGGAGGCTCGTCCCCGTGGCCGAGAAAGAATGAATGGGTGTCGGCCAGTTATCATAACAGCGGGCATCATCGCCACTTGCTGCGACCCGCCAGATCTGTGCGGCTTCGGGGGTCGCCAGTTGCATCGAGAAGACGACCAGACTGCGGTCTTGCCACCCAAAGGCCGTGCCTGAGCTGTATCTTTCTGGGTGGCAATCAACGTCGATATCCTGAGCAGAGGCGGGCAGGGTTGCAACGACGATCTGGGATATTGCTAGACTGTCGCCGACGGCGTCGTAGTAGTCAGTCGCCCAGTCATCGTGTCCGGTAGGAGTCGTAACCCCACCAATCTGTAACCGCTGCTTGGCCCCTCCAGCGTTGTGAGGGTGCCAGGGGGTAGAAACCAGCATCAGGAAGTCAGCAGCAATCGAAGGGGTGATGTCCACATTGGCTACTTCGTTCCAATCGCAGATTATGTAATCGCCGATTGCGGGGGTCCCGCCATCCCAGCCCGCGCCAGTAACGGAGGTGGCGTCATTGTCCGTAATCACCATCGAATACGGTGTGGCGACTACCGCCTTACCGATCAACGCATCTGGTGTCCAACTCTTAGTGGTGTCGTATAGGTGCGTAGCGTCCACAGAAGTAAACGCGCCGTAGTCTGTGTAGGTGGGGGTTAGTTTCGCTGCGTTCCAGAAGAAGCCATGATCTAAGAAGGCATGGAGCCTCAACGCGAAGATTCTGGAACTGACGTGGGTGTGCTGGGTAGACCCGCTGGAATTGCAGCCTTGTATCTTGAAGGTATGCGAGGCAGCAGTCAGCGTATAAGCGCGGTGGAGCAACCAGGTGAGCGTATCTGTCGCATCTTCGGGTTCGGAAGCAAACAATGGGGCAACTTCGGTGTCGGCATCTCTGTTGATACGGAATGAGGCACCGGTAACCTCATCCGAGCAGGAATAGTAGGGATTCGCAAGGACGAGCCAGTCTTGGCTTGCCGTCGCGGGGGTGAAGGTTATGGAGGCAAAGTCCGCCCAGGAGGCGGTCAGGCCCGTCGAGGAAGTGTTCTCGTTGTAAACGTAATCCCGATCTATTACGAGGTCATCAAGCCGCATCCAGAAGATTTCAATGGAGTCCGCTGTTACGGTGTCGCCAGCGGTGGTGATATTGCATATCTGGAAGTAGAGAGCCTCTGCGCCGCCAGCGGGTTGAGTCCAGACGGTGAAGAATCCATAAGGAACGGGGTACGGAGGGGTGACGCAGACCGGCTCAAACACCATATCGGACCCGGCAAACAAGGTCGGCGTCGCTCCGTGAACAAGCCGAGCACCGTAAGCCTTGGTTGCGTCGGTTCCTACTACTTCGGCAGAGACGACAAGCAGATACTTTCCACCAGCGACGAAATTGGTAGCCGCAACCGATACGGCAGAGTACCAGGCCGTATCGCCGGTGTGGGTTACGGCAGTGGTCGTAACCGACTTCCCGTGTTCAATCTCAAACGCCATCGAGTTGCTTTCAGCTACTGCTGCGCTGTAGGTCGCGCACAGATGCCTCGATACCACGCAGGAGACCCCGTAGCCCCCTTCGCGGAGTTAGTCCCCCTTCAGTGTGGCCGCTGACGGTGACCGTCCCGGCGGCCTCGTCGACCGTTATCTCTTGAACCCGGAACGCCTTGCTGATACCGCTCGGCCCCAGGTTTTCAGACTCGATGCCCACGGTGTCCCCCACGTCTACGTCCGTCAGCAGGCCGCTGCTGAGGCTCACGACGGCCTCGACCTCCTCCGGGCCCCTGTACTGACGGTCGAGCTGGGAGAGCGCCAGGGCGGAAATCGTCTGGTCGTCGGAAAGGGGACTCACACTCACCAGGTCCCGCGCCGTCGCGGGCCCCAGCCACGGGAGGAGCCGACTGCCCTGCTGGTCACTGGCAACGAGAACCTGGCCGGACACGGCCCCACTCTCGGATGATTGGAGCGGACTCACGGCTTTCTCACCGACTACCGCAACAGTCGCTGCCGGGCGCAGGGCGAATGAGCCGCCGGGTGCCTGCCCCACGATCGTCAGGGAGGCGACGACGTTGCGTGCATCGTGCGTATAATTGGCGTCAACAAGGAACGGCCCGTCCCGTAGGACGATTCGCCCGCTCTTATCCTCACCGCGGCTCCCGACGTACAGCGTCAGGTCAACCTTCGCGGCCGATACCACCGCCCCTACCCACCACTCCTGACCGGAGATCTCGCAGAGATTGTCGAGAGCGTCAGCCACGCTCATCGAGCTCAGATCGGTCGTCGCCCGAGCACCCGGCTCCAACACCGCCGCAACCTGGATGCCCGTCGGGTTGCGGGCGTTGGCCTCATACATCACCCGGCGCACCGCTGTCGACGTGTTCTCGCCGGCCACCAGGAACTGCTTGGGCGTCTTCCGGTCCTGGAGCACGGAGGCCCATTCCTGCGCCTCCACCTGGATGCTCCCAGCCTTCAGTGTCCAGGTGACCTTCTCGATGAAGCCGACCCAGTAGGGCATCCAGGTGGACTCGATCACCACCATGTTGCCGAGGCGCAGAAGGTTGCGCTGCCCTAGCGCCAAGAACGCAGCCTCGCTCGGCAAGACCTCGAAGCTGGCGCCCGTGAAGTCGCCGAGCCGCCAGCCACGCCTTACGTTCCTGGCCGTCTGGAACGTCGCCAGGCGCTGTCGCGGCCAACTGCCGGAGTGGATGTGTACGCTTGCCGTCATGTTCCCCCTCTAGGCCGCGTAGGTGTCCCTGAGAACGACCGTAACGTCGGTGTCCGTCATCCCGATCTCGGCATATGTCAGGCTGTCGGTGGCGGAAAGGATGTCGAGCCAGCCCTTATCGCTGGCCGTGAGCCCGAAGGCCACGCTCTCCCCCGTCGTCTTGTTGATCACCGTCTGGGCGGCGCAGTCGATCTCCATCTCCTGCCCGACCTCAGCGGGCACCAGGAGCGATAGGGTCTGCACGGTCGCGTCGGCGTGGGTTAGGGTCAGCAGGGCTTCCCAGAGATAGCAGCTCTTCTCCGCCGTTGCCACGGGAGTCGGAAGCGCGGAATTGAGGATGAGCTCGATGTCGTCAACGGTGCACTCTTCGCCCGTGGCCGTGGGGACTTCGGGCTGGCAGACCGTGCCGTCGCCGAGGAGCATAAAGGGGTGCCCAAAGGCATCACCGGCGAGCCACGTGCTCCCACTTATCTTATACAGATGACCCCCAGCATAGGACCGCCAACTCGTTACTTCCCATGCTGCGGTCGGGTTGGCGCCGCCCAGTCCCGACGCCGTAATGACTAAGCCGTATTCTCCCGCAGGAAGCGTGACGCCCTGAGCGAAAGCGACATAGGTATCGACATATGATGTCGTCAGTCCAGCGACATCGATTGTGCCGTAATTCGTCACTTCTTGGTCTGGGTATCCCGACGAGTTCAGCGTCCAGATGCCGACTCGGAGCGAGCCAGTCCCGCTTGTGAACTTCTTGAGCGGGATGATAGCTCCTACCAATGAGGCCCTCGCCGCCAGCGTAAACTTCACACCAATCGCCTCGTAATATGGGGAAGCCGTCCCAAAAGACCTATCACCATCTCCCGTGGCGGTGTTGGCCGTCACCGTCCGCACCAGCGCCCGGTATTGCAGCCCGTAGATCGCCGCCGCGGGCGTGATCACCTCGCCGTCGCCGTCGTTGGCGGAGTTGTACTCCTTCAGCAGATTCAGCGCCGCGCCGTCGTCGCCCCAGACCTGCAAGAGCATGTTGGCGGGCACGAGGACATCGTGGTGGATCTCGCTCGCCCCCGCGATGCCGGCGGGGTTGGCAATCGACCAGGTGTTGCGGTTGGGCTTGCCCGCCTCGGGCAGGGCGTCCTCCACCTGCATCTTGCTCGACGCCTCGAACGCCCGCAGTTTGGCGCACAGGGCATTGACGTTCTCATAGCCCTGTTGCCATTGCGCCGTCCGCCGGGTGCCTTCCGCACGGTAGGCGGCCGGCCAGCACCAAAGCGCGTTTGTGCTGAGGGCGAGGTCGATCATGGGCTTCAAGTCGCTATCAGAGGGCGGGCTACCGGCGCCAGCGTCGCCATAGCTGTAACGGATATCGTGTTCATTCACGTAGACGAGCGTTCCGGCACTATATGGCGCGTAGCCGGTTGTAGTGCCCCTTTGGGCACGCTTGATCCCGAGCACGGCCCTATCCGTGTGGCTGCTGTAGGAGATCACCTCTTCCGGCACTGTCTCGACAACCGTCAGAAAACCGGCATCGGGCCAGGTAGAGATATCAGTCGTGAACTCGATACTGCCGCCGTCAGCCGGCACTGAGGCGGTCACCTCGTCCTTGAGGTGTGAGTGCCTCCCCGCCTTCCAGGGAATGTTCGCCCAGGTCTTCGTGGTCGCCTGATTCCAGGCAGTGCTCCCGGTGCCGAACCAGCGGTCGACCTCGCAGCCGTCAACCCAGACGCGGAAGTCGTTGCCGTTGGCTAGGGCTTTGCTGGCGTAGATAGGATCGTCGTCGGCATGGGTCGCGGTTGTGGTCCCGCCGATGCCCCGGATGCACCCCGTCAACTGAGTGCCGCTGTTGGCGGCGTAGTAGATCTGCTCCGTCCCCACCATCGCCATGCCCGAGCCCGTGGGCAGCCCGCCGCCCACCGCGCCGTCGATGTTGATCGTCGTGACGCTGGCATCGATGGCCCCGTTGATGAGGTTGTAGATAGCGGTGTTCTTGACCAGGGTCGCGGTGTTTAGACCGCTCTTTACCAACGTGGGCCAGCCCTCGCCGTCGGGGTCATCGAGCGCATTGACGCAGGTGTTTATAAGGTTGCGGTGAAGGAAATATGCAGGCCCGCCTGCCTGCTTCTTCGCGGCGTTGAACTTGACCGTGATCACGGGCTTGGCAGGCGCCGACCCGTTGTTGACCAGCGTGATGACGTGGCTGTCGCCAGCGCAGTGGAGGTGCTCGCTGGTGGTTACGGTATCCTTTTCCCAGAGGGGGCTGTCGGCTTGGAGGATGGCGACAAAGGCGTTCTTCCAGTTCTCATAGGGCAAGAGGCGCAGGCAGCGCACGGCGATGCGCCGGTCAACACTGGACTCATCCGTCGCTATCAGCCACACCTCATCGTCCTGGGGCGCAAACCACTTGTAAAGCTGCTCACGGTAGGCCTGCGTCGGCGTCAGGAGCTGGACCAGCAGCGGTATCGTGCGCGCCCCGTAGTCCATACCCGCCGTCTTCTGATAGCCGCCCGGGAGCTGCACCATCGTCGGGGATGCGCTGTAGGACTCGCCGATGGGCGATGACGCCAGGAACTTGGCCCTGTAAATGGAGCCGTCACAGATAGCGTGGGCATTGAAGGTCTTAGGAGTTAGGATCGCGCCCATTTAGGCACCCCCCTTGACAGGTGTGCTATGATAGAAGCCCTCGCCGGAAGGGAGTAAAGAATTGGCTTCAGACACGTTCCTCCAGGACCTCCTTCGGGACTCTTTGCTTTTCATCCTTGTGCCAGGCGTCCTAATCGGCATAGCCGTTCTGTTCCTTCATGGTCTGTGGAAGGGACTTAGTGGCCGTTAGTCTCATCGCAGAAGCCGCTCCAACTCCTCCTCCAGACTCGACGCGCCAGAGGGCATCTGCACCGTGATCGGCGCATAGAAGTTCAGCGTCCGTTTGCTCTCACCCGCTGTCAGTTGGCGGCCCGCCGGGATGACACGCTCCCCCGCCTCTAGGTGCGCCAGCCCCGTGAAGGGCATCACTCCCCCCATCTGGAAAGAGGGCGCCTTTCCCCCTTGCCAGAGGATCGCCAGTTGCTCCGCGTTCGCTCCCGCAAGGGCTTCACGCTCTCCCGGCGTAGACTCCGAGAAGCGCTTGAACGCCCGCCACGCATCGCCAACCCCGCCTGTCAGTTTCTGGAACCAGGTGGTTGTGTCCATCAGCGATGCAGTAGCCCAGAACAGTTGGGTGTTGAAATCGGCGGCCGTTGTCGATAGCGGCCCCATCTTTTCGGTCAGGGCGCCGACCGCCCATGCCAACCCCTCATCAGTCAGCTTGGTAGCGTCCCTGGCGACGATCCCATCCTTCATCACCTCTTCTTCCGCCCGGCGCACGTCGATGTCCCGCTGGATGGCGGCTATCTGGTCATCCACTTTGTCTATTTGCTTCTGCTCGTGCTCGCTTACCTTCCCACCCGCCGCCGCTACCAACTCGGCGCGCTCCAGTTTGAGTTGATCTAACGCTGCCTTCTGCGCGGCTCCCTCCACAGTCGGTTTAGAGAAGAGGTTGTTGAACGAGTCATAGAGGTTGTTGACGGCATCGTTCGCGTCTTCCGCCTGGGCCTGGAGGTCTTTCAGTGCAGTCAGGGCCGTGATCCGCGCCCCGAATTCGGATGCCGCTAGACCGCTCCGCAGGAAGGCGTCCACCAAGGACTCGAAGGTGACACCGAGCGCGGCTGCCGCTTGCGTCAGAAAGGCAGCGGCGTTCTGACATTGTATCTGCCACCTGATGAATTGCTCACCGGTCATGTTAGCGGCGGCAAGGGCATTCATAAGGCCCAGGAGGGCCTCCTGCTCAGCGGTGAGCGCCTTTGCCGCACCCCCCGCAGCATCGGGGAGATCAAGAAGTGAGTCCCCCATTGCATCTACCGCCGCCTTCGCGGGGAGAATCCCGCGCTTTGTGAGGCCCATAAAGTCCTCTTCCGCCATGCGTGCCGCCTCGCGGACGTAGGGAGTTGTTGTCTTCCCGATGAGTTCAGCCTGAGTCTTCACTTGTATCTCTGCCGTTTTCTTCTCACCGAACCAAGTGCGGAGGAATGCCATCTTCTGTTCATCGAAACCGCCTGCGATGTCGAGTAGGGACGATAGTTCATCCTTTGCCCCATAAGCCGCCGACTTGATCAGCCCGAGTGCGCCAGCAATCGAGACGATCCCCGCGATGATCCCGACCGGCCCCGTAAAGGTAATCAGGGCCGCACCGATGCCAATGAGGGCAGCGATCAATGCCACCTTGTTAGCGATGAGCCATGATCCGAACTCAAACATCGCTGCACCCACGGCGGCAATTCCGGTTGCAGCATCAATTAGCGTCTGACGATTCTCCTGAAGAGTCTTGCCCAGGCTCGCTAGTCCCGCCCGCACCTTCTCAATTCCCTCACCGATGAACTCCCGCATCCTAGGCTGGTTCTCCATGAACCAGTTCGCCATCTTCGTGAGCTCGGGTATGAGTTCAAGGCCGATTTGGAGTTTCAACCCGCCAATCGCCGCATCCAATTCCCGGTGAGCTACGGTGAAGGCGTGGACATCGGCGACATTCTTGCCGGAGAGCGTGAGACCGAGCCTGTCCGCCTCGTCGCTGAGGGCCTTGATGCCGGCCTTCCCCTGGTTCAGGAACTCCAGCATGGGGAGACCCCCCTTGCCGAAGAGACTGAGAACGAGGGCCGTCTTTGTGCCGCTGTCGCCCATCGCGGAGATCTTGTCTGCGAGGTCCATGAGTATGTCGCCCAGCGGCCGCATCTGCCCGGTGGTTTCCGTCACCGTGACGCCCAGCCCTGCAAGAATCTTCTGGTTGGTGTTCAGCGACTTGCTCCCGTCATCCTCGGCAACCGTGACGGCAAACATGTTCTTGGCGAAGCGGCCCAGCGCGGTGGAGCCCTTATCGATCTCTACTCCGGTAGCTTTGAGGGCGAAGATGAGACGTGAGGAGTTCTCGGCGGAGAGGCCCGTCTGCTCTCCCATATCGTGGACGGCCTCGCCGAGTTCTTGGGTAGTGTTAACGATGCTCTCTAGCGTTCTGAAGCTGGCGAAGGCGCCCACCGCCGCCGTGGCTACGCCGGCGAGGGCGAGCATCTTGCTATGGAGCCCGCCCGTCGCCTTCTCCACTCTGTTCAGGCTCGCGCTCGCCTGATCCTTGAGCGTCAGGAGGATCTGAAGCTGACTAGTCGCCATCTTCTTCGAGTCTCCAAGTGTCAACCATTGTCAGTAACTCCGTCTGTTCTTTCGTCGGCTTGCCGTGGTCATAGGCCGCCTTCGCTTCCCTGTAGGCGCGACAGAGCACGATCTTCTGGATCGTCGCCCAGTCCTCGCGCTCTATCTCGCTCGGTAGACATCCGAACGCCTCACAGAGGTTGCTCAGGATGTCTTCGTATGGGCGCGGCGCCTCTCCGCCCTCGATGTACTGATCAAGGGCAACGAGGAGACTTTTGGGTCCGGCGCGACGTTCAACTCCCTAACCCGGTCCAGTATCGCCCGTGAAACCTTCGGCTTGAGCTGGGCGATGTTCTCTGGGTTCACCGGCACATCGTCGCTCCAGGCGGTAATCACCAACTGGAGCACCTCCAGCGTACCTGTCGTGAGCGGCTTACCCAGCGCCTCGCCGACAAGACACGCTTCCTTCACGGGGAGTTCGGCGAGTATGTCTACCCACTCGCCGTCGCCGAGATCGATGCGCTCAGTGCGCCGTTCTACTAATAGACTCACGAGTTACCCCCTATGCGTGCTTGTGCGTCGCGGCACCGCTGGCCATGATGTCGTAGGTCTCGTCGATCAAGGCCGTGATGTCGCCGCCCTGGTCGGTGAGGCCCGCGTAGCCTGACCAGTACCAGTAGTCGCCGGTCGCTGCGCGATCGGGATACCAGTAGAACTTCAGTAGGGTCGCTGCGTTGGCCGCGTCCTCAAGGATGAAGGCCGCATCGTCGTACCACTTGGTCAGGTTCCCCTTGAAGTCCCGCAAACCGGCCATGTAGGTCTTGTTGGTGTCCCCCCAAGATGTGTCCTCAAGCCAGTCCTGGGGCACACTGATCTTGAAGCCACGGCCCTCCGCTACGGGGGTAGCGACCGAGGCTCCGGCGTAGAGTATCTGATTCCTTGCTGCTTTTGTGGCCATCTCGCCACCTCCTTTACGCTATGAGTTCCAACGCTTGCTTGATTCGATTCTCGAATGTGTAGGGCTGCACGGCCTGGCGCTGCCTCTCGGCCAGCTCCCGGCGTGCCCCTGGGTCTGCTAGGTACTGCCGCACCAGCCGCTCCAATTCCGCCGGCGTGCTGAAGGTGGGCACCGATCCGTCGAAGACCTCGTGCAGCTCGGGGCGTTCGTCGCTCACCTGGAAGACGCCGCTGGCCGCGAGCTCGTAGGAACGTGGCCCCAGGCTGTGGGCGGATTCCTCGCAGGTCCCCTTGTGTCCATACCACTTGTCCTTGCGGTGGAGTTGGAGGCCGATGCGCGAGCGGCGGTAGATATCCACCGTCTCCTCGTTGGCCAGAATGCACGACGTGAGATATGACCATAGACTTGATCCCTTCGGCGTCTTCGCCCAGTAGCCATATAGCCGAAGGTCGACACCTTCCCAATCAACCGCCTCAAAGAACCTCCGCCGAGCAGGGAAGCCTGTCCCTACGAATGTCACGTCCATGTCTGCCTCACACGCTTGCGGGCAATGCCGATTGGGATCAAAGGCGTGGCCCATATAGAACGAACGTGGGTTTACCTGACGGAAGAGGTCGACGCTATTCTTGTCATTTAGAAAGCAGTAAGTGAACAAAGGTGCTCGCTTCACCCAGATATCGTCCTCATACGGGCATTCTGTCATGTACCCCGCTGTCTTTATCCCGTCGCGCAGCATGAGGCCGAGGATCGCCGGGTGGACGTGCATCGGCGCTACCATCCACACAAGGTCAACTTCGTGGACACGAGCGGCGACATAGATACTCTCGCTCCCCATGACGTATATCTTCTCGCTCAGGTCAATCTTCCGGCGCCGCTTCATCCAATTGGAGAACTCCCCGAAGGCGCGCAGCCATTTCCCATAATCGAAGGCGAAGACTTCACAGCCGTTAGCGCGGAACCCTGCCAGGTGTCCCTCATACACATCCCAGGTCGAGAAGTAGGCAGCGGGGCCGACAACGAGAACCTTCATTCGGCCACCCTCTCCAATACCGTGAGCCCGTTACAATTCCGCAGACGCAGGATCTCCCGCCATTCCGTGTGCGCCGCCAAGAACTCCTCGATGGCTGGGTTCAACTCCGCCCCGAAGATTTCGGTGTCGTGGAGGATGATGTAGCGCTTCACGTTGTCGGCGTGCCGCGCAAGTTCGACCCTGAGTTGCCCATTGGTGTGAGGATCGGTGTCGATGAAGAGCAAGTCCGTGGGTTTGATGTCGGTCTCCAGCACATCGGCCTTAATGAACTTGAAGTCCTGTCGCCCGATAGCCGCATCGACAGCCGCAAAGTCCGGGTCGCCGTCCTCAATGTCGATGCTGACCATCGTCTTCGGGCGACCGGCCAGGAACGCCACGGTGGAGTTCCCGCCGCGGACGCCGAACTCCGTTACCGATTCACAGAGGCTTGCGAAGTAACGCAGTACCGGCATGAGTTCGCTGATGTCGCTCGGTTGCTGACAGCGGGATTCGTAGAGCTCGTCAATCATGGCTTCCTCCCTACGGCAAACACACCGACCGGCCCCTCGCCTTGGCTATCGATGCGGATCTCATAGAAGCCCGCCCGCTCCAGAAGATAGCGGAGTCCGTCAGGGGTGAACCGCCAGAAGTCCTCCGGGCATTCGTGGATCGGGAAAGAGAACACAGTGGTCAGGATGACTAGCCCGCCTGGGTCCAACGCTGCGTACATGCGCTCGATGGCCGTCCAGGGTTCGGTGATATGCTCCAGGGTCTCGCAACAGACGACAGTGTTGAATCCCTCAAGTCCCTCAACGGTCAGTATGTCGTCTACCACATCGACACCGGGCCCCGGCTCCATGTCCAAGCCTTTGTAGGGCTTAGGGAACAACGGCCGGACCGAGCCGTTGATGTTGCGCGATCCAACCTCAAGGACGACGGGTTGCGGCCGATACTCGGCGACGATACCCCGGACCCACTCCGTAACCTCTGGTCTCACGCGATCACCTCCACCAGGAAGTCGACGCCGAGCGTATTCGGCTCCAGCGAACCCGGTGCCGCCTTTATGCCGTACTCCTCATAGCGCAGTACCCGCGCCGAGTCCGCATTCCCGTCTAGGGTCGGGTCAGTATTCACTGCATCGGGCACACTCTCAAAGTAGGGATCGATGGCCTGCTCCGCAGATGCCAGATCGCCCAGTTTCACGAAGATCTGGACGCGCACCAAATGGTTGTTCTTCTCCGACCAACTGAGGTCATAGGTGCCACTCTCGGGCATGATGACGGCGGCGGGGAGCTCGTTGACCTTCTCGGGAACCTTGGGATAGACCCGTAACCCGTCGATGGTGTTGAGGTTCACTGCCAGCCCTTCCCGGATCTCTCTCGGCGTCCTCATCTCTTGCCCCACTCCGCTTCGATATCGTGCGCTGCTTGGCTGATATAGCGATCCATCTTGCCCTTGAAAGTCGTCGCGGCCTGCTTAAACATGCGCTCAGCCCGGATCCCCTTGCGTCCTATCGACCGTGCCAGCAAGAAAGCCGCTTGCTCCACCGTCTGTGCGCCCCCGGCGCGGCTGTAGCGCTGCGTCTTGACGCTCTGGCGGACACCCGCGCCGAAACCGTGGCGCCGGACCCAACCCACAAGGGCCGAACTTGGTGGCGAGGATTTGCCAGCGCCACGGCCGGCTTCGATGGGGTTCGCCTGGTGTAGACGGGAGTAGACCTTCGCCGTGAGCGGTATCTTCGATCGGGAAACGGTCTTTACGATTGAGCGCTGTAGTTTGCCCGTGTCGACGTGAACATAACTACGAACGTCGCGCTGGAGTTCGGTTGTCGCCTCCTGAAACATCTTGCGGACCGGCGGGCCGAGCAACTTGATTCCGCTGAGTTTGCTGCTCAACGCCTGGAACCCGATGGTCTCGACGCGGATGACGGAACCCGTCGCCATCAGATGCACTCCGGGGGGCGGATGATGCCCTGAAGGATCGCCTCCAGTTGCCGGTCGACGCTGCGCGGCACAGTGAGCGTCCCCATCTCCGGCGATGCGATGACTTGGGTGATCGGCGATTCCTCCTGCTCTTTCATCGCGTGAGCGGCGAACAGGCACGCATCCTTGACCTGATCGGGGTAGCGGTAGATATAGATGTCCTTGGTAGCAACGTGCGCCGCGGCTGTCGTCCCGTTCACAGCACGCTCAACGGTCAGAGCGGTGCCGACCGCCGTGACGTACATCTGCTCGCTTTCCACAAGCAGCGTGTGGCCGACACTGAACGCCGTCGGGCTATCGACCGGCAGACTCGTGGCGCTGGAACTGATGCCGCCCGTAGCCACGTTCGTCCCGCTGTCGTAGGTGTCATTCTCATACCCCCAGAGACCGGCAATCTTGACGGCGCGGCGGTAGGCGGGCCAGGAAGTCAACACGGTTGAGGTCGGTCGCAGGTCGATGGCCCATTTGTAGGTTGTGTTGTCCGGCCAGAGCCAGTAGTCGGTGTTCTCGACCGGGGCGATGTCGTAGTCGTAATCCTCGTCGTCGTCGACGAGGACAGAAGTAACGGTCAGGAGCTCATAGGGCCGCGGCAGGTACAGACGCGAGGCACCATTACCGTTGACGTAGACCGTAGCCGTCTCAACATAGAAACTCCGGTTGCAGATCCCCTCTATGCGTCGGCTGGCCGATTCCAAGAGGCGCAGAAGTTCCGCGTCGTCCTCGAACTTCTCGATTGACAACTTGCTCTTGAAGGTCGCAAGATCGGCGTAAGCGTTCACCTCTCACCTCTACTGACATGGTTACTCCGTCTGAGGACTGCAGGGAGCCGTCCAGCCGCAAAACTTACAGTGCAGCACACCTTTACCCGGGTGATACTCCAGCGGCTGACCATCGTTAGGGCAGGCTCGCGGCGTAGTCCGCTTTTCTTCGGCAGCGATCTCCTGCGCCTCTTTCAGGATTGCCCCATAGCCGCCGAAGTCGCTCATGCGATCCCCATCATCGGTGCCGTGATCCCGTAGAGTTCCGTAACCTCCGCCGCCGTCAATGCCTTGCCCGTAATGAAGGGTAGGGCGATCCGCCCGTGAAACTCGTTGGCGGGGGTGGCTGTCACACCTGAGCACCCGACAGTCAATGGGGTTGCTGAGTCCGCCATGTCCGCGAAGGCACCCGTCTCAGCTGAACTCCCATCGTTGACTGCTACCCCGTTGACGTACAGGTAAATGACTGGCGTTGCCGGCGTGCCGTCGTAGGTCGCCACCACAAACTGCGCTTGACCCTGAATCAGTGCGGCGGTACTGACAGCGATCTCCGATGTGTCAGCCGCCTCGTCGTACAGTTCCAGGTCAAGGAACCCGGCGGCATCTATCCAGAAGCGCCACTCGCGCACGGTCGCGCTGTACTTGGCGATGATGGTGTTTGAGGCTATCTTGTTTGGGCGAATCCACGCGCCGACGCTGAAGGGGCTCGCCACAAACGTATAGTTGGCGTGGTCGATGCCAGCTAGGTGGTGATCGCCGGTCGGGTGGAAGTGGTAGGAGTAGAGGCCGCACGGCAGCAATAGGGGCGCGAAGTCATGCTCCAGATCCTCCGCTGCACCGCCGGTCTCCGATGGTATCAAATCCCCCAAACCGATGCCCGTGACGAGTTGGCCCGTCTTCTCCCAGAACGGCCACAGGGACGGCGCGGTCGTCCCGAGAATCGTCAGGATATCGTTAAGCTGCCCCGCAAGGCCGCGAATATAGGTGGTCATCGGCTACCTCCGTTATAGGTTGCTCGGCGGCAAGCGGGGATGCCGACCGCCGCCGAACTCGCCCGAATCGTTGTTACGACGCCTCCATGTAGGCTCCCTCTTCGAGCGGGACGTAGTAGGCATGCCATGTGATCACGCCCGTTGTGTCGTCACCCGTCTGAACTTGCTGTATTGCGTCTACCGCTGCTGGCATACCGATGATGACATCGCACGTCTTCATGAATGCCGACAGGGCTCCGGCCGCACCTATGACCGGCAAGTTGCCTGTACCGTTCAAGATGACGGCGAAATCGCCTGTCAGCCGGTAGAGCGTCCCGGTTGCATCGCCGGTGATGGTCGTTGCCGCGCAGAGGTCAACGCTATTCGTCTCTTCTTGGAGCTTGAGCGTCGTCGCGCCGCCGTCGCCGGCAGTGATGCTCTCACCCCAAAGAAGCTTGACGAGGACCCGCCCATAGACCTTGAAGATGTTCCCAT
>Ga0315293_10003643_pt1 | contig 14859 bp, 12 predicted proteins | sample YL17G13_20_MG_FD_203071 | JGI IMG/M metagenome (GOLD analysis project Ga0315293, IMG submission 203071) | Sediment microbial communities from Yellowstone Lake, YNP, Wyoming, USA - YL17G13_20 | ecosystem: Environmental > Aquatic > Freshwater > Lake > Sediment | place: USA: Wyoming | collected... | reverse complement strand
TTCAAGCGTCTGGCTGACGAGTAAGAATCAGGACATATATTACTCCCGCACTTAGAGAATCCGTCGGGTGGTGTGGGGTGGCGTAATTTATGTTTTGGAAAAGGGAGGCGAAAGCCTCCCTTTTTTATACTCCAATCTTTGCCACAGGATGATTGAAGATACTCGCCACATATCCTGCGAGAGAAGGCTCCATATTTCTGGTTAGAAGAACCATATTCTCACTTAATGTAGATGATGGTTGAACTGGTGCAGACTTATTGTTAGTTATATTATTAATGACTGCCGCTGGTGTAGAAGTCATATCTTCTTTTTCGGCAGAAGCGTCAGCAATTCTTTTAGAAGCAGAAACAACAACTTCCTCCATTTCTGGTTCTGGAGCAGCAGGTGCGACGGGCACAGGAGAAGTTGTTGGACTAGTAACCGCTGCTGGCGCTGGCATAGCCTTTGCTTCAGGAGTCCTAAAATCATATTTTTCTGGGCTAGCTTGAATTCTCTTCATAGCAGCATCATATGTTCCGCCGCGCTTGTCTGGTGTCGTGGCAATAGTATTTAAATCCTTTTGTTCTGGAGTTAGATCACGCATTTCAACTCGCTTACCATCAATTTCCCAAGCTTCTGTGTAACCATTCTCACCAAGAATTCTTTTTACACCACGTGGATTTAATACTGCGTCTGCTGCATCAGAAGCTTTATGATAATCATGCGACGCCATGGCAGTAATTCCTAACACGGTGCCGACAGTTATTCCCACGGAAGCTAGAGCAGCCACGACTTCAACTAAACCTATTCCGGCTAGGAATTCTGCAATCGCTGTAATTCCAGAACGAAATAGTGCCGTCGCAGCCCATATCTTTTCTAAGAATTTCATCACATCATCAAATATGCCGCCGGACGAATCTGAATTAATGTTTTTAATCTTCTTCAAGATTTCATCTAACGTGGCATGGATACCTTTCTTCTCTTTTAGATCCGCTTTGACAGCTTCTGCTGCGCTTTCTGTTTTTCTTGTTTTATCAGCATCTTCTTGAGATTCACTTTTAGCCACATTAATGGCAGCAGGAACTTGCGCTAAAGGAATTGGTTCAGACTTCTTACTCTTCATAGCCTCTTTCATCAATTCTTCTGTAGTGCTTCCCTTTGCATTCTTCAGCATTTCTTCAATTTCATGCTTCTTAAATCCTAAAGCTTGGAGACCTGCCTTAGCATCTTCATGATGCGGATCAGCAGGAATCGCGGTTTCCTTAGGATCAAGGGTTCTACTTGATTTGAGTTGTTTGATGGATGCTTCTATAGACACCAACTTCTTCATTATGTTCTTATATTTGTTACCTGAGATTTCTTCTCCAGGAATCTTCCATGATCTATCAGTACTACCATATGTAGAAGTTTTGGTTCCTGTAAGTGATTCTCTGTCCTTTTCTAAATCAATCAATTTCTGTGCGTTACTTTCATCACCTTTTTTACTACGAATCATATTAGCAATGCCGCCGCCAAGTTTTTGACCAAATAACCATCCTAGAACTTTATGCTTTGCTGCTCCACCTACACCAAGCTCCAGTTTGGAACGCAATTTATCGCGTTGCTTATCAAAACCTGCCATTGCCTTCAATTTATCTTTAGCTTGACCTTTTGCGTCCTCTAAAGATAAGGTTGGGTCTTTTGACTTGAGCCTGAGCGCAAGATTCAATAGTGCTGATCCAGATGCTGTATTCTTAGCCATTAACTTCTACCACGTTTCCTTGCTGCGCGATTAGCAGATTGTTTGAGTTTAATCTTTTCATTTTCTTCTTCAACTTTCTTTGTTATCATTCCAACGTAAAGATCCTTTTCCCACGGAATCATATTTTCAAATTCATCCACACTAATTTTATGATGATACAATAATGCAAAGTTCAAATTATAATATGCTGCCAAGCTTCCTTTGCTGAAGCTTAGATAAAAAAATCGGAGAGACCCTCTAACACAAAATTGTGTTCATATTTACATTTTGGACATGTCTGTTTAGATTCGAATCTAGATTTTGGTAGATTGGTGACGAAATTTTCCAATAGCTCAAATTTATCTCCAGGAAGATTTTCAATAAATGCTAATACTTCTTCTGCAGTAGAATCCTTTGTCTCATAAACATTATCACCATCATATATGGTTTCAATGCAGGATGCCATCACATTAATTACTGAGTCAACCTCACTCCCACCAACATCAATTAATTGTTTAATGCTATTCAATGATGGATATTTCATCATCAAACCGACAGTATCTGACAACATTATCTTTTTAGAAATATTCCCATTTATTTGGGGAACTTTCAAAAGATCAACAGGGACTTCGATAACCATATTGCATGACACTTCTAATCCCACACTACCAACCTTATTGGTACATTTGAAATATAGATTCAGTATCTCTCCCATTGAGCGAGCACGAAGATTGATAAACAAGGTTTCAATGTCAGCCAAAGGTAGATCATCAACATTGATTGGGTCTAAGACACAATTGCCAATAACCTGTTTGATCGCTTTCAAAGTATTATCAACATCATTTGCTTCAACAGCCATCAACATGATCTTCTGTTCTTTTACCAAGAATGGTCTAAATCTAATTGGATTGCTCTGAGATAGAAGTTGAACTTCATATATTGGATAATCAATTTTTGGGAGTTGCATAATAATTCACCTTGTAGAATGTAGTTTTACTTATGTAAGAAGCGATTGACAATATTATTCACACCATCAGGTAATGCTGGAATATGTGGAATTCTGTTTGTAAAGTTGGTGATGATATTTTCTCTAGGAACTTGTGTCAAACTACGGCGAGCAGTTACCTTAACTTCAGATAACTCATTATCATCGGTTTGATTAGAAACCCATTTCAAAAATGCAAAAGTAACTGTTAGGCGATGCACGGAATCATCTGCCCAGTTCTGACTCATTGCTGCGACGGAGATTGGCATTGCCTGAATCAATTTGACAGAGTATGTCATATTATTTTGGTTATCATATTGATTGACTAGAATATCTGATTCATAGGTCAATGTATCGGCTTCGTCTTGAGGATATCTAACTAAGCCAACATCATCACCTTCTGCTGGCACCATATAATTAATCCAACGATCAAAGAGTAATTTTTCTAACAAGTCACCAGTACAATAGAACGTAAAACTTGCATGATTGTATTGATTCATGTGTGGAATGCGTTTTGTGAACGCATGATGGCGATATTCTACCACCTGAAGATCACGACTTGGTAGTTCTGCCATTTCACACTGCAAAGATAATTCTTTTGTACCAAAGGAAGAAGTTCCTTGTATTTGTTTTGGTATAGGAATATGAACGTTGAATTTATCACTCTTACTAACTTCATTGTATTTACTGAAGTGCTGTCTGAATGTATTGATGTCTAAATTGCTGCGCTCACCACTATATGATCCAAAAGAACCCACAGGTGATCCTAGACCAGGAATCAATCCACTAAGTCCATTTGGTATTATACGACGAAGATCTGTGCTAACTTCCGCATCCAACTGCGCTCTAGCATTTCGTTTTGCTCTAGTATAGAGTGTGTCTAAGATACCCATTAAATTTGCTCTCTTGATTCTGCCCAAACTCTAGAAGATCCTGCCTTTGCGAAATTCTCAACAGGTAAGAAAATCGCAGTTTCCCATTTATCAGCTTCAACTTCTACCAACTTGGATTGAATGTGAGAAGCCAGATAACGTTTGACGCATGGTTTGAATTCATTATATCTTGATGCTCCATTCAAAACAGAATAACTTACTCTGAATCTAGTTGTCTCATCAAATTTATTGTTGTTCGTTAGATCATAGAGTTTATCTAGAAGATGTACTCGTAAATTAAGCGGAAGATAGTGAAAATTTACTCCAAGGAATCCATCATTGTACATCTCTATCGGTAGAACTAACGGAAATTTATCATAGTATGGGAGTTCTTCTTTCAATTTTGGATTGTAAAAGAAGAAAAACATCTTGCCGATATATGCACTCATTGTATTGCGTACAGGATCATTGATAAGAGCAGAACGACTAGCTCCACCCAATTCACGAATCTTGTCTTGCATCCAAGTGCGAGCCTCTGTAGAACGCAGACGGATACCCGTTGCATTCAAGTCCTTAGAGATTCTATCTAGTAATTTTGCCATTATAGCTTATTTATGACTTCTTTGGAAAGAGTTCTTTTTCTGTGATGACCACAAACTCCCAACCCTTGTCATCACAGTATGCCTTAGCAGCTTTCCATTTAGCCTGATTGACACCATATTCCATTACTTCACGAATGAATCTCTTAGAAAGTTTCTTTGGCTTCTCTGGCTCTATGGTCTGAGCGTATGGCTTTACTTCTATCATGCGAATGAAGGTATTTCCTGCTGCATTACGCATTTTGGCAAGAAAATCAGGAAAGTATCTGTGAATTTTTTGATCTATAGGAGATCTATAAGCTATATTCATCTCCTCAGATCCCCAATTCAATACATCATCCCATTCATCTAACTTGACCATGAGATTGCGCTCCCATAGAGAGCGATACACTATATTAGTCGGATCCCCTAGATATTTCGCAGGGTTCTTCGGAGAGAATTTACCACTATAAGCCATTTCTGATAGAACCCCTAAATATTACATTCACACCGAGGGTATTTATCCAATGTCATGGATCCCAAAAATTAATCTAATTCCAACCGCAGTTGCTAAACTGCGTGGTCAAGGAGCACTTGCGGACTTGGATAAGAACAAATATAGTTTTGAGAGTCTTAAGTATCCACAAGAAGTTGGCACTAATGAAGTACCACATTTTGTTCTTTTCAATATCAATGTTGCTGAACATTCCCGATATATTGCCGCTGGTGGTGGCAAAGTAGAAACTGTTCAATCTGCCTCGCAAGACAATTATGATCTAAGGAATGGAAATGGCGTTAAGGGGATTTTTACTCCCGATAAAAGTACAGCTACCAATGCTGGACTCGCTGGCGCTGCACTGGGTGGAGTGCAGGCGCTGGGCGAGGGCAAATCCGTGGTGGCTGGCGGTGCTGTAGGAGGCATACAAGCTGTCGGGTCCGTGGTGGCTGGCGGTGCTGTAGCTGCTAATTTGAGACCAAAAACTCTTAGAATAAAGAAATCTATTTCAATTTATATGCCAGATACTGTCATCAGTAGTTATGATCATGATTGGCAAGGTGTCAGTTTAACTGAGGCAATTGGTAAAGGATCTCAATATGCAGCACTCGGCGCAGGTGGTAAATCACTTGGATCAAGACTTTACAATGCTGTAGATCTAAAATCTTTGGAGGCAACCAAGCAAAACTTAAGTAATTTTGATGCATCATATAATTCAGCGCAGGATGCAGAAACTCTTGGTTTTGCTACGGAAATTTTGGGTATTACAGGACCAGGATTTACTGATCTAGCTCTAAAGAGCGTGAATACAGCCATAAATCCTTTGGTAGAACTAGTATTCAAGGGAACGGCGAATAGAGGATATGTTTTTGAATTCCAATTTCAACCACGTTCGGCAAAAGAATCTACTATCATTCAAGAAATCATTCGTACATTTAGAACATATGCCGCACCTGAAATTAGTAGTGAGGGTGGTGGAAGATATTTTATTCCACCTTCATCATTTGATATCAAGTTCTATTTCAAAAATGTCGAGAATGAGAATATTGCCAAGATCTCTACTTGTGTTCTAACAAATATAGCAGTGAACTATTCAGGAGCTGGCGCATATGCAACATTCACTGATGGTCAACCAGTTCAAATCAACCTTATGTTAACATTCAAGGAAACGGATGTTATTACACGCGAGCTAATAGACAACTTTGGATACTAACTAACATGGAATACTTCCAAAATTTTCCCAATATCCTCTATACATTTGATCCTAACAAGACTGAATATACTACGGTAAAGAACATCTTTGCTCGCGTCAAAGTTATAGATGATATTCTCCAAAACTCATTAATCTACTATCAATATAATGTAAAAGATGAGGATAATGCACAAATAATTGCCGATAAGTATTATGGAGAAACAAAACGCCATTGGATCGTATTCTTTGCGAATAGAGTGGTTGATCCATATTTTGATATGCCTTTAAATCAAAGAGATCTAGAAAATAATATCATATCTAATTACACAACACTTGCTAATGCTCAAGCAGGACTTCATCACGTAGAACAAAGAACTGTGGTTGTAACTTCGTTTAGTGGTGGTTCAAATACACAAACGTATGTCTCTACTCTAAATTCACCATTCACGTATAATTTCACTCTTGGTCAGGTGGTTGCTCAAACATTACCAACAGTGAGTAATCCGGTTCTGCCTGTCAGTAATACCACTGTTACGTTGTCTGATGGTTCTATTGTAACTACTAATACTGCTCTATATGCGGTGAACAATTATGATAATGCTGTCACTATAAATGAGAGTAAGCGCAAGATACAGTTGTTAGACAGGGTCTATGTATCACAAGTAGAAGCAGAATTGACAAGTTTGTTGTTGGACTAATATGTCTGAAAATTCCCTACCAAGCACCAGTACATACAAACTTTCAGCATTAACTATCGTCACCAGCACAGGTGACACCATTAATGTCAAGAAGATTATGCTGGAATTAAATTTGTATGAAGATATCTATTCACCAATTATGACTGGTGATGTTACTTTGGGTGATGCTGCTGACATTGTTTCTTCATTTAAACTCCATGGAAACGAGTACATTTTAATAGATGTAGATAAACCTAGTTTAGATAAGCCCATTCGTAGGACGTTTCGTATCTACAAAATTTCCAATAGAACTTTTGTTACCAATGCTCTACAGAACTACACATTGCATTTTTGTTCAGAAGAACTGATTTTATCTACGCAGACTGTTTTGAGTAAATCATTCAAAGGATTAAGAATAGATCAAATGGTTAAGAATATTCTTACCAATACTCTAAAAGTAAATCCTAAGAAGATGAAAGATGGTATCTTTACTGAGACAACTGGTCAATTTGATATTATCGTTCCACGTATGCAACCATTAGAAGCAATTCAATGGTTGTCTCCTAGAGCATACAAAGACAAACAAAATCTATTTTTCTTCTATGAGAATAGAGATGGATTCAATTTTACCTCATTAGAAAATCTCATAAGTAAACCAGCATATGATACATATAGTAGATCTGTAAAAATCAGCACTGAAGTCCCGGAAAATCAAAACTCATTCAACTTTATTAGTATAGTCGAGGATTTCGACATCATAAAGGCAATGAGGAATGGTAGCTTTTCTTCTACACTTATGGTACTAGATTTGGTGACTAGAAAACTTGGTACATATAACTACAATGCTACGCAGATACCAAAGGCTAGTTTATTGAATAAGCAAATTCCTACCAATGACTTGAAGAACCGTCTTGGAAATAGTCTTTATACATCTAAAGAAAATATGTTCAAATTTATTACATCAAAAGATTCAGATCCTACATCCAATCCTGCTGATATCAAAAATTGGTTGCCGCAAACGGCTACTAGACTTGGTTTGCTTAATACATTCAAAGTTGTTATCTCCATTCCTGGCGATATTATGGTCAAGGCTGGCGCGGTAGTTAATCTAATTATCCCCAGAATGTTAGTACAAGATGATAAAACTATCAATGATCCTATGAGAACTGGTAAATATTTTGTGTCTAGTGTTCACCATCAATTTACTCAAGACATTGCCGCTACGGTATTAGAATTGCTTTCTGATAGTGTTGGTGCAGATTTACCTGGTGCTGCTCAGAGTTCTCAAACAATTTCTAATATCATCAAACTATAATGTCATCATTAGATAAAAATTTCCTTGGTATGGATGGATTCATCTGGTTCTTCGGCGTTGTCGAAGACCGCCAAGACCCATTGGGTTTGGGTAGAGTTAAAGTCCGTATATATGGTTGGCATTCAGAATCACTTACAGACATTCCATCTGAGAGTCTACCTTGGGCACATGTTGTTCATTCCAACAATGATCGTGCATTTGCTACGCCAAGAGAAGCAGATTTAGTAATTGGATTTTTCGCAGATGGGAGAAATGGACAGGCACCAATCATTCTTGGTATAGTTCCTGGATATTTCACTAGCAAGCCAGATACAGGTTCAGGCTTTCATGATCTAAGAACTAAGGAAACTCTAAAGCTTTCCCCAAAGCATCCAATCAAGCGCACATATAATAAGGATGGCTCTGGTATTGTCATTGAAGAAGCTAACACTGCTAGCAATACTGTTCTGGAATCTCTACGTCATCCAAACTCAGATGAATTTGATAAGGAAAGTATCTCTGGTGTCGCTCGCTATGAGAATCTGGCTAATACTGTTATCAAGGCACGTAAGACCAATCTAGACAAAGATGTGATCACCGCAAATGGTGTTCAGTGGTCTGAACCATATCCTGCTTATAATCCTCTCTATCCATATAATCAAGCCAATGAAACAGAATCTGGACATATCTTTGAACTAGATGATACTCCGAAACATGAACGAATTCATTTAGCTCATCGTTCAGGATCATATGTTGAATGGTTTCCTACCGGAACAAAAGTTGAGAAGGTCACCAAATCTAACTACAGCATAGTCATGGCAGATGATCATTTGCATGTCATGGGCAAAGTAATGATCACCATAGACAATGATGCTCTGATTAAAGTAAAGGGCGATGTAATTTTAGAGGCAGGCAATAATCTATCTGCTAATGTTGCAGGCTCTATGAATTTCTCCGTTGGTGAAAATCTAAACATCAAGAGCAAGAATCTCAATTTAGACGTTGCAACTGATATTACACTTGTGTCACAATCGGTTCATCTAGCAGGACAGAGCGTAGATATTACATCAGCAGACACGAAGATTGCTTCTTCTGGAGATCTAAATCTATCCGCTGGCGGCGCTGGAAACTTCCAGTCTGGTTCCGATATGAATCTTTTGGCTGGCGGCGGCTCCAAGCTCACAGGCTCCGGAGTAGATATTAATGGTGGTTCTTCTGTCAAAATACAGGGTTCAGATGTTGCTATCAAGAAGGGTGCTGCCAGTGCCTCCGGAGCGTCCTCTGCAGCGGCAGGAACGGCGACAGGATTGCCTGCTGCCGCTGGTAAAGCCACAAAGACCACCGGAGAGGCGGCAGCAGAGACGGTTCCGGTCCCATTAAAATCTGTGCTGATAGATTTCGATCCAGAAACGGCTGTGGCATACAAACAACAGCAATTTTTGGTGGACAAGGGTGATGGAACTCTTACAACTCCTGATGCGCCTGCTTCAAATACTTCAAACACATCGAATACTTCTTCGAACAATTCATCGAGTGCCTGCGGATTTGATCCATTAACACATACCTTTCTATCGGATCCATCTTCTTGGGCAATCAGCGATAATGGTCTTTCTTTCATCAAACGTAAAGAGGGTTTCGCAAAAGTTGTCAAGGCAGATACTGTTGCCGCATATCCAGATCCTCCAGGGTCTGCAACAACGTTTGCTATCGGCTATGGAACCACTGGACCAGCTGTTGACCAGACAATTACAATTGGAACATTGATCTCTCGTGCTACTGCCGAAGAGTATCTGCGCTATGCTATCAACAAGAAATTTCTGCCAAAGCTTCGTCAGACTATTTCTGTGCCATTGACTCAAAATATGATTGACGCATGTTTGTCTTTCATGTATAACATTGGAGAAGATGGTTTCTCAGGGAGCACCATGAGAAAGCGCATCAACGAGAAGAATTGGTGTGCAGCTGCTGATGCGATGCTCGCTTGGAAGTTTGTTGATAAGGTTCCTAATGCCAGTTTGTTAGCGCGCAGACGAGATGAACGAGCATTGTTCTTGACGTAACATAAATAAGCACAAGCATAACCATAAGTAGACAAAATGGCTTTAACCACCAGAACATATTCAGACTTTGATGTTTCATTCAGAGCTCATCCGATAACGAAAGATCTTGTTAAAAAGACAGGTGCTAATGCTGTTGTGCAAGCTATCATTAATCTAGTTCAGATCAATAATTACGAAAAGCCTTTCCACCCAGAGATCGGCGGCAACCTTCGTAAACTACTTTTTGAACCAGTTGATAACATAACGTCAAATTTAATAGCTCAAGAAATTAGACTTACCATAGCGAATTTCGAACCAAGAGCTACTGTGTTGGGAGTATATGTTCAAAGCAATGTTCAAGAAACAGGGTATGATGTCACGATAGAATTTTCTATATTGACTCTACCAACACCAATTACCATTTCCGTCTTTCTAGAGAGACTAAGATAAAATGTCAGCCAATAGCAAAGTAAATTTAACAAATATAGATTTCGACTCACTAAAGTCAAGTCTAAAAACTTTCATGAAATCACAGTCTCAATTTTCAGACTTTGATTTTGAAGGTGCTGGTATCAATATCATATTAGATCTTTTGGCATATAATACCCATTATAATGCTTTCTATCTGAATATGGTCGCCAATGAAATGTTTTTGGATACAGCAGTTCTTCGTCAGTCTGTTGTTTCTCATGCTAAGTCTTTAGGATATACACCACTATCTTCTGTTGCATCACAAGCTACTGTTAATGTAACTATCACCAAAGCTAATAGTGATCCTACAGTTTTGCTGACGATGCCGCGCTTTTCTAGTTTCTCATCTGATTCTCTTGATGGAGTTTCTTATAATTTCGTAACGCTTGATAATATCATAGCTAATGCAAGTGGTAATACCTTTGCTTTCAATAATGTAATTATCAAAGAAGGTTCTCCAACAGTCAAGACATTTATTCAGGATGGGGCTACTAATTCTAAACAAATATTTGATTTGGTTGATGCTGGGATTGATACTTCTACAATTCAAGTGATTGTCCAGAAGTCCCTGACTAACATTCTACAAACACGCTTTACATTAGCCACTGATAGCACTGTAGTTAATGCTACATCAAATGTATATTTCCTACAAGAAGGAACTAATGGAAATTATCAAATATACTTTGGTGATGGTGTTATTGGTAGTGCTCTAGAGGATGGTAATATTGTTATTATTAGCTATATCACCACCAATGCTGATGCTGCAAATTCTTTACAGACATTCAAACTAAAGAGCAGTTTGCTCTCTAGTTCTACTTCTAATGTATCAACAGTAGCTATATCCGCAGGTGGAAGTGCCGCTGAAGATATTAGTAGCATTAAATTTAATGCACCAAAATCATATATTGCACAGAATCGTGCAGTGACTAAGAATGACTACATTGCTTTGATCAATCAGAAGTATCCATATTTTGATGCAGTGACTATTTGGGGTGGAGAAGAAGAACTTCCACCAGTTTATGGCAAGGTCTTTATTTCTGGCAAACCAAAGAATGGTTATGCTGTAACAGAATCTCAAAAACTATATATCATTAACAATATAATCAAACCAATTTCAGTTCTAACGGTTACTCCAGAATTTGTAGACGTAGATTATAATTATATTCTTCTATCTATAAATGCTGAATACGATTCAAAGCAGACAACGAGATCTGAAGGAGAAATCAAGACTCTGATTTCTTCTGCCGTGAATAACCATGCTAATTTAAATCTAAACACTTTCAATTCAGAATTCCGTTTGTCACGACTTTTAAGATCAGTAGACGATTCAGAAGCTTCTATTCTATCTTCTACTGCAAGTGTTTTCATAGAAAAACAATTTGTTCCTAGTATTACTTCATCACAAACATATACCCTAACATATGGAATTCCTCTGAAGCGTGGAACTACAACAGATAAACTCTATAGCACTCCATCATTTAGTATTCTGGATAATGGCGGTGTTACTCGTTCAGCCTTTATTGAAGAGACTCCAGAAAGCTTCTCTGGACTAGAAGAAGTGAAAATTGCAACATCTGGCACAGGTTACATTACCGCTCCTGCTCTAACAATTACTGGAGATGGTATAGGTGCAAATGCTTATGCTATTATTGTAAATGGTAAAGTGGCTTCTATTGTTATTGATAATCCAGGTTCTGAATACACGACAGCAACAATCAAAGCAACAGGTGGTGGCGGCTCTGGAGCAACCTTCGTTGCAGGTCTACACGGACGTACTGGAATATTGAGAACATATTATTATGATGGTAACAACAATAAGACTATTATAGATGCTACTGCCGGGTCCATAGACTATACAAGTGGTATAATTGTTTTAACAGACTTTACTCCAACGGCAATCTCTAGTCAATACGGTATCTTGAAGCTCATTATTCAACCTGATGTTCTATCATTTGCTTCTTCAAAAGCAAATATTCTAACGATTGATCCTAATGACATCAATGCAATCACTGTTGCACTAACAAATATAAACAATTAATATGACTGAGCCGATCACTAACACTGTATCAACTTTCATTGATAGTCAGCTTCCTCAATTTATTAGGGAAGATAATCCTCGCTTTGGTGCGTTTCTCAAAGCATATTATCAATGGATGGAGACAAGCAACAATTCTGCCATCATTGGAGAATCTAAGAAACTTCTCTCATATAAAGACATAGACCGTACTACAGATGCCTTTATTCAATATTACATTAATGACTTTCTACCATATTTCCCAAATTCAACAGCATTGGATGAGAAGAAGCTTCTAAAAGCAGCAAGAGATTTCTACCAAAAGAAAGGAAGTGTAGAATCCCTTCAGTTCTTATTTCGCGTGCTTTACAATAAAGAAGCCAGTATCTATTTTCCAAAAGACAATATTCTAAAAACTTCTGATGGTAAATGGACTCAACCACAAGCTTTACGCGTGGTTCTTGATGCCGAAACATTGAATTTTGATGTGAATCAACTCGTTGGTAGATTTGGAGTTGGTTCTATTTCTAATACTTATTGTGTTATTGAATCAGCCAGTAAGACGGTTGATTCAGATCTTGGTATCACCCTAATAGAATTAATTGTGTCTGATGTTACTCAAGCATTTGCTCAATTAGAAAATTTGAATATAACTTATACTACAGCCAATGGTAGTTCTCAATTATTCAGTCAAAAGATTATTGCTGCTTTGTCTGACATAAAGATTGATCCTAATAATCGTGGAACAAAATACACAGGGTATGTTAAGGATTCTGGTGGAAATTTCACATATCTTGGTGATCCTGTTGTTATTACTGGTGGTCTTGCTTCAGGCGATGTTCAGGCACGTAAAGCAACGGCATTTGTCGGAAATGTAACTTCTGGATCTATCACTGGAGTTACTGTCCAATATGGTGGTTGTGGCTATCGTGTGTTTCCGAACACAATATCAAGAGTCGTAAATGATCCAGCTGATAACACTGGAGCAGGCGCAAATGTTATTGTGCAAGCATTTGATTCTACAAATTCTATATTTCTATTATTGAATACTGATGCAATCATATATAAACAAAATTCAACTATTAGTGCTGCAGACTACGCATTCTTAAATTTGGCATTTTCTAATGCCAATACTCCTCTACAAAATGCATTTTCATTTGCAAATGTTCAGTTTGCTGCAATCACATCAATGAATGTCATCAATGGCGGTGGTGGATATACAGCAGTACCTACTCTAAATCTCTCAACATTCTATTATTCAGATTACACTACTGACACTGCTAACACTGGCAATACTGCATTGCTAGCTAATGTATTGAGCTATATTTCTGAGCTTGGATATGTTTGTAATGTGGTTATTGGTTCCGGTGGAACAGGATATAGCAATGTGACTGATACAATTGTAGTACCATCAGCCATTGGATATAATGCTACTTTCACATTCCAAACAACAGCAAACGTTATCAGCAGTGTTACGATCACTAATAGAGGGGAAGGATATATTCAACTTCCTATAAATTTAATTATTGCTAATAGTACAAATGTTTCTAATTCCTCAGCCGGGTCTAATGCTGTTCTAACAGCGTATGGATTTGGTCAAGGTGCACAATTCAATATTGCCGTCGACAAAATTGGTTTGATTAGTGATTTCAGAATCACAAGTCGTGGATTTGATTATATTTCAACTCCAAATATATCTCTAAGAATACAAGATGTCATTATTAATACATTGCCAGCAAATACTTCATTTGTTGTAGACACTAAACTATATCAAGGAGCTAGTATAAATGCGGCAAGTTATAGCGCATACATTGACTCCTATAATGTGACTTCAGGTGTTCTTAGATTATACGACTATCAGGGAGCACTAAATGTCTTTGCTAATCTTGTTGCTACAACGCTTAATGCTAGAGTTAACATTTCTGCTACTGGAAACGTCAAAACCTATGGTGATGGTAAAGCAAAGGCTACTGCAATTTTCTTGAATGGTTTAATTAAATTCCCAGGATTCTATTTGAACACAGATGGAATGCCAAGTTCAGATATGTATCTTCAAGACTCAGATAAATATCACAACTATTCTTATGTCATTGTTGTAGAAAAGGCATTGTCAGAATACAAGAACACTTTGATGCAATTAATTCATCCGCCAGGAATGGATATGTTGGGGCAATATTCTATCATTGCTGATGAGAATATCTCACTCAACGCCGTTAGTAATATTAGTATTTCTACAAATGCTGCTGGAAATATTGGCGTTGATGGGCAATACTTTTCTAATACTGGAAATGGTAATGGTTGGTATTCTATATTGAATGCTGGTAACACACCGCTAACAACTATGAAGCCACTATCAAATAGCACATATTGGATACGCACTGCTGCTAATACTCTAATAGTTAATTCTCCTACAGGAATATTAGCTCCTGATGGATCAACTTCAAATGTTGTTAGAATGACTGAGAATACTTCTCCATTAGCATTTTATGGACTATCTCACGATTGGGTGGGAGCTGAAAATCCAGTTGGGCAACAAGTAGCT
>Ga0315293_10003642_pt1 | contig 14860 bp, 6 predicted proteins | sample YL17G13_20_MG_FD_203071 | JGI IMG/M metagenome (GOLD analysis project Ga0315293, IMG submission 203071) | Sediment microbial communities from Yellowstone Lake, YNP, Wyoming, USA - YL17G13_20 | ecosystem: Environmental > Aquatic > Freshwater > Lake > Sediment | place: USA: Wyoming | collected... | reverse complement strand
GGCCGATCATCTCCTTGGGCTTTTCAATGCCGAAGATGTCGAGGATCGTCGCGGTCAGATCGTAGAGGGCCGGGGATTCCGCCTGGATCTTCCGGTTGGTGACCAGGACGCCGGGGATGACCTCAGCTGCGGACATATGGTCGCCGCTCCACTTCTGCGTGTTGTCCTCCAGGACCTCCTTCGGGAAGCCGCCGAGGGGCGAGCTCCAGGAGATGCGATAGCCGCGGTTAAAACCCATAATGATGTCGGGCCCCGTTTCCACGTAAGGCCCCTGGTAAACGTCCTTAGAGACATAGGCTTTGAAGACCACCTTTTCTCCGGTCTTCGGGTCCGTGACCTGCTCGAGCTTCCGGGCAATCTCCCGGACGAGGTTGTCTTTTTCCGGACCGGCGGAGACGATGCCCTCTTTCTCCCGGCCCCTCTGGTTGATGTAGAGGCCGTTCAGGCCGATGCCGTAGGCCCGGCTCCGCGACCAGTCCGAGTTCTCGAAGAGGGAGCTGTCCGCTTGTTTGGCCTCGTTGATGAGCCGGTGGTAGCCGTTCTCCTTGAGCCAAGTGTTGAGGTTGAAACCCCGCCGGAAGGAGTTGAAGCCATGATCGGACATGACCATGAGGGTCGTGTCCTTGTCCATCTTTTCCATGGTCCCGGCCAGGACCTTGTCCATGTCGGCGTATATCGATTTGATGACGTTCCCGAACCTTTCCGCGAGCTTCGCGTCGTAGGCCGGATGCTCGGGCTCAAAGAGCCGCCAGAACATGTGCTGGCGCTGGTCGGTGGAGGAGATATAAAAGAAGAGGAGCCCGGAGTCGAAACGCCCCAACTCGTAGTCATACATGTCCAGGCTTTCGCGGAGGACCCTGTCGTCCATCTCCAGGAACTCCGCGTCATCCAGAATGCCGTTGTCCAGGGCGCTCGTGTCCGCGGGCAGTCCCTTGGTGAAATACGGCCCGAACCTCTTTTCGAGTTCTTCGGCATAGGATCCGGGCGTCGAAATGGGCAGGGCCGGGTTGCCCGGATCGATGTTGACCGGGCTGATATAGAGTTTGAACTTCGGCCGGACCTCCTTGAGGTAGAACAGGCAGATTCCGCCGACGCTCTGGGTCGGGATGAGGCCGAAGCTCACTCTCTTCCAGCCGCTCCATTCCCCCTCCTTAAGGATGAACTCCTGGTCCTGGATGACGATCTTGGCGACCGGGTTCCTGGGATCGATGTGGACCCTGAAGTCGACGGACGTCTCGGGACCGCCCTCCCGGAAGCTGTTGTCCGGCCCCGGCAGTTTGGCCTCGACCCGGTTGCCGATGACGTAGATCTCGTGGACGCGGCCGCCGCCTCCGGCTTCCGAGGAGATCTGCCTGGATTCATTGGTGTAGTAATTGAAGATGCCGTAGGACCCCTTGAGGTCGGGGGTCCCCATTCCGGAGAGGGTCCTCTGCTTCGTCTCTACGGGCGGGTAGTTGGAGGGGATCTTGAAGATGGTCGCCGGGATGTCGTTCTCCTCGAGGATCTGCCAGAAGGCCTTGCCCTTGCGGAGGTTCTTGACGCTTCCGCCGGACAAGGGGAAGATGATCGTCCCGAGCCTGACCGTCTTCTTCGCTCCCTCCGTAGCCGACGCCGAGAAGGTCGGGATATAGGTCTGGGTATCCCTGTGGATGAAGTCGAAGATGCCGTGCCCCCCGGGGTTTGTCCCGGCGATGAAGTTTGACCAGGCCACGGGGCTCTGGGGCGGGATGCTCGTTTGGAGGGTGCTGAGACCTCCCTGGGCGGCGAGTTTCTTGAAGGCGGGGAGCTTTCCCTGGTCCATCCAGACCCGGACGAGGTGGGGGTCCAGACCGTCGAAGCCGAGGACGATGACTTTGCGGGCTGTGGCCCTCTTGCCGGCTGCCCGGATCAGGGGTGTACGGCTCCCGCCGAGGGCGAGCGCGGAGGCGGTCCCCAAGCCTATCTTCATGAATTCTCTGCGGTCCATCATGTTCTTTTTCCTGTCGTTTGAAAGGGGTCGGCGACGTCGATCAGGGGCTTCCCGTCCATGTGGGCCGGAGGCTTCAGCCCGAAAAGCTCGAGCACGGTGGGGGCAATGTCCATGATGGACGGGCTCGTCTCCTTCAGCCTGAGACTTGAGAACAGGACCCCCGGAACGATCTTGGGGTCGATGCAGTGGTCGCCGCTCCAGGCCTTGATGTTGTCCTCGAAGATGACGTCGTTCACTTTTCCGGTGACCGAATCCCAGGAAGCCCGGTAGCCTTCGGCGTAGCCGATGATGAGATCGGGCGCGTTTCCCTTGTAGGGGCCCGCATAGATCTTATCGGTGTCATAAGCCTGGTTGACGGCCGTGGCGTTCTTCTCGCCGTCCTTGAGTCCGCTGAGCTTTCTGACCAGCTCGTCCTTGAGGGCCCCGGCCTCCCCGCCCGGAGCCACCGTGCCCTTGGCCTCGCGTCCCTTGAGGTTGAGGTAGAGCCCGCCGAGCCCAAGGGCATACGCCCTGGTCCTCTCCCAATCGACGTCTTTGAACCACTCGCCGCTTTCGCTCTTCCCGTCCTTGAGGGCGAGATAACCGTTCTTCCAGAGCCAGGAATTGATGTTGACCCCGCGGCGGAACGACTTGAAGCCGTGGTCGGACATGACGAAGAGGACGCTCCTCGAATCGAGCTTCGCCTGGACGCGGCCCACGAGGTCGTCCATCCGGGTGTAGAGGTCCTCGATGACTTTGGGGCTCATGGCGTTCTGGCCGGACCTCAAAGCGGGGTGGCCCTTGTCGAGGTAGCGCATGAACATATGCTGGATGCTGTCCGTCGTCTCGAAAACACAGCAGACGAGACCCCTCCGAGTGTTCTCCATGGCCTTGAAGACCATGCCCTCCCACTCCATGTGGTTGGCGTAGGTCAACTCCAGGAAGGCTTGCTCGCTGAGGACACCCTCGTTGAGCGCCCATGTATCGTTGGCCTCGCCCAAGGTGATGAAGCTCCCCAGGAGCTTGGCGAGGTAAACGGAGTAGATGAAAGGGTGGGAGATCGGCAGGGCCGGTTTCTCCGGGTCGATGTTGAGCGGCGTGATGTACATTTCGAAGTGCGGTTTGACCTGGGAAACGTAGAACTTGCAGATGGCCCGGATCTTCAACCCCAGCCCCGGCTTAAAGGCGATCCGGGTCCAGGGGGAGAAGGTGTTCTTCTTCAGGACGATCCTTTGGCCGGAGACCTCGATGACGGCCTCCTCGCTCTTGGCGTCGACCGTGATGGCCATGGGCAGGCGGATCTCTTCGGCCTTCTTGAGAAGCGAATTCTCCGGCCCGGAGATGTAAGTCTCGATCCGGCCGTCTGTGAAGGTGACGGGAATGTTCTGCCCGCCCTCCTTCCTTTCAAGCCTCGCCTTGTCCGTTGTATAGAAGGAGAACGTCCCCTGACTTCCTTTCAGATCTGGGGCACACATGCCCGAGAGGAGGTGCCCCTTGAACTTCTCCGGAGGGAAGGTGATGGGCACGCGGAGGACCGTGCTGAAGATGCCTTTTTCTCCCAGGATCTTCCAGAACGGGACGCTCTTGCGCATCCCGCGGATCTCGGGCTTGGACAACGGGATATTATATTTCCCCATGGACAGGACCCTCTTGGGGTTTCCGATGCGGGCCGACGAAAGGTCGGGAAGGTAGGTCCGAGGGTCGCGGCTCAAGAAATCGAAGATATTGTGTTTGGAGGGCTCGGAGCCTGTCATGAAGGACGACCAGGCCACCGGCGAGATGGAGGGGACCGTCGTCCGGAGCCTGGCGTAGGTCCCTTCCTTCTTAAGCCCGGCCAGGTTAGGGAGCTTCCCTTCAGCCATGAACCTCTCGGCCAGGGACGGCTCCATACCGTCAAGCCCCAGGATGACGACCCTGTTGACCTTGCTCGTTTTGTAGGCCCGTTGTCCCCGAATGGTCTTCCAAATGAACCGGAACGGCCAGGACAGGAACGAAAAGAGGGCCAGGAAGAAGGTGAGAAACAGGACCAGGAACGAAGAAAGGAATGCAAAACCGGCGCCCGGCCCGATGTAGGCCATGAGCGGGGCGGCCGAGGCCAGGACGAGGAGGGTGATCAGGACAAGATGTCTTTTGGCTTTGAAAGTTTTGTCGTTCATGAATAATTCTTCAGGATGATCCCGGCGAGGTCCTGGATGGCCAGGTCCTTTCCCACCTCGGAGTCCGCCAAGAACAGGGCGTCGTCCCAGGTGTGCATACCCTGGAGGTCCGAGCGGCCGAAGATCTCCTTTTTCTTGACCGAACCTTTCATGTCGAACCCACGCTCCCCGAGGACGATGAGGTCCGGCCCTTTGGAGGCGTAAGGTCCGGAATACACGTCCTCGGCCATGAAGACCTTCCGGACGACTTTCTTGCCTTTATATTCCAACTTTTCGAGTTTCCCGGCGATCTCCGTCTTGAGGTCTTTCTTCTCGGAAGCGTCCACGGAACCCGAGGGGAACTTCTTCCGAAGGTTCAAGTAGACGCGGTTGGGGTCCAGGGCGAAAGCCTTTGTTTCGGCGGCAGCGATATTTTCCAAACCCGCGGGGGACGGGGTCGTGAACTTGAGATAGCCTTCCTGCTCGAGCCAGGCGTTGAGGTAGACTTCCTGTTCGATGCCGCAGAAACCATGGTCGGACAGGATGTAAAGCCCTTCCTCGCTGCCGGTCATCTTGCGGTAGGAGGTGAAGATCTTCTCGATGATCCGGTCCACTTGCCGGTAATAATCCAGGAAGGCCGGATGATAGGTGTGGGTGGTGTCTTCATAGGCGTTCCAGAGGAAATGGTGGAGCCGGTCGGTCCCGGTGATGACGAACTCGAAGTAGTCCCATTCCTCGTTCCAGAAGAAGTTGAGGGCCTTCTGGCGGCCGGCCATGGTTTTGGCCAGCTCCTGCCAGAGGAACTCGGGGCTCTCCCGGGACTTTAAGGTATCGATGTCGATCTGGTAGCCCATCTGCTCCAGAGCGGTCCGGTAGGCGGGGGGATAGACAGCTTTGGCCATGTCGAGGGCCACGAAACCGGAGACCAGGATGCCGTTGAGCTTCCGGGCGGGGTAGGTCGACGGCTGGTTGATGATGATGCTCTTTTTCCCCTTCTCACCGAGGACATCCCAGAACGTCCTGGTCTTGATGTCCAGGGAATTTGGGAAGCGGACCTCGTAGGAGTCCGGCTTGAAATCGGTGAAGCCGAAGATACCGTGAGCCCCCGAGTCTTTCCCGGTCATGAAGTTCGTCCAGGAGACAGCCGAGATCTCGGGGAGGCTGGCCTTCATCCGGTGGAGGTGTCCGGAATCGATGAGCCTGGCCGCCGTGGACATGACACCCTTGCCGGCCAGGTCCAGGAGCATTGTGTAGGGCACTCCGTCCAGCCCGATGACGCAGGCGCGATTTCTCTTCTTATTCTTAAAGATGGACATAAAGGCCAATTATTATACCCCGATGCCGGTTATTGTCAATCGTACGCTGAACTCGCTAAATTGACAACGCCGGATGAGGTTGCTAAAGTGATACCTTCAAAAGACACAAGGAGTCCTAGCTTTCTCATGAACATCGACGGATTGTTGAGAGCCCTCGAATCCGGATACCGGGACAAGACCCCGAAGAGCCTCGAGATCTACCGCCGGGCGGAGAAGGTCATGGTCAAAGGGGGAAGCCATACGCTTCGCCTCTGGCAGCCTTATCCTTTCTTCATCGCCGGGGCGGCGGGGGCCGAAGTTTTGGACGCCGACGGGAACTCCTACATCGATTACTGGCAAGGCCATTACGCCAACATCCTCGGACACAATCCGGAGGTCATCCGTAAGGAGCTCGGCGAGCAGATCGGAAAGGGAGCTCTTCAGACCGGTTTCGAAGCACAGCCGCAGATCGAGCTGGCCGAGACCCTGCTTCACCAGCTCGGCCTAAAAGGATACAAGGTCCGCTTCACCACGAGCGGCACCCTGGCCACCATGTATTCGGTGATGCTGGCCAAAGCCCACACGGGCCGGGAATGCGTCCTCAAGGTCGGGGGCGGCTGGCACGGCGCTTCACCCTGCCTCCTCAAAGGCGTGAAATACCACGCCGGAGTGGGGTTCGAATGCGGCGAATCAGCCGGCGTTTCCGCTGAGATCCTGAAGGAGACCTTGATCACCCGCTTCGATGACGGCGACGACCTCGCCCGGATCCTCAGGGAAAAGGGGAAGGACATCGCCTGCTTCATCCTGGAGCCGTTTGTCGGGGTAGGCGGCTTCCTCCCGGCCTCGCGCGAATACCTGGAGCTGGCCCGCCGGCTGACGGAAGAGCATGGGGTCGTCCTCATCTTCGACGAGATCATTTCCGGATTCCGGTTCTGCCCCTCGGGGGTTCAGACGCTCTATGGGGTCAGGCCCGACCTGGCCGCGTTCGGGAAGCTCATCGGCGGCGGGCACGCCGTTTCGGCCGTCGTCGGGAGGGATGAGATCATGGAGGAGTGCGAGGCCCCCGGCCCGGGGAGGATGAAGGTCCTCTTCGAGGGCGGAACGTTCTCCGCCCACTCAGAGTACATGACGGCCGGGCTCATCATGCTCAAGCATCTCATCGAGCGCGCGGAAGAGATCTATCCGCGGCTGGGCCAGGCCGGAGAGAGGCTGAGGCGCGGGATCGAAACGGCATTCGCGGACGAAGGCATCGAGGTCCGCTGCACGGGCTACGGGAACGACGTGGTCAGACAAAGCTCCCTCTTCATGGTCAACTTTCCCCTGGCGAAGTCCGGTCTCAAGAGTCCCGAGGACATCTGGGACCCGGCGGTCTGTGCGGTCCGGCTCAGAGAGGAAGCCCTGAAACTGGCCCTTCTCGGCCGGGGGGTCCATGTTGTCCACGGAGGCGGAGCGGTGTCGACGGCCCATTCCGACGATGTCATCGGCCGCACCATCGATGCCTATAGGGAAGTCGCGAAGACGTTCAAGAAATATGTCTGATCGTCACAGCCGTGCCGTTCCCGAACCATCCTTCTCGGCGCCTTCAGAACTCGCGAGTCTGATCTATCATCTGTCCATGTCCCATCCCGTCCAAGCCACCAGCCAACACCAAACGTAAGAGAACCTAAAGAGAAGACGCACCTTAAAGGTTGCGACGAAATCAAGAATGCCGGCGAAAGCCAGCGATCACGGGCCTGCTGGGACCGGCGTTACGTCTCATGAACCTGGTCCTCTCGTGTTGGCGGGGGCGTTGAACAGAAAGATGAGCCAGGGCCGACGCGGCTCTCGACGGCCGCAACATTCACCTCACTGGGCCTGGGCGAGGAAATAATCGGACACGTTGACGTCGTACGTGTCGGGATCGAGCGCTTTCAGGATGGTCCTGAGGAACTTTTCCGTTCTCGGGTCCTTATCCGTGAGGTCCACGATTTCGCCGTCGACCTTGTTGCCCCACGCGTTGGTGATGAGCTTGACCTTCGGCCTGAGGAGATACGGCGTTTCGGGGTTGGTGTTGAAGACGATCCCGACCTCGCCCGTATCCAAGTGGACGAGCGTGCCGATCGGATAGGCCCCCATCATGTTGACGAAGGCCTTCAGGATGACCGGGTTGAACTCGGTCCCGGAGTGCTCGAGCATCAGGCTCAGGGCCTCGGCCCGCGTGAAGACTTTCTTCCGGTAGATCCTCTTGGTGGTGATGGCGTCGAAATAGTCGACGACCTTGACGATCTTGCTGAACAGGTTCGTCGTTTCCTTCTTGAAATAATGGGGGTACCCCGTGTCGTCCTCCTTGATGTGGTGCTCGAGGGCCACGTGGATGGCCCGGAGGGGAAGGCGTTTGAAATCCCTGAGCTGAATGAGTTTCTCGGCGCCCTGGCAGGTGTGCAGTTCCATGATCTCCCGCTCCTCTTCGCTCAACCGGGCCGGCTTGTTCAGGATCTCGATCGGCGTCTCGAGCTTTCCCAAGTCGTGGAAGAACGCCGCCATCCCCAGGTCAACGAGCTCGCCGCGGGTCAGGCCGAGCCTGCGGCCCAGGGCGATGGAGAGCATGCAGACGTTGACCGAGTGGTTCAGGGTGTATTCGTCGTGGTTCTTGATGTTGGTCAGGCCGCAGATGAAGGACTCGTTGTCTGCGATATGGTTGAAAATGGACTGCATGAGGCGCCGGGTCGTGTTCAGTTTGAGGTTCTCGTCCTTCTGTTCTTTCTCGAAAGTCTCCTTGAGGTGGAAGATGCTCAGGAAAAAGAGTTTGGAGGCGTTTTTCTCGAGGCTCGTGAACGTCTCGTTCGGTTGGAACTTTTCCAGGACGACATGGTCGATCCCGGCCTCACGGACCTCTCCGGCGATCTCTTCGAAGGAGACAGAGGCCTTCTTCTCCCTCTTGGCGAGCACGATCATGAACCGGATGAGCTCGTCTCTGGTCAAGCCGCTGAGGAAGCTCATCGCGCCGATCTCCCTCTTCCTGAACTCCTCCAGGACGAACTTGAAGATGGCGTAGTTGGAGAGGACGAACTTGACTCTGAACCCGTTGAAGAAGATGGCGCCCTGTCGGACCTTGAACGCGGCCTCGTCCTCGGCGGCGGTCACGTCCCTGATCCCTTCGAACAGCAGTTTGGCCTGCTCTTGAAGCATGTCGTTGTTGGACTCGTAGAGCTTGGAGATCTTGAGGACGATGTGGAGGCGAATGAGAAGATCGACGGCGGTCTTCTGCATCGTTTTGACGTCCTTGCGGTCGCGATGGGCGTTCGATCCCTCGGCGTTCCCGGCGTTCTCGTTCACGTCCTCTCCTCATGCCCGGCCGTCGCGGGAGCCGAGGCCATCCGGACAAGGGCCCCGGAACAGGCCTCTCGGATCTTCGTCCGGCGGAACGTCGTCCCGCGGCGAAGGACTTCCACGGCCGTCGTTGTGGCCATGCTTTCCAGGCCTGAAACGGCGCACAAGCGCATCTCGATCCGGCCGGCCGACGGCAGGAATCCCGGTCTTTCGAGGAGCGTCTTCAGGAAGCGGAAGGCGTCGTCGGTCCGCGACCTTCCCAGAAAGTTGATGATGGCCTGCTTCTCCGCGAGGCCTTTCTTTCGGAAGGACCTCGTCGAAGCGTCCCGGATGATGGCCAGGATCCGGGACGTGTCCCCATGGTATTTCAGTTTCAAGGCGGCCTGGATCCGCAGTTCTTCGTCACGGTCCTTGAGGAAACCGGCCAGGATTTTGTCGGCCATCTCGTCCTCGATGCGCCCGAGGGCGTGGACGGCCTCTATGCGGATGTCCCTGTTCTGGAAGCTCAGGAACGTCGCCAAGTGTTGGGCCGCCTTCCGGTCGTGGCCCTCATCCAGGAGCCGGATGATCTCCTTGGACAGGTCGGGTCTGGAATCGTCGGCCAGGCTGACTAATGGACCGAGGTCCTTAAGCTCGAGGCCTTTGAGAAAGCCGAGGACCTTCACCCGGAACTCCGGCACGGGATAGGTCTCGTAGATCTCCGCCGCCAGCGGCAAAGCCTGGTCCCCCAGGAGCCTGAGGTATTCGAAAAAGGCGGCCACGTCCACGGACGGATTCTTCTTGAACATTTCTTTCACGGCGGCCGTGGTCTTTTCTCCGGTGACCTTCTTCAGAAAGTCTTCCAGAGGTCCGGCCTTATCCGGGTGGCGCTCGGAAAGAAACTCCCTGAGCTCCTGGATCTTGTGGATGATCAGGATCGGGACCTGGAAATTTCCGCTCTGGAGCTGGTCGACATGGTAATCCAGCATGACGTCCAGGTTCGACTGGAACCGGGACATGTCCCTCTCCAGGTAGACGAGCTCGATCATGAGGTTCAGGAACTCCTCCTCGGGCGAGATCGTCCGATTGGCGTGGATGAGGGTATTGATCGCATCGACCTCGCGATCGCTGAGCGTGGCGTCGTGGGCCGCCGCGGCCCGCTTGGGAACGGCCCCATCGCCGCCCGGCTCCTTTTGGCCGGCCATTTCAAGCAGCATCTCTTCCTCGTCCTCGCGGTCCTCCCTGGAGATATCGATCCTCCCCGTGCTGAACCGGGAGGTGTCCACCTTGATGTCGACGACCTTGGCGGCCAGCTCCGCCGGCAGGATGGGCGCCCCCGCCTTGGCCTGCCGTTCCACGCGCTCTTCGAGGATCTTGTTCTCCAGATAATCATCGGGAGCGTAATACTGGATGTTCGCCAGGTCCTTTTCCCATAGGGCGGTGACGATATCCGCCTCTTCCGGCGGCTTGCGCGATTCGCGCTTGATGAGCTCGAGGAGATCGGTGATCTCGCCTTTTTCCAAGCCCTCGTAGAAAAAAAGCTTCTGCATCCCGTCCTTGAAGAAAAAGAAGGGGAGGCTCTTGATGGAGAGCTCGTCTTTGTAGACCGGCTTCCCCATGAACGTGAAGGCAAACTCCTCGATGTCGATCTCAAGCTTCCCGTTCGACTCCAGAAACGTCTTCATTTTCTTCGTCAGGTCTTCGACGAAGTTTAGGACGGTGGCGTGCTCGATGGGGAAAATCTTCATCGCGGAGTTCGTGTTGGCCAGGGCCAGCATGATCTCGCGGACCTTCTCCACCAGCTTCGGGTCGGGGGAGAAGCTTTCGGGTTCCATGCTCATCACTAAAAATAAAGGATTTTCGGGGTTTCGTCAATCGGAAACGGACCCCTTGGAGGAGACGTCCGGGAACCGGGATTATTCTCGAAGCGGCAAGCCTTCCATCCGACGTCTGGAAATACCGCGGCAATTCCCTTATGATAGGAACCGGGAGCGGAAAGAAGCGAGACCAGATGCCCACCAAAGATGAACTCAAACTGCTGAAGAAGGAGCGGGACGCGCGTGACCGCTCCCGGACTGTCCGGGACACTTGGCAAAAGATCGACCGGGACGGCGAGAACCTCACGACAAAGGAAAAGCTGGAACGTCTTGTCAGCCTCACCCGCCAAAAGAGAGGCCCCGCCGTTAAATCCGTGCCCGCCCCCATCGAGCCGGGTCATCGCGAGCCCGTCCAGCTCTTTGAAAATCCTTATACGCTGGGGGCACGCTACGGCCAGGTCATGATCTCCCTGGGGCTCGAGATCCCGGGTAAGGCGCTCGCAAAGCTGAGCCATGACGTTGCCTTCGAAGGCCTGTCGCTCGATTCGGCCCTGTTCCTCGACCTGGAAACGACGGGGCTCGCGGGGGGGACGGGAACACTGCCCTTCCTTGTCGGCATGGGCTATTACCGGGACGGCAGGTTCAACGTGGCCCAGTACTTCCTGAGCGAGATGGGCGATGAGGGCCGGATGGTCCGCGAGCTGGGGCAATTCTTCCGGGAGATGGATTTCAAGTCCGTGGTCACCTACAACGGCAAGGCGTTCGACATGCCCCTCCTGGAGACCCGCTTCGCCCTCCAGCGGGAGCGTTTTCCGCTCGCGGGCCTGCCGCATCTTGACTTCCTCTTCTCGGCCCGCCATCTCTGGAAACACAGGTATGAGAGCTGCCGGCTCTCCCACTTGGCTCGGGAGATCGTCCGGGCGGACCGGGACGAGGATATCCCTGGCGCCGAGATTCCCATCCGGTATTTCCAATACATCCGGTCTGGGGACTTCTCCCTCATCGAACCCATCCTCTATCATAACCAGGAGGACATCCTGTCCCTCCTTGGGGTCGTCATCGAAGGCGCGCTTCTTTTCGACCGGGGCCGAAGGCCCTCTCAGGATAAGGCGGACGCCATGGACCTGGTCGGGATCGGAAGACTCTACGAAAGCGTCGGCGACTTGGAGAGGTCGGTCGAGCTTTTCGAAAAGGCCCTCGGGGGGGACTTGTCTGGCGAGGTTTCCGTCCAAGTCCGGACAAAGCTCAGCCGTCATTTCAAGAAGAACCGGGCCTGGGACAAGGCCGTCCCGCTCTGGCAGGGTGCGGCCGGCGGAGACGCGTTTTCGAGTTGCCGCGAACTGGCCATGTACTACGAACACAGGGAAAAGAATTACGAAGAGGCCATCCGGGCCGCCGAAGAGGGATTGGCCTTGGCAATGGGCGTTTCCCCGCAATACGAGCAGGACTTCCGGAAGAGGCTTGAACGCCTCAAGCACAAGGTCAGGAGACGTCAGGAAAAGCGCGAGAAATAGGCGGTGCCTGCCAGCTAAGAATTTAGCCGCAAGTTTTAGCCTGCGTCTCTATGAACCGGCAGGCTTGTCGTCGCAAGCCTTAGCATGCATCTTCTTGATAAAGCCTCAGGTTCCAGCCTGAGACTCTTCGTCGAAACTGCCGGCGTGAACTTGCGCGCCATTTGAAAAAAACGTTCCGTTGCGTTATATTAACTGCGCTTTCCGGCTTCCATATATGTGCCGGACGGACCCGTGCGCGCCCGTAGCTCAGTTGGATAGAGCGTCTGACTACGAATCAGCAGGTCGGGTGTTCAAGTCACCCCGGGCGCGCTTCCTTTTCCCCATATAAACCCAAAAATCCCTTCAATTGGATTCTACCCGTTTCTGTCAATTTCATCCTCAAAGTGGACAACGTAATGGACAACGGGATTTCGAGCTTGACAGCCCCTGGTTCGAGTGCCAGACTTTAAAAGAGGCGATGATGAAGCAATTATCCGGGTCTAGGTTGGCCGGCGAAAACCGGTGCCTATCCGCTTCGGTTGACTTCGCTCCTGTTGCTTGCTATTCTTAGCCCAGCAAAGAAAAGGGAGCCAGCAGTGGCCAGGACGTGCCCGAAGTGTCAGACTGAGAATGCCGAGACATCCCTGTTCTGTTCAGACTGCGGAACGAAATTAGAAGCGGCCAGGGAATTCTCCTTATTTCAAACAGAGACACTTCAGAGTTCCCTCAAAGAACTCAGCACAGGCTCCACCCTCGCGGGCCGGTATCAGATCATCGAAGAGCTGGGCAAAGGGGGCATGGGTCGGGTCTATAAGGTCTTCGACACAAAGATCAAAGAGAAGGTCGCCCTTAAGCTCATCAAACCTGAGGTTGCATCCGATAAAGATACGCTCGAGCGGTTCAGTAATGAGATTCGCCTGGCCCGCCGGATCGGTCACCGGAATGTCTGCAGGATGTTCGACATCGGCGAAGCGGAAGGGGCCCATTTCATCACCATGGAATATGTCCACGGCGAAGACTTGAAAAGCATGATCGAGATGTCCGGGAGCCTGAGCCTGGGCATGCTGTTGAGCGTCGGGAAACAGGTCTGCGACGGGCTGGCCGAAGCCCACAGCCTTGGAGTTATCCACCGGGACTTGAAACCCCAGAACATCATGATCGACAAGCACGGGAACGCCAAGATCATGGACTTCGGGATCGCCCGGTCGGTCAAAGACAGAGGGATGACAGGTGCGGGGGTGATGATCGGAACGCCCGAGTACATGAGCCCGGAACAGGCCGAGGCTAAAGAGGTCGACGATCGCTCGGATATCTATTCTCTGGGAGTCATCCTTTATGAAATGGCAACCAGCCACGTGCCGTTTACAGGGGAGACGGCCCTCAGCATTGCCATGAAGCACAAGGGAGAGATCCCCAAAAATCCAAAACAGCTGAACCCTCATATCCCCGACGACCTGAGCGGGGTCATCCTGAAATGCCTGGAAAAAGATAAAGAGAAGCGATATCAAAGCGCTTCTGACGTCCATTCCGAGCTTGAGAAGATCGAAAAAGGTATCCCGACCACAGAACGCGTCGTTCCCGAGAGGAAAACCATCACGTCGCGAGAGCTCACTGTTCGGCTACCATCCAAGAAGATCTGGATCCCGGCGGCGGCCGTTCTCATCGCGCTCGTCGCCTTCGCGGTCTGGCAATTCATCCCGGAGAAGGAAGGGGCGCGGCGGACGCTCGCCGTCATCGGCTTCAAGAACCAGAGCGGCGACGCCGGGCTCGACTACCTCCGGGAGGCCATCCCGCACCTCCTCATCACCAGCCTCGGGCAGTCGAAGCGCCTGAAGGTCACGTCCTGGGAGAGGATGAAAGACCTCCTCCGCAATTCCGGGATGGACGCGGCCGCGATCTTCGAGGAGGAGGCGGGTTTCGAAGCCTGCCGCAAGGAGGGCATCGAGGCCGTTGTCCTGGGGAGCTTCGTCAAGGCGGGGGAAACGTTCGCCACGGACGTCCAGGTCCTGGACGCTTCGAGCAAGCATATCCTGAAGAGCGCCTCGGCCAAGGGGGACGGCGTCGCCAGCATCCTCAAATCCCAGATCGACGAGATCAGCCGGACGATCCGCCGCGGCATCGCGCTCCCGCCCCTCAAGATCGAGGCGCCGATCCGGAAGATCATCGACCTCACCACGAGCTCCATGGAGGCCTACAATTATTATCTGAAGGCCCGCGAAGCCTCCGAAAACTTCTTTCATGCGGACGCCAGAAAATTCGCGGAGAAAGCCGTCGCCGTCGACCCAACATTCGCCCTTGCTTACCACGTCTTGTCCATGGCAACCTCAAATCTTCTCGATTTTCCCGCCCGAGACGAGGCCCTGGAGAAAGCCAAGACTTATTCGGCCAAGGCCACCGAAAGGGAGAGGCTCTTCATTGAGGCCGGATATGCCGACACCATCGAACGGGATACCGACAAAAGGTTCCGGCTCCTGAAGGAGCTCGTCACCAAGTACCCCGATGACAGGGACTCCCACTCTGAACTTGGCCTCTTTTTCTCTTCCAAAGGCCGCTATCCAGAGGCCATCCTCGAGCTCGAAAAAGCTATCGCCATCGACCCAAGGTACGGTTTTGCCATCAATCAGGTCGGCTATGCATATGCCAGGACGGGAGATTTCGCCAAGGCGGCTCGATCGTTCGAGCGCTATGCCGAGTTGAATCCGGGGCTTCCCAATCCGGTCGATTCCATCGCCGAGATGAATCTTTTTATGGGAAACCTGGACGCGGCCGTGGCGAAATATCGGGAGGCGTTGGTTATCAAACCGGACTTCTACTCATCTTGCGCGGGATTGGCCTACGTTTACGCCCTCAAGGAAGACTATAGAGAAGCCGGGCGCTGGCTGGA